>Ga0207712_10000256_pt1 | contig 51470 bp, 39 predicted proteins | sample KBSS44metaG_FD_184402 | JGI IMG/M metagenome (GOLD analysis project Ga0207712, IMG submission 184402) | Switchgrass rhizosphere microbial communities from Kellogg Biological Station, Michigan, USA - KBS S4-4 metaG (SPAdes) (version 2) | ecosystem: Host-associated > Plants > Roots > Rhizosphere...
CGTTGGTCCCGGTCGGCGGTACTTCCTGTGCACTCGCCAGGGTAGCGATGAAGGTCTTCGCGCCCGGCACCGTGGTCCCGGCGGAGTCATTGTCGGCAATCGTCACGGTGGCGCTGCCGGGACTGCCTAGGGTGGCGCCCACCGGATTGCTTAAGGTCAATGAGAGCGTCTCGTTACCTTCCACGTAGGCATCATCAATGATCAGAATCCCGATGGTCAGGTCGGTCTGGCCCGAAGCGAAGTTCAGCGTGCCCTGGCTCAGGATGAAGTCGCAGTTCTGCACCGCGGACCCGTTGAGCGTGCCGCACGGGACGTAGCCGTTCCCGCCCGTCGCGAAGTTTACAGCGGCCGTAGCCGAAGTATTCCCCGTCCGTTTCACATGCACTTCTGCGTTACCAATTCCTTCGCTGAAGTTGTAGGTAGAGAATTCCAGTTGAATGGTGTTCGCCGGTGGTGGGGTGGCAGTAAAGTTCGCCACGCCATTGCCGCTCAGGCAATTACTGCTGACGAACGAAATACTCGTCGGAGAAAATGTGTAACCGATTTTCGACGGAGTAACCAGCACATTATTCTGACAACCCAAATCAGGGCTCGAATAATTACCGCTACTGTCGGTGGTAAGAATTCTGGACGTCATCGTGCCCGAGGAATTCATACTCAGCGTGATGGTGACGCCGCTCACGCCGTTGTTACTGCCATCCGCAACTCGCCCGGAGACCGTGTACTGCGTCGTAGTGCAACCCGGCTCTGTCCAGTTCAACTGAATGGCGCCGACATCACCCCCCGAGCCGGAATTGTTAAAGCCCTCGACGGCAATGTGGTAGTTAGTTCCGGCAGTGACGGCAAACGTGATGCTGCTGGTCAAATCAGAACCGGGCACAACGTCGTCGTTGTTCTGCTTTAGCGTTAGCCCGTTAACCGCGTTGCCCGTGTAACCGGCGAGGACAGTATCAAAGCTGCTGCCCGAGGTAGTGAACGTCACGTTGCCGGTACTTGGCGCTTGCCACTGATACCAGACGGTGCGGGTGCCGCCTCCGCCATGATCGGGCTCGCCCGCTTCTTTGGTGGACCCTTGATTGGTCCCTGTTACCGAGCCGGAACATCCGGTCAGCACCTGCGCATTCGCGAAGTTGTCATTGGCCGGCGGCAACGTAGCTGAAATTGTGTAGCCGAGGTAGTCGGCGGCGTTCTCGTCATTTGCCGTCATTAATTCCCGGTGATTGCGCGCGATGCCCGGATCCATGATGCCGATGTAAACGCCGGTTAGGAAGTCATCCTTCCAATGCGGGGGCTGGCTTTCATCGCCGCCCGTCCCGTCCGCCCTTCCGGTCGATAGACCAAGTTCCGGGCCGCCGATAAATTCGACGTGAGTGCCGCCTGACGACAAAACGCGCTCAGCCGAACCAAACGTGCCGAGGGTTACACCCGGGCGGAAGCGGAACAGGTCCCACACTGAAGTGCGGACCGGATCCGAAGGTGAAAGCTCTTTGTTACCAACTTGCGAGTTGAAGCCGAGCGCGTGCCCAATCTCGTGAACGGCGACGGCGTCAAAGTCAGTCCGGTTACCGGTGATCCCGTCGTTGGGATTGAAATCGAAACTGAAACCAGAGTTAAAACCTATCTTCGGCGGTGACCCGGGAGTGGTCGTATCGGAATTTGCATCGGGCGGAATCGCTCCGAGGGCGCGCAGCAGCGGACTGGCTACCAGCACCGTACTGGTGGCGCCAATGTCGGTCGCGATGGTGCTCGCCGGAAGCGAGTTGTCGAGCGCTAACTCCGTTGGATTGTTTGCATGATTGATCAGCCGGGTGCGCACGTCGGTGTAGTTGCCGTTGAAGAAAAGTTGGTGCGTCGACGTGGCGCCCAGCACATCAGGATCGCCAAAAGGCGTGCCAAAAAAGGTAGTGCCATAGTCGACATCAATAATGATCGTGATCGGATCTTTGATGAGCGCTTCCCACTTGGCGGCGGCAGCAATAAAAGCCTGCTTAACTGCCGGATCGGCGGCGTCCAGTTGCGCGGTAGCGCGCAGGATTATAGTCAAGCCGGTGGCAGACTGGCTGCCTGGCGAAGCCTCGATACCTTGCGCGTTTTTTAGATGGTTAATCTGGCGCAGACCAGTTGTGTTGGCCTGATCTCTGATGAGCCGCAATTGTGCCGGCGTCGCGGCGCGGCAACTCGTATCCCCATTCGGCAAGGAATAAATTACGTAAGTGTCGCTGTTCGGATACTCGATATAAGCCGGGTTAAGCGACTGCCCACTCTTGACTGCTCCTTCGTTCCGCGCGAATGCGTAAAACGGCAGCGACGAAAGCGTTGCGATGAAGGCCACAACCAGTGTTACGCCCAAAGCCAGGCGCAGGGGGGTTACCTTTAGACCTCTACCGCTCTGGGAGGGTCGCACGGGGAAACGCGGGTTTTTCACTACTATCTCCTATATTCTGGGGACTCACCATATGCCTGGCCGGTGCCGCAGCGCAGCGTCCTTGCTGCCCGTCTGTATTTCGTTCCGTAAAGAAGAACACAAGCGGCAACGAAGGTAAAGCATAGTTGTGAGACTGAATTTGATTAACGAAAACAGGGCCCTTCGTAAAATATTCTGTTTAAGACCTGGTAATATTTTGCCTTAAAATCCCATCAAAAAACTGGGAAATGCTTACCGGCCCTTGTTTTCAAAGCGTTGAGGGATTATTGTCCGCGTTCCAGCTAGTTTGAACGGGAACGGTGTTTGATTCGCAATAACCCCAACGCGTTGCCGAAGGAATCGCAGTCAATTTAGTACTGCGAAACTAGTACTGCAATAATCCAATCCAAATCCAGCTCAGGAGATTTTTTGATAATGAAACGTCAGATAGCTACCGCCCTGCTCCTATTCGCATTAGTTTTCCCATACACCGTCCCATACACGGTCTTAGCGCAGCAGCCGCCTATAGTCGTGCCGCCTCCAGGCCAGACGCCTCCGGCAAAGGATCCGAACGATCCACTGGAACGAATCAAAGACGAGGGCATGAACCGCTCGCAGGTGATGGACACACTGAGCTATCTCAGCGACGTTATCGGTCCGCGCCTGACGGCGTCGCCGGGAATGAAGCGGGCGAATGACTGGACGCGCGAGAAGCTGGCCTCGTGGGGTTTGCAGAATGCGCATCTGGAATCGTGGGGGCCCTTTGGCCGCGGCTGGAGCTTGAAGAGTTTCAGCGCGCAGATAACTGAACCGCTCGACATCCCGCTAATCGCTTACCCGAAAGCCTGGTCGCCCGCCACAAATGGCGCCATCACCGGAGAAGTTGTTTACCTTGATGCGAAGACCGAGGCCGATCTGGAAAAATATAAAGGGAAACTGAAAGGCGCTATCATTTTGATGACGCCAATCAGGGAAATCAAAGCGCGCTTCTTGCCGCTTGGTACGCGACTGGATGAGAAAGCTTTGCTGGCACTGGCTGACGCGCCGGCGCCCACTCCGGCTGGCGGCGGACGCGGCGGTCGTTTGACGCCGGAGATGCGTGCCGCACTTCAGTTCAATGTGCGCAGGCAAATGTTCGCTATGGATGAAGGTGCGGCGGTCCTGGTAGATCAGAGTCGCGCGGGCGATGGCGGGACAATCTTTGTGCAGCAGGCGACCGTGCCGCAGCCGGTGCCGGAGACTCTGTTCGGCGCGGGCGCGCCGCGGCAGAAGGCCGCCTATGATAAGGACGCGCCAAAGTATCTGCCGCAGATCGTGCTGGCTAGCGAACAATACAATCGGATTCTGCGGATGTTGCAGGCAGGTGAAAAACCCAGGATGGAAGTGAATATCGCTGTTGCCTGGCAGGACACCGATCCGATGGGATACAACACGGTGGCAGAAATTCCTGGCAGCGATCCGGTTTTGAAAGACGAGATCGTAATGTTGGGGGGCCACATGGATTCATGGCACGCCGGAACCGGCGCCACCGATAACGGCGCCGGCGTGGCGGTTGCCATGGAAGCAGTGCGCATCATTCAAACGCTGGGGCTGAAACCTAAACGTACAATCCGCATCGGACTCTGGACCGGTGAAGAGCAGGGCTTGTTGGGATCGCGCGCGTACGTGACCCAACATTTTGGCAACCTCGAACCGGGCAATCCCGGTGTGGTCCCGCCGGGCACGCCGAATAGTCAGCCGGCCGCGCCGCCAAAACTCGTCACGCTGCCCGAATATGAAAAGTTTGCCGGCTATTTCAATCTGGATAACGGCACCGGAAAAATTCGTGGAGTCTACCTGCAGGGAAATGAAGCAGTGCGACCTTTGTTCCGGCAGTGGCTGGGGCCTTTCCGTGAAGCGGGGGCGCAGACGCTTTCTATCTCGAACACCGGCGGCACCGACCATCTCTCATTCGATCGCATTGGCTTGCCGGGATTTCAATTTATTCAGGACGAGATCGAATACGACACGCGCACGCACCATTCGAACCAGGACGTCTTCGATCGGATTCAGGGCGACGACATGAGGCAGGCGGCGACCATCATGGCGTGGTTTGTCTACAACACTGCGATGAGGGATGAGAAGCTGCCGCGAAAGCCGGCGCCAGGGCAGTGAGCCAATTCATTTCCCCTGGGGCTCGCGCCGTTCGCGCGGAAGGAAGGTAGCCAGTGGCAAGCGCGTAGCGCGCGGCCACTGGATCCGTATCCGACGTGGCCTTGGGGACATGAGAGGGCTCCTCTAAACGAACGGGATAGATGGTAAGAGCGATCAAAGCGAGCAGAGCCTACTAGCGTGTTCGGGATTTCGTCAACGAAAAGGTTTCAGAATTGATTTCGTTGTTAATGCTCGTCGGGAGGCGCGGAAGTGATGACCTTGCTTTCTTCCGCAAAGACAAATCCGGCGGCAGCTTCTGCCGGCACAGGCTTCCATCCGTCTGGCGTAAACTTGAAATTCTCTGCGGCTGCGGGAGCGAAGGCCCTGGCCTCCGCCTGCCAAATCAACCGTTCCACCTGGATGTGAGGATGGTTTATGCGAATCACGTTGAAGGAGTTTGCTTCACCGCGATGCCGATTGGAGGTGGCGGTCCCGGCTGAAACTACCAGGGCGCTATGCCCGGCGATCTTATAGCGCAAGGCAGTCTGGCCGGTATGGCCGATGTGCAAATGTCCTGCCAGCAAAAGGTCGGCGCCACACTCAGCCAGCGCCGCCATGGCCAGCTGCGACCGGCCAAGCAGATCGTCTTCGTTGTGGTTCTCCGGCAGATCGAACGGATGATGAGTGACCACGATCTTCGTTACGTTGTTATCGATCGCGCACAACTTTTCCCGCGCGCCGGCGATTTGAGTTTCGTTGATGCGACCGTACTTTGTGGTCAGCGAACGCGCGGTATTGATCCCGATAATCGCCACTTCACCGTCCCCATAAAAAGGCTGCATGTCGGTCGTAATGTAGCGACGGTATCTATCGAGCGGCCGGCCAAAGCGCGCGAAGAAGTTATAAAGCGGCACATCGTGATTTCCGGGGACGACGATTTGCGGGCCGGGCAGGGAATCCAGAAACTGGCGCGCTTCCTGGAATTGACGGCTGCGCGCGCGCTGGGTCAAATCGCCGGAGATCGCCACCACGTCAGGGTGCAGAGAATTTACTTTAGCGACGACCGCATCACGCACCGCGTAATCGACTCGCCCAAAATGCAAATCGGAGAGATGAACTAAGGTTCGCATTTGACTTTCGTGAACCGTGAACCGTGAACCGTGAACTGTGAACCGTAAACCGTTGGTTCTCAGTTCGAAAAGGAGTTCTGAATCGCGCTACTTGGCGGCTGTGCCGCCGCACAGTGCGGTAAGGCTATGCCTTACCGACCGATCACCCAATGATTATCATCCCAGGCTACGCCTCAGATGAATTGGAGGCGCAGCCTCCATCAATAATCATGCCCTTCTCGGCAAGGCGAAGCCTTGCCGCACTGTGCGGCGGCCAAGCCGCACAGCTAGTCTCAAAAGGAGAACAGAGCCCGGCCTTCCCACTGTTGACTGCTCACTGCTCACTCTTTCGGCGTGAGTACGCGCAGGCCTCCGGGATGGATACGATAATGCAGTGGCGTCTCCATCAATGAAACCTCCCCATCGGTCGCTACCCTTACCAGTTTATGCCTCGTCTCGATCCAAATCTCTTTCGCACAGATCACGTCCAGGTCTTTTTCATTGCGCAGCGTGCCGAACAGCGCGCGCAGAGCGAAACGCACCAGGCCCCAGCGGCCTGTGCGGTGCGCGACGTGCAAACTCAACTTTCCGCCGTTCAGACAACTGCGGGCGCCAATGTTCACACCCTCCATCTGGTACTCATTGTTGCCGATAAAAACGAATGGCGTTTTCCGATTCAACTCTATCTCGTCCGCCGTCAATCGAATATTGATAAAAGGATAAAGCCGCAACACGCTTAAGGCCGCCCAGATGAATGCCGGCCATTTGCCTCGGCCCAAACGTTCCTGTTGCTGCTCCCGCCGGTGCACGATGCTGGGATAAAGTCCCAGGCTCGAATTGTTAACGAAGACGTGTTCATTAACTTCTGCTACGTCGACCTCCGCCACGTTTCCGCCGGCGATGACTTCCACCGCGCCTTTCAGATCAAGGGGAATCTTCAGGTCCTTGGCGAAGTGATTTAGGGTTCCGAGCGGCAACACTCCGAGTGGCGTTTTCTGATCTCGCAGAACCGAAGCCACCGCGCTGATTGTTCCGTCGCCTCCGCCGGCGACTATTGGACAGTGCCCCTGCTTCAGCAATCGCGTCGTCAGAGTCTCCAACCGCTCGCCATCTGCGACCGGCAAAATCTCGGGCGAGAGCCCACTCGCCGCGAAGAGCTGGGCCAGCTTTTCCCGCAAAGCCTCGTTGTCGCCGTTACCGGATGAGGCATTAATGATAATGGCCGGTCGGGAATTCATTGTTAAGCAAGAAGGGCGGGCCCACGCGAAGCCCGCCCATCATAAACATGTCAGAACCGCCTGCGATAGCGGGCGGACCATATTAATTACAAAGATCACCCGCTACGCGTTCACTTCGCTGGGCCGCGGCAGGGCGCTGCCGCCACTTCCGCGATCCGCTTTGCCGTGTTGAGCTTCATACGTCTGACCGGCGCCGGCAGCCGCAGCCTGAGTTGATGACGGCCGTGCTCCATAGACTTCTCGATCGGCGCCGCCCGCGCGATTGTTACTTAGAAGTCGCCCTTCCTTCGTCTCAGTTCGCGCGGAAAGATCCATGCCGATCAAGTCTTTCAACTTTACCAGCAATGCCGGGAGTACGACCTCATGCGCTGTTTTGGAAAGTTCTTCCACAAAGCGACTGCCCAGCGAAGATACCTCCCGTTCCAGTCGATCGTAAGCCGCGGTTTCGCGGAACCGTTCAAAGAGTCCGGGGCGTTCCGGCTCGGCAGCTTCAGCGCGACCGTTGTCCGTGGCGCTATCCTGCGGAGTGTTGGCGAATCTTGCCGCGGGTGAAGTGCGAGGCGCGGTATTGACGCGTCTCATGCTGGCCAGCCGATCGTCGTCAATATCGCCTTCACCTTTGATCGCTCCCGCGATGCAGTAACCCGTCCACGCACCCAAGCCAAGCGCGGCGGCGCTCCAGACCAGCGGCCGTTTGCGAAAGTGTTCGCGCCAGTCGAGAGTTTCGTTAATCGTTTCCTTTACGGATTGATATTGATTTACCACAGTGTCCTTAATCTCCGTTACGGTATTTGTGATTGAATCGCGCGCCTCGTCCATCCGTCGCTGAAGCTCTTCCTTGGACGGCTCCCCTTCTGCATCACGGTCCGAAAAATCGCGCGCGCGTGCGAGTCCTAAAGTTCGTTCTTCAGCCATTGCTTGTCCTTTCTCAGCTCGTCGAGGCTGCGATTAGGCACCATGTCCCGTTTCGACAGCCGGCTCTTCATCGCCAACACCAGGATGCCTCCGACCAGCAGATAAACCGCACCTGTGATAGCGAAGCCGACTGCATAACGCGCCGCCGGGCCCAGCGTATCCTCGAACAGGATAGAGACGCCAAAGGCGACTGCGATGTTGAGCAAAGCAAATCCCAGCGCGGCAATGATGCCGCCGATGGCGATCGTAACGGCGCCGCTCACATACGCGTGGACGTCCTCTTTGACTTCGACCTTCAGCAAGCTCAGCTTCGTGTCGAGCAACTCGGTAACGTCGTCGCCCAAACGCGAGAGCAAGCCGGGTATGTGATCGAGATCGTTTCTTGGTTCGCGGGCGGTAGCCATTGCTACGCCCGCACCTTTGGCATTGTCCGCCATTGGAATTCTCCTTTCATTGCACTGCTACAACCGCGCACTGAAGGGTGGAACTGATTCCACCTAGCGCCGAGTGCCGCGCAGCACTAATCCGAGAATCAAACCCGCCGCGGCGGAAATCAGAATCGCCTGGCCCGGATTCTGCCGCGTGTATTGCTTGGCGCTGTCCACCAACTCGCTCGGGTCAACGTCTTTCAATTCCTTGATCTTGTCGGTCACGACTGACGCTTTATCGACGACATAGTCTTTCGCCTGCGTCGCCGCGTCAGCGATTTTCTGTCCATACTCCTGCGCCATGCGTGGCGCAGTGGCCGCGCCCGTGCCACCGCCGGTGCTGGTGGTCGATGGGGTCAGGCCCTGGCTGAACGTGCCGCTATTTGAATCGCGCGAAGTGCCCGCATCAGTTGCGCCGGTGGAAGCTCCACCAAAAGTACGTGGCGCCGCGCCGCCGGTGCCAAAAGTGTTTTCGGGGTTCTCTCTGTTTTGTGACATTACTAATTCTCCTTCTTCGTTTTAAGTCGATTGCTGTGTCTATTGCTGTGTCTATGAAATTTACACGTAAGCCTTTGATGAACGAGCAAACCTTGTGCCGACCAGCGGGGGAAAGACTAATCAGGTGTAAGTACACGACATTATCGCGCTTTAACCTCACCAACTGGTTGTGACTTTGTTGCGAAAAAGTACGTGAAATTGAGGATTAAGGATCGGGAACGATACAGAGCCCGATTACAGAGGCCCGCGCGTCAGCAAGGGCTCCCGCTAAATGCGATTGCTGTTGGAGCCCTCCCTGACGGTGGGGCTTCTGTTCAGGAGGACCTATGATTGGGTGCGCCACTCCAACGACTGGTTAGAGGCGTGTGCGGACTTTGGTCTACATAACCCAGAGGAGCTTAACGTCAGCGCGCAGCCCGTACAACTTCTTTTGGAATTCAATCTTGTACCCGTGGCCACCCAATGGGCCGAATATATTTGATACCTCGAAGACTCTCTTTTTGGATGAACTCTCTTTTAGCTCAATCTTCAAGTAATCCACATTCGAACGCTTAATGTCCCGAATTGTCCGATACTCTGCCGGGGTAACTCTTCGGATTCTGGATTGTTGGCTAACAGCTCGATCTGGCGGCAAAAAATCACATACGACAACGACATTCAAGTCTTCTGCGATCTCCCAATCGGGGTATTCCTCTTTGAAGCCGGGTAGTGGCTTATGTTCGGCTATCCAGGCAACAATCAGCTTCACCGCCTCGGCTCCATCATCATCTGTCATCCTGTAAGACGGATAGATGATTAAGCATGCGGTAAGGGAAGATAACGCCAGAGTGAGAAGCAGCCACGAAGCCCATTTGTAGATAAGATTTCCATTTCGCATACTCGGTGAGACACCGTGCTTTAGAAAAAAGTTCCTGCGCTTGCGCCGTTGGCGCTAAGAGCGAGCAACTCTATGGACATCGAGTCGCTGGCGACCAAACGCCCGTATTGTCCGGTGGTGCTCCGCTTGAGCTGCCCTGACGCACATTGCCGCTATGATCCATAAAAACTGGACCGCTGGTGTTGGACACGACCGCAGAACGGCCGATCGCATCGCACATACGCATATTGCCGCTGCTATCCGCGATGCGTGCTCCCGGTCTGGTAGCTACTCCCTCGTTTGGATGGTTAAGCCGGCTCAAATCGTTTGCGGCCCTTCGAGATGCATTTTGCTGAACTGCAAATTCAGCCTGCTGCATTAATGCGCCTTCTCCTGTTTTTGTTCTTATCTTGTCTTCATAGGCCCTAAGCCAGTCGGGATCATCTACCATCGTCCCCATCATTTGGTTCATGATGTAGCGGGCCTGCATAGCCCGCATTGGATCAGCAGTGAGAAAGCCTCCAACTTTCACTATCATCCAGAATTTCGCAGAGCTCCCCGGACTCCCGGCCAGCACGGTGACGCCACGCGCAAGCCCTTGTAACTTTCCGCAGTCAAAGCCGGCTTCACCCGCGGTGACGTTGAAATTGAGATTGTATGCTCGCATTTGTGGTTCAAGGGCCTGGGTGACGCTCGCGACTAAATCAGGTATCTCGGCCACCTCGACCCATTGGGGAGCGTTCTCGCATGGGCGGCCTTGCATTACATATTGCCTGGCGTACTCGCTGCCCTTCATGAACCTCTGGATCATTACGCTACCGCCAAGCGGCGTTTTATATTCCATGCCTTCACGCGGGGTTGTAGGATCCGGGACTTGTTGCGGCAGGATATTAGGATCACCGATGAATATGAGCACGGCTCCGTCGGGACTCTTAGCGCGGATGAATCGCTGTGCGTCGACTGGACCCGTCCAGTTCACGCCCCCCTTAACTTGCCAGCCGCGCGGCACCTCGATCGTGAAGCTGTGCTCCTTCGGTTCCACCCATTTCTCGAACTCAACTGCAACTGGTGCACTTGTTACAACTCGATCATTGGGCGCGGATGGTCGCGTTCCGGGATCATTACTTCCCGCGCTACCAGCAGGCGGCCCGGGTCTCTCAGTTGCGGCCGGCGCCGGCTTACCGTCAATCAACGTGGTCTGTTCCAGCACCTCATGTAATTTCACCTTCCACGTTCCGCCGGTTCGGACCCAGGTATCCCGAGACCTGCCCTTCATTTCGAGGGCACGACGTTGACCATCGGGGGGCGTCATGGTGAATGCCGCTCTTTCCGACACTTCGAGGATGGCTGTATTTCCGCTATTGCTCTGCTTAATGCTCTCGATCATGGTCGCGGCAATCGGGAGGCCATTTAACCAGCTGGTGACAGTGGTCGCTAACTGAACCACTTCGGCTCGCGACTTAATCGACCCGTCCTGGTCCTTAGACGTGAAGTCATCAGCAAACTGCGCGGCCATCGCCGGCGCATCCTTTCTCATGAACGCTCGGTCGCGTTCATCGTAAAGCTTCTGGAAAGTTTGGCGGAGCGCACTTTCCTGCGCGAGTACACTGCCTGAAAAGAGGAAAATCAGGGCGAAGACTGCCGCCAGAAATCGCATAGGTGATTGCATAGTCATATCCTCACAACCGCCGGTTGGTGAACCACAGAGCGGGTAATGGTGCGTCGCGATGCCGCAGAGTGTGGCTAGTGGGCAACGTCGCATGAAACGACGAAAACAGGTCCGCTGTTACAACTGGCGGGATGTCCTTCATTCATAGAGCGGCGGGATAATACACTAAGTTTGGAAGGTATCAAGTCTGGTTTTGGCGCGATCAGAGCGGATTAGATTTTGGAATTGCAGCCGAAAAACAAATCAGCGCTTGGCATCTTCGAGAAGCCCTCTTTAGCGAGGAGCGACGCTGACAGATATCGTTACTTCGTTCCTGTCCCCGTGGTGGGTTTGAGGTGCTGGTCCAGCCAGCCGAATATCTGCTGCCACTCATCACGAATGTTGGCCGGCGAATCGAGGGTGTGACCTTCGCCCCAATACCTCACAAACCGCGCGGGTTTCCCCTGCCGGTAGAGGGCCATGAAGAATTCTTCTCCCTGGCCGATTGAGACATGGTCTATATCTCCCTGGATGATCATCACGGGTGTTTGGACTTTGTCGGCAGAGAAAACCGGACTGTTGTTAATGTAACGACCTGGGTCGGCCCAGGGCGGTGCTTTCATTTGTACCTGTCCGATTTCGATTTCGTAGAAGTAGCTCAAGTCTTCATGCGCAAATGTTGAGTAGCGATAGAACATCGCAAAATTTCCGTAGAGGCTAATCCAATCAGAGCCCGGAGCCATGGCGATGGCCGCTTTGAAACGGTTCGTCTGAGTAATCAAGCTCAAGACCGCATAACCACCATAGCTTCCGCCCATCACCGCCAGCCGCTCTGGATCTGCAACGCCCATCTCCACCACTTTGTCGATGGCCGGCATCACGCCATCCAACGTCTTGCTCATCGGAGCGCTCGGATTGTCTCCCGGATACAGAGGCATGCTGGGCACGAGCACGGCATAACCCTTACTAATCAGCGGGTACAACTGCCGGCTCCAGAGAGGGAAATCCTCATCCATGCCCGGGTACACCAATACGACCAGAGGGTAGCGTTGGCCCACTCTGTACGCATGGGGGTAGATCAGCAATCCCTTCAATGGCAAACCTTTGAGACTTTGATAGCTGAACGTCTCTCGCTTCTGCTCCCCAATCTCCTCCCAGTGTGCGTTCAGCCTAACCACCAGATGGTAATTTGCCGCCGAGGGCAGGGAAGTCCATAGATAGGTTCCCGCACGGGTTTCGCCCGTGAGAGCCGCGATAGATCCTTTCTCAGAGCAGTCGGCGAGTAAGGCTTCCGTGGAAGGTTTGGGAATTGGTTTCGGCTCCGACGGGTTGAGCAACGAGAGAAGATAAAGACTCGTGTTTTGTCCTTGCTCCTGAGCTTCGTTACGGGCCTCGACAATGATCTGTCGATTAGCTTGTGCGCGTTGGGGATTCCCCGCAGGCCAAACAATCCACCCTAACTTGAGATCCAGAGTCGAAGTCAGGTTTTTGGGTGGATCCCCATTTGTGGAAAGCTGCCAGAGATCCCCACCAGCCACACCAAGAAAGTGGGCCCCGTCGCCGCTTGTAACCAGGCCGGAGGGAACTCGTTTCAGATCACTGGTGAGATTTCGTGGGCTCGTGACGCCATCCAACAGCCACCAATCCCGGCGCGTCTTGCGGCGCTCCGCTCTATCTTTTCCGGGCTGGGCCAGCATGAGCAGTCTTCCAGCCGGGTCTGCAACTACCTCCTGCGGGAGAAATCGGCGCTCCGATAAACTCCGTATCGCTCCAGTCGAAGGGATCAGAAAAAGCTCATCTTCCGGTTCTACCTCGGCGGGTTGGTATGCCTGCTTCGCGATGGCTATCAGCGCGCGACCGTCAGGCCTCCAGCGAAAAGACGCCGCCTGAATATCGTCGAGCCGGCCAAGCACGGTGACCTTCGGGTGAGCTGCTAAGTTGACGACGGCGATCTCGGATCTGATCCGCAGGCCCAGCGAACCAGCGTAGGAGACCGGCCAACGCCCGAGCGAGCGTGCTAACGCAACCTGGCTGGCATCCGGCGACAATCGCATGTACTGCACTGGACCATCCGATAATTTCTGCACGGACCCGTCTTTAATGTTGATCCGCAGAAGATAACCCTGGGGCTGCCAGGGCTCTCCTCCGCTGTTCAGCACACTGGCGGTTGAGCGCTTGCCCTTTACCGCCTCGGGCCATTGGCGCGTGGCAACTTCCTGGGCTTGGGTCATAAGCGAAAGGTATCGGGGCTTCTCGCCTTCCTTCAGCGCGGCGCAGAGCAACTGCTCATTGGAAATCCAAAGCATGGGCGGATCCGCCAGCACATCAACCGCCAGCTCGGTTAGTTTTTTCAGCCGGTGCGCTGTCAGATCCAATAGCCAGAGCCGAACGTTGCCGCCGCGGTTCGAGAGCAGCGCCAGCTTTGTACCATCGGGCGACCACACCGGCGCCCACCAGCCGCTGCTGTCTGAAATCCCTTGTGTGAGATTGCGCGGCGCCCCACCGTTAGTAGCTACCAGCCAGATGTCCGCACGGTCTTTACCGAAGAGAAAAAACTTCTGATACGTTTCCGCCGCCGACTTTGGACGAATCCGTTCGTAGGCCAACCAACGGCCATCCGGCGAAAGCTTCGCCCGCCCGATCGATTCCTCGCGCAGCAGGTCATCGACCGTGAATGCACGCTGGGCGAGCAAAACCGGTACAGGCGCCATCAGAATGAGGAGCAAGCACCTCAACAAAACCATTCGATACAAGACTCTTCTCCTTTAAACATCTGCCGGATCTGTTTCAAAGAAAACCTGCGCGTATTGCCGTCGATCGGGTAATAAAATAGTTGACACATCTACTGTTGACCCGCCCGCGTTGCCGCCTGTATAGTACGCCGCCCAAGGTGTAAACTCACCCTCGTCGCTTTGGCAGGATAAACGCGTGCCCTTAACAAAAGGCTTCAGAACAGCGCAGCAACGAACGCAGCATTACGGAAATCACGGCGCTAACGTTGGGGCGGCGAATGAACTCCAGTATGAGCAAATGGCAGACAAGTTCATCGGGTTTAACCCTCTGCCAAAGTACACGTTGCAGAGCAAGCGCCCTCGCGAAAAAGATCTAATTCGGTATAACTCAATGACGAACGAGTTTGCGATCATGGACAAGGATGGTTATATCCGAACATATTTTAAGCCCAATACAGCCGAACACTGGCTACCCAGAAACTTAGACTACTACTTTGCGAATGCGGTGCTGTTTGCATGAAATACACTTGCCCTGTTTGCGCCTACGACGGACTTGAGGAACCTCCGGCATATTTCACAATATGCCCTTCTTGCGGCACTGAGTTTGGCTATCAAGACCTGATCCGTGGGCATGATGAGCTTCGTTCCCAGTGGGTTGCTGGAGGCGCTCAATGGTATAGCTCCGTAATCGCCGCGCCTTTCCGATGGAATGGAATGGAACAGCTCAGGCGCGGGGGTCTCCTTGGCTATGAAAACGTTGGCACAGATACACAGACCGAAATAGCTGTCGTGGAGATTGGCAGACACTCAACCGTCATAGACATGCCAACCGGAAGCGCTCGCATAGACTCGATAGACTACGGAGTTGGACGCATAGTGAATCTTTTCGGGCGACTTCGACTATCAGGAGCGGGATCGCTGGAGGTCACCGCATAGGATGCTAAAGCTCTTGGTTTATGCTCCCTGTGAAAAAGTCATCGTTTCAAACGATGGCTTGGCGTCCCTGATTGCGGTTATGGAAACTATTAACGTAACCGTACCCGCAGACGTTCCTCCAGAAGTCTTTGCGCCGATGAACTGGCAGATTCTCTCTCTGTGGCATCGGAGTCAGGATGTCGAACAGCCGGTAGAAATCGAGGAACGCACTGACGTATTACGACCAGACGGATCGATGGCAAGCAGTTCTACTACTCGAAAAACAATCACTAACGATCATCTAATGTATCGAACCATCGTTAATATGCCCGTCTTTCCCATTGGACAAAGTGGATACGTTTGGGTGAAGTGTTTCACCAGGCAATTGAATCCAGAAACAGAGTGGATAGTGGCCGCAGAATTCCCTCTTTTGGTGAAGCACAACCCAATTCCCCCAGCCGCAGAGCAACCAGAACAACCAGCCGCAGAACAACCCGCAGCCGCAGCAGAATCAACAGAAGCACCGAACTAAGGCTTGTTAATAGCTCGCCTCCGTTGTTTTTTTGCGTTCGTCCTTTGCTATCTCTTTTTCCAATTCTTTCTTGGGAACAGCCACTAATGCTTTAGCCAGTGTATCGAATCTCTCGAAAGACTGGCTCGTTTTGGAGTCAATTGGCTCCGTTACTTTCTTCATGTTTCACCCTTTCTTTTTCTTCCCGCGTCGCGGCGGGCGGTGTCGAGTTTTAGTGTCCCGTTCTGGAGACTTTGTTTTGGAAAAGCTGGTGGCAGAAGAGCGGCATATCGAATCCATTTGCCATGAGAAAAGGGATGAACTGTGAGAGTGGCAGGATTGTGCCCAGAATAGCTGCGATGAGGTAAAGCCTTTTCATTATGTTTTCTCCGAAGGAAGATTCTCAGACGTATTTAACGCTGAAAGCGTTGACGAATGTCAGCCCAGGGTTGCTGGCAAGCCATCGTTGGTGCGAAGCCGAGACCCCAGCGCCAGTCGCGATCTCAATTCGGCGTATTTCTTTGTGACCGCCGAAGGGCTTTGCCTCAAGAGTGTCTTTGACCGTGAGGATCTTAGAACTCAGCCGTCCGTTTCACGGACTACGACTATTGCTGCGGGCTAAACCCACCGATAAATCGGTGGGCTATTCTCATTCGTCGGCTTCGCCGACTTTTGAGGCAAAGCCCCGCCGAAGGAAAAATGGCCGGCGCGCAAAAACAATTATCAGCGAGAGCCCGAGGAGCAGGAAATTGAAGGGCAAGCGGCTGGATTCGCCATGGGTGGCGTGAGTGAGAATTGCGCCGAGCATCACCAGCGCAAAGAGGCCGGCGCCGTAACTGGCGACGCGCGGTATTAGCAGAAGCACCGTCGAAGCAAGTTCGGCGATTCCCACTACAATGCGAAACCAATCCGGATAGCCCCAACGATGGAAGTCACGGACCCAGGAGACGTTGCCCGAAACCTTCAGCCATCCTGAACGCAGACAAAGGAGTGCCAGCAACAGCGTGATGATCCAAAGTACAACTTCTTTCGCAATCCGTCCTTTCGACACGGTCGCTCCCTTCTCAAACGACGGCGGATCAGGTCAGCAAATCTTCCTCGCCAGCCCCAGTTCACGCCCGAATTCGTAGTAAATGAAGTGGGAAATGCGCCCTTCTTCGTCTCTGACGAACTTTCCGGCGCCGTCAAATTCTCTGGTCAGCAACTCGCTTTCAGCATCGCCTTCAGCGAAGAGTTCATTCTCCTGTCCTGCCGCATCACCCAGAAGCCGGTCGCCTTCTCTCCTGATGGTGACGATCAACTCAGGACGCAGCTCAAACCTATATTGCCCGACATATTCGTCGTAGATGCCAGCTTTGACTTTCACCGCGAAGCGCTCGTCGCGTGAAGGTCGATGTGCGGTCAGATCATTTTTGAACTCGTCCATTACCATGCCCCTCAGCCGAGCTTTTGCCGAATAGAGACGCTTGGCAATAGTCGTCAGCGGCACTGCCAAAAACGCGCTGATGTCGCGTTGCGAGTATTCCCTGACGTAGAAGAGTGTGATCACCATGCGCTCTTTCGCCGGCAGTTTTTTCACCGCCGTGAACACCGCCCTGGTCAGTTCAGCTCTTTCAAGAATCGTCTGGGGATCGATCTGGCCAGAAGAGATTTGTGCGTCGACATCCAGCGGCACGGTAGGCAGACGTTTTCCGCGCGTTAAACGATGGCACTCCGTCAGTACTATGCGTCTGAACCAACCGGCGAAGGCCTCCGGCTGATGAAGTTGACTGAGCTTCTGCCACGCCGTGATGAATGCTTCCTGGGCGGCATCTTCGGCCAGGTAGAAATCTCCCAGCACGGCATACGCGAAGGCATAAGCCATGTCCTGGAACATCCTGACCAGCTCGCAAAAAGCCGCCTGCTTCTCAGCGAGCGTGGCGTTGGCATCAGTTGATTTAAGGACTAAAGCCCGTGACTTGTTCACAATACTGTCCTACCTTTGCGCCTTCTACCAGATAAGAGCCAAATTCCGGGCAGGACTATACCCGACGGAGGGCGAGGAGGGAGGAAGTGGGAGGGAGGAACGACCCGGACGATGGACCACAAAGGCTGGCGCGTCCATGGTCCATCGCCCTCTTCATCATTTATTTTTGCGGCGCACGTAGTTTCTCCAGGGACATGAGGGTGTCCTTGATCCGGTCCTTCTTCACGAACGGTGCGCCGAAGAACCTTTCCACCGTGGAGTTAAAGCGTGCCGGCTCGTCGAAGGGGATCATGTGCGTCGCGTCCGGGAAGATGGCTAATTGGCTATTGGGAATGTGGTGATAGATTTCCAGGGTGTGTTCGTCGCGAATGAGATCGTGATCACCCGCCAGCACCAGCGTCGGCGCGCCAATGGCCTCCAGCGCCTTCACGTCGATATGCGGCTCTTCGAGCAGCATTTGCGTCACCTTCAGTTCGCGCCGGCCCTGCGGCGTTTCCTTTTCGACGGTTGGCATCGCCGCGAGCATCGTCTTGATCAGATTGATGACGTCGGGCCAAATAGCTTCTTCGCTCGGGTTGAGATTAGCGGCCATCGCGGCGATCTTCTTTACTTTCGCCGGGTGGCGGATCGCGAGCAGTAAAGCTTCAATGCCTCCATCGCTCCATCCCAGTACGTTGACGGGGCCCAGCTTCAGATGGTCGAGGAGCGCCGCGAGATCATCGGTCATCGTCTCATAAGTCAGCCTGTCAGTGCTGTCGCCGGATTTCCCCTGGCTCCGGCTGTCCATGGCGATCACTTTGTAGCGCTTGCGAAAGTGAGCGATCTGAGCGCCGAAGTCAGAGATGCTACCGCCGTTGCCGTGCACGAGCAGAAGGGGCTCGCCCGTGCCATAAACCTCGTAGTAAAGCTTCACACCGTCATGAGTGAAAGTGTGTCCGGCGGCACGGTTAGCGCCGTACGTTGCGGCGGCTCTGGTAGCCTGCGCTGTCCTCGCCTGGCCAGCGGCCAAACCGGGAATCGACAACGCGAGCAGCACAACGACAAATAGTCGCTTCATATCATGATCTCCTGATTAGGATTTATTCTCGGCCTCAAAATGAAAGCCGGCTGGCGCGGCATGATTCAACCTTTGGTGCCAAAGTTAGTCTTATTATAATAATCGAAACCGTTACCTTCTCCAGTCCTTACACTTACTTCGCGTTTTGGGCAGCTTTTTTAGTATCAGTCTTTGCTGCGGTTTTCTTCTTTGCCACCTCTGTTTTAGCAAGAGCTAGTTCAAGAAAAAGAACGGGAGCTTCGCAGCTCCCGTCATCCAGCGCTTTTGGCGCAATACCTTTCGAACTTCTGCAACCACGACCGGCCTACTTATTGCCCGTGATCTTCTGCTCCAGCGCGGCCAATCTCTTCTCCAGGGCATCGTTCGCGACGCTCAGTTGCTCTACGCGCTGACGGAGTTGATCCACCTCGGCCGTCTTTTGTTGCAGTTCAGTGGTTCGCTGATCCAGCGCCTGGATGGCACTGAGGCTGACACCGGTCAAGTCCTGCACACCGATCGAGGTGCTTCCAGTACCGAGGTTGAAGGTGTGATAAAAATCTTCAGCCATTGGTCCCATATGACGAACGTCACGACCCTCGGAGATGTAATTCCAGGTGCTGACGGGAACTTTGCGAAGACGCGAGAGCACGTCGTTGCCGTCAGTCAAAGAGAAGTTCTCCTTCGTATAGCGACTCGAAGTGCAGTTGAAGACGCCTGAGCCCGCGGGCAAGTTGCAGCCCGTCGTGCCGGCGAGGTTCGTGCGGAAGCGGAAGCCGCCCGTGGCACGCGCCGCGAACTCGTTGTTCGCCGTGTTGCGGAACGTGTCGGCCGAGGCGGTGGCCGAGCCGTCCGACCAAACGAACGTGCCCTGAAAGCCGTTGTTCGACGCAAACTTACCCATCGCCGTCGTGTGATCCTGATCAGCCGTCACGTTGTAGCCGATAGCGACCGCGGCCAGGCCGCGGAGGTTGAAGGTGTCGGGGTCGCATTTGCCGTTGATGTAGGGACCACCTGACTTGGCGTTGTTGCCGAGGGCGACGCCGTACGTATCGCACACGCGGTTGCCCGCGCCGGCCGAGAAGCCTGCGGCGCCCTTCACCTGGTTGCCGCTGCCGAAGACGATGGATGAAGTGCTCTCGGCCGAGTTCGTGTCGCCGAACGCGAGCGCGTAGAGTCCGATGGCCGTCGAGTTCGAGCCGCCCGCCCACGAGAAGAAGCCGACGTTCGCGTCGTCCCACTCGTTATCCGCGTAGCCCGAACGGAACGCGCCCTTGTAAGAGTCCCAGGAGGTGCGGTAGCCCTTGCCCTGCATGGGGCTCACGCCGATGCCGAGGTTGCCCGTCGCGACGAAGCTGCCGTTCTGAAAGACCTTGAACCAGGCAGGCGTATGGCCGCCGGGGCCGGAGCAGCAGGTCGAGCCGCCGCGCAGGTTGATCATCGGCGCCGTGCCGTTAGCGTCGCCCACTGAGAGCTGCTCGGCACCGGGAACGAACTTGACGAAGTTGGCGTCCGTGTAAGCCTTGTTCGTTGCGTCGGTGGCGCTGACGGGGTTGGCGACGTTGACGATGTTCGTGCCGTTCATCGACAGGCCGTTGAAGGTGTTCTGGCCCGTCCAGTTGTTCTGCGCGTTGAGCTTCGCGACGTTCGGCGACAGACGCGCTTCGCCGATGACGCCCACGGTCGACGCGTCGTTGATGGCCGTGACGATGCTGGTGCCCGAAGGCGTCGAACCCCCGCCCGCCGTGGCGGTCGTCATCATAGAGCCGTCTGGGAAAATGATACCGTTGCCTGCGCCCGACACCTTTAAGTTGCCGAAAACGTCTAGTTTCTGGGTCGGCGCTGTTGTGCCGAAGCCGATGTTGCCGGACCCCGGCGCAATGTACATACGCGTCGCGTTACCCGTCATATCGTAAATGCGGAAGGCGCCCGCGCCGCCCGCGTTGCCGCTGCCCGTCGCGGTCATAAGGTAATCAGCGCCCTCGAAGCTCTTGAAGCGGAAGCTGGGGCCGACGGTTCCCCCCGTCGTCTCCACGCGAAAGGCATTGTCGGCCGTCTGCGCCGAACCCGTAGGGTCAACGACGTGTAGCCGTCCGACGGGACTGGTGGTGCCGATGCCAATGTTGCCATTCGAGTCTGTCACACCAGAGTTACCCAGCGTCCCCACGTTGTCCGTCCATTTTGACAACTGATTGGTTGTTCCCGTTCCGGCCGTGGCCGGGCTCAGCGTCGACGATGTTGCCGAACCTGGAGTGATCGTAGTGTTGGTCACGACCGAAAGTGGAGCACTCTTCAGTACTGTCCCGTCATCAAAACGGATTCCACCACGAGCGCGAATTTCGCCATTGACATCAAGCGCGGCCTCCGGCGTTTGCGTGCCGATACCAACTTTTCCGTCCGGCGTGATGCGCATTTGCTCTCTGTCCTTACCAGTTAGCGTATCGCCCGTCGCGAGCGTCAAAGGCCCGTTGGTACTGGTTACTTGTCCTGCCTGTCCATTATGGGTTGTCAAAACTACCGAACGGCTGCTTGACTCGTTCACAATCGTCAGCGCCTCCGGATCTTGTCCGGCATCCAGTTTCTGCGACTGCCGGCGAGTGCTGAGAGTTTCCTTCTGCACGCCAGTCAGCTCCACTTCTTTCTTGAGTTTGAGTTGGCCGGCTTCCAAAGTCAGACTGCCGTATCGCTGGCTGGACTTGCCATCAAGGCCCCTGGTGGTGACCACCACTACAACTGAACCCTGGCTGAGCAGGCCAACGGCATCAGTCGTTTTCCAATCGATGACATTGCCGCGCAGTTTTCCGGAGTCGAAAATTACTTCGCCATTAGCGCCGTACACTTCCAATTGAATCTGTGTGACTTCACCTGGCGCGGTGACGCGGACAGTGTCTCCGCCGGATATCCCGGCCGTAACCGTGGCCGTTGCCGCTTGCGGATCCTGGACCTTAACTTGCCCAATTGCGCAGGTGAACATGGCGACGATCAGAATAATAGCAACCGGTAATTGCTTACCGAACAGAATGAGCGACCTGCGTGATCCGTTTGTGCGTAACATGGGAAATCCTCCTTCAAAAATCCGTCAAACTTAATGAGCCGCGCCACTAAAAAGGGATTTGCAGGGCTCGCCACATCAGGTAACGCGAAAGAGGAGAGGGAAAAGGGCCACCGGTTGGAAAAGAAAACCTGGGATTGTTTTAGGCACGGCGAGATGCTGGTGAGCACACACCGCCGCACGTTACTAATGCAGGATTGGTGGAACACCAACGGAATCTCAAGCGTATGAGATTAGAATTGGAGAGTTGTTGCTCGGCGGTCCAACGATGGCTCACGGCTGGTTCAATGACTTGGGCCTTGCACAAAAAGGCTTGGAGACAGCAACTGTCTCATTGCCTGACACAGCAGGCCCGAAGGGCCGTGGGTAAATAGCCACGCCCGTAAGGGCGTGGAACCCAATTCGTTTAGTGCAACAGGTCCGAAGGACCGGCGGTAAACGCCAATAACCGTCGCACCTTCGGCGCTCGGGGAATTTGTCGTTCGTCGTCCACGCCCTCACGGGCGTGGCTACTAAACAACGGTCCTTCGGACCTCTCCGAGTTTAGCCACACAGTTCAGTCGCCTCGACTGACTTTTTGTGCAAGGCCAATGACTTGTTATGCGTCCTCGTTGGACTTCATTGCATCCATTGCAACCTTAACCGCGGCGCGCCGCCTCGATTGCGGCGATGTCGATCTTTTTCATCGTCATCATCGCATCGAACGCGCGTTTCGCGGCGGCGGGATCGGGATCGGTGAGCGCTTGCGTCAGCACGATCGGCGTAATCTGCCACGACAGTCCCCATTTGTCCTTGCACCAGCCGCACGCGCTCTCCTGACCGCCGTTGCCGACGATTGCGTTCCAATAACGATCCGTCTCGGCCTGGTCCTCGGTTGCCACCTGAAACGAGAACGCTTCGTTGTGCTTGAACTCAGGTCCGCCGTTGAGCCCGAGGCAGGGAACGCCCATCACGGTAAACTCGATCGTCAACACGTCCCCTTTCTTTCCCGACGGAAAGTCTCCCGGCGCGCGGAGGACCGCGCCGACGGACGAATCGGGAAAGGTCCCGGCGTAAAATCGCGCCGCATCCTCAGCGTCGCCATCGTACCAAAGACAAATCGTGTTCTTTGCTGGTGTATGCATGTCACTTCTCCATTGAAGTCCTTCACATTAGTCGCGGATAACGCTCCGGTTCAGCGGCAGGCTGCGAACGTTGTTATAAGCTAACGAGCAGATCCATCCATCCGAAAACTCGCTTGCTGAAAGGCAAGTTCTGTTCTCCCGGCTTTGCACAAAACTCAGCTTCAGGTTCGTGTCTGCCCCTCCCCGTAAACGGGGAGGGGTTAGGGGTGGGGTTCGCGCCCGGCAACCTCTCCCCCCATCCCCCTCTCCGCTTGCGGAGAGGGGGAGAAGAACGGATGTTCAGTAATTTTTGTGCAAAGCCTGTTCTCCCTGCCTCAATGCGGAGACGCTTCACCCGAGCTGCTGGGCAAGCCCGACGATAATCCCCTCGGGTCCACGCATGAAACAGAGCCGGTACTTGTCCTGGTACTGAGCGACCTCGCCGACGAGTTCAGCGCCATGCGTACGCAAGCGCGCGATGACATCATCGACATCGTCGACGGCGAACATGATGCGCCGTAAACCCAGCGTGTTCACCGGTGCATTTTTCGGCTCAGCTTCGACCGCGGCCGGTGCGTGAAACTTGCTCAGCTCAACCCGACCGTGGCCGTCCGGGGTCCGCATCGTCGCGATCCCGCATTGAACGTTCTCAAGTCCCACGACACGATCGACCCAACGTCCCGCGAGTGGCATCTCGCCCTCCAACTCCATTCCGAGTTCGACAAAGAAAGCCTTCGCGGCCTCAAGGTCGTCGACCACGACGAGAACGTTGTCCATCCGCTGAAGGGACATGTCTTTCCTCCCGCTTTGAAACGCCCGGCAATTGCCGCTCAAGTCCAACGATTTATCCGTCGCAGATTTACCGCGGCACAGGACAATGACTCTGACGATTCCGAACCGAAAGTGCCGGCGCTTGCACCGATGTGTTTCGCGATGACGTAAGGATCACTTTGAATGAGTAGCACTTTCCAGGTTCAAGAACCTTAGTTGGCTTGAAGCCCACCACATAATGTTTATTTAGGTTCTCGGCGATACGTTCCAATGCCGCAGCAACATCATCAGGTTTTTTTGGATGGACCGTCAGTCCTCCGGAGTCATCGCTAAGCTTTTCTAAAACTTTCCCACCAACCGCCGTTGCAGCGTATGACGAATCCTGCGTGTCTCCGATGTCCAGGGCGTAAATGACCACACCCTTTTCCTTCAACACCCTCCGCACGTCTTCAAGTGTGAGATGAGAGTAGGTGTCTACGCCGTCAGAAATTAGGATGACTGCCTTTTTTGCATACTTTCCCTGGTTAACTTGATAGACCGCAAAGCGACAGGTATCGAAGAATTCAGATTGCCCTGACAGCGAAAAGGAACGCAGCCGGGCTATTCCTGATTTGGCGTCCTCACGCGTGCCGTTCGCCAGCAGTTGATGGTCGTTATTGAACCCGATGAGGAAGTATTCATTCAAGCTATTGCCGGAGTCGATCAGTCTGGCGGTCTGCTCGACCGCGGAAATCAGTTTCTGCCTTGGTTTCCGCCCTTTGAGTCCGCCAACAGAAGCGGATAAATCGAACACGATGGCGACGCTCGACGGAACGCTTTGATCCAGGAAAGACGTTATTTGTGCCGGCGCTTTACCTTCGAGTATTTGGAAGTCTTCCCTGGAGAGATTTGAGACTGGACTACCATCCTTAGTTGTGACGACGACGGACACGGTTATTTCATCAGGAGCGATCTGTTGAGCGGACACGACAGGATTTTCGATTCGAGCAAAAGATAGGACAGCGACGGTGAAAGCAACTATCGAAATCGCGCGCCAGGCAAAGAAATTGGTGGTGCCTTTCATAGCTTCAGCTACTCTGTCAGATTGGGCAGTAGATGATCTCAATCTTCATTCCGTTCTCCCTTTGATGTAATGGCCGCCCTACGCATAGCGCCGCTTAATCTCTGCGACCGAGTTAGCCACAAGCTTCTCAAGCACCGCGTAATCAAGGTCGGAAAGTCGCTTGAAGTAGAGACAAACTTTCCCGATCCTGTGCGTGCCGAGCCTGGTCAATAACAAACTCTGTGTCTCTCCCCCGGTTTTGAGATAGACCACGATCTCTCGACCACGAATGGCAAAACCTGTCAGTGGAGCCTCGCCTGTTCGTCCGCTTTCGTAGGTGTAGCAGTAAGTTCCAAAACCAACAATGCTGGGCCCCCACATTTTCGGTGGTTGCCGAGTAACCTGCTTGAGCAAAGCCATCAGTTTTCGACAATCAGCTTGTTGCTGCTCACTAGCTCTTGCTGCGATGTAGTCATCTACGCTGGAGTCAGTTGGTTTTGTCTTGTTCTCGGCCATTAAGAGTCCGTGATTGTGTGAATTATGGCGCCTAACCGCGTGAGCGCATCAGGCTGGTTCCGAAGCGCTCCCCGCCGCTCAGGTCCAACGATTTGTTGACTGGCGGTCTCAACTGAACTGGGGCGCAGCTAACGAGCAACCATTCCGATTGTCCTTGAGACTGATCTCCAGTAAGCCAATGCCAGTCGAGATACATACGTAGTTGATCATCCGCGTCCTTTGCGAATCTCGCTTGGGCCCTCCCAGCTTGCACCTCGCCATTGATGGTTGCGCCATGGTAGAGCATTTCCATCGTTGATTCGCTGAGCCGCTTTCCCAGTACCTGCCCCGCCACGATGGTGCCACCGCTGTAGGTGCCGATCACGAGACCTTCGTCCGATGTGAAACGCATCTCAGTTTCACTGTTCAGGCTTCCATTCTTCGAATTCGAAACCGCGCGAAAAGTAGTTCCCGCAAGATTCATATCTCCTCCTTTCCTGCCCTCCAATGCTTGAGTTGCCATCAAGAAAACAGCCAGCGAACGGTGGAGTTGACCAGGCAGTTAAGCAGATCTGCCCTCAAAGTAAATAAGCTGTGCTTCATCTGCGTCAATAAAGCCATACCAGTCTGGACAGATAATATTATCAATGTTGACTTGCACGGGAATGTAGCGTTTGCCAGCCGCCAGGGGTGGCAAACCCCTGGCTGCAAGTTCGTGGTTGCAATGTGCCAGTTCGCCTGACTCGAGCACCTTTGGCGGATAAAGGACAACGCCATAGATGTGTTGGTCTGAGATGTTGAGCTTCACCCAATTCTGCGGATAGTTCCCAACCGATTCCTTCAACCAGCGCCAGACGACGTCCTCGTCAGAGTTCGTTCGGAGTTTATCCGTGCGAAAGCTATGAGATTGCAGGGAACGTGCGACGATTTTTTTGTTCAGAGGCCAGGGTGTTTCATCTGACCGCTGCGCCGCAGATGACGGCGATGGGGGTGGCGAGGTGCGAAGTCGTCGAGCGCTCCAAACCGCGCCCAGCCCGATTCCGCAGGCGAAGATCGCAGCAGCAAGGCCGAGTTGAAGTAATCGACGCACGGAATAAGCGGATGTTGCCCAACAACAGAGAAACTACGAACCGCATCTCCCGCAGGAAAGTTGGATCGAATCCAACTGCTTTAGCACGAGCTCATCCCGAATGGGGAGGCGCAATCAACGCAAAGAAGGAGACCCGGATGATGAGAATATTGGCACCGGACCTGGGCAAATACAAGACGGTGGCTGGGTCTAAAGGAATACAGAGCCGCTCGCGATAGCGAGCGGTTTGGAACCGCTTGCTACCGCAGGCGGCTCTGTGGCTTCTTTGTTATTTGCTTCAGGTCGACGACTTACGGGCCAGGCCGATTGGCTTTGCGCGACTTTCAGGCGAGATGGAATCAATCCAACGCGCCGTCGCCGCTGCGCTCTGCCGGCGCACTCCAAACTAACAGCGCGATCCTGCTCGACCGGTAGTCCTTACCTGTAGGCGCATTCGTTATCCTGAGGCGGCGCCGGTGAGAGATTTTCTTGTCGAGCCGAGATTGGGTGATTTGGCCCTGAGTTCCCGTCATCTTCTGCTTGACAGGTTTCCGGGAAAGGTGGTAAGTAAGCACTTACTTTCAACGATAGCTGGAGATGAAAAGGGTTTGAGCAAGCAAATCACTGCGGGGGCGGCGGCGACAGGGGCGGCGGCGGGCGTGATGCCCGCGGCCGGACGGCGGATGGCGGGGGAGGAGCGGCGGCTGCAGATCCTCCGCGTGGCGATGAAGCTTTTTTCGCAACGCGGGTTCCGTGGCACCACTACCAAAGAAATCGCGACCGCGGCCGGCGTGTCTGAGGCCATGGTCTTCCGTCACTTTGCCACGAAGGATGATCTTTATACCGCGATTCTCGACCACAAGGCTTGTGCCGGCGGGATGCAGCATCCGCGCGACATGGTGGCCGACGCAATTCGGCAAAAGGACGATCGCGCAGTGTTTGAAGGCCTCGCGAATGGCCTGATGTGCCATCACCAAAACGACACGGAGTTCCTTCGCCTGCTGACCCACTCGGCCCTCGAAGAGCATCAGTTGGCCGACATGTTTTGGGAAACGACTGTGCGGGAGATGTACAAGTTTCTGGGCAGCTACATCCGCGAACGCCAGCGCGACGGCGTCTTTGTGCAAATGAACACGGCCATTGTCGTGCGGGCGTTTGTCGGCATGATCATTCACCACTCTCTGAACAACACGCTGTGGGACAAACAGCGACGCATTCTCAACATCTCGAATGAGCGCGCGGCGAAGGAATTCACCAACATTCTGCTTCACGGGATAACCAGCAAGGTGGCCGCGAAAACCAACAGTAAGAACGGAACGAAAGCGCGCAACGGGCGCCAATCAGCTTAAGCAAATGTTCTCCCGAAAACTCTTCCAAACGAAGTCACTACTCCTCCTGCTATTAGTTTTGATCAGCGTGGCGGAGTTGGGTTGCGGCCGTTCTGCTGCTAATAAAAAACCTGAGCCCGCTGCAGCGCCCGTAGTGGTCGAGGTCAGCACGGCGCCGGCGATCCAGCGCAACCTGCCGCGATTTTTGGAAGCGTCCGGCAGCCTTGCTCCCGACGAGCAGACGGACGTGGCGCCGTCCATCTCCGGCAAAGTCGTGGCCGTGGGAGTCGATCTGGGAAGCTTCGTGAAGCGGGGTCAGATGATCGTGCGGCTCGATCCGGTCGATTCGCGTTTGCGCGTGGAACAGGTACAGGCCCAACTGGCGCAGTCACAGGCAGCGGTACGACAGGCTGAAGCCAAAATTGGAATCAAGCCGGGTCAAAACTTTGATCCGACGCGAGTACCAGAAGTGTCAGCGGCCCGGGTCGCTTTGGAGCTAACCGAAAAACAGTTACAGCGAGCGGACAAACTCGTGGCGTCGGGAGATGTTTCGCGCTCGTCTTACGATCAGGTCAGAGCCGAACGCGACAACGCGCGCGAGCAATATGAAGTAGCGCTTTCGCAAGCGCGGCAAAACTTTGCGGCGGTCCAGGTCGCGCGCACCAACGTCGCGAACATACAGGCGCAGGTAGCGATGGCCCAGCGCAATCTGTCTTACGCGCTCGTTTATTCGCCGATCAATGGATACGTTTCGGATCGGCCGGTGGCCCTGGGCGAGTATGTTTCGCCGACTACCAAAGTGGCGACGGTCGTGAGCATCAATCCACTGCGAGCCCGGATCGATATTCCGGAACAGGCCATCGGTAACGTGCGAGTAGGCGATAGCGTTTCAGTTACAGTCAGCGCCTTTACGGATCGCGCATTCGCCGGCCGCGTCGCGCGCATTTCACCGAACGTGACCGCGACTTCGCGAACCTTGACGGTGGAAGCCGAAATTAACAATGGCGACGGCGTGTTGAAGCCGGGACAGTTTGCCACGGTCAAAATCCTGCAACCGCAATCCACGCCGGCAGTGTTGGTGCCCGCTCGCTCGGTGCACACAGAGGCCGGCGCCAGCCGCGTATTCGTGATTAAGAACGGACATGCTGAACAGCGTCTGGTCCAACTGGGTCAGGCTGAAGGTGACCTGGTGGAGATCAAGAATGGTATTGCCGCGGGCGAGCTGGTGGCGACCAGCAACTTCGAATTATTGAACGATGGGATTGCGGTGAGGCAATGAGCTTTCGGTTTTGATCTTTGGCCTTTGATCTTTGGTCTTTGATCTTTGGTCTTTGATTTTGACCTTTGGAGATCGCAACGGTTGGTTGTTCCCTGGTTTTTTGCCCAAGTTTGTTTCCTTTTTTTGCCGAAGTTAAGAACGCGGGATCTCAGATTCAAGATTCAAGATTTAAGATCAAAAGCCAAAGATCAAAAGCCAAAGATCAAAGATCAAAGGTCAAAGATCAAAGGCCAAAGATCAACTTCTGAACGATGCAGAAATTAGCTGAAATTTGTGTCCGGCGGCCGGTGTTCGCAACCATGCTCATTCTGAGCCTGACGGTTGTGGGCATCTTTTCGTTCAGCACGCTCGGCGTCGATCTTTTCCCCAAGATCGATTTACCAACCATCACCGTCACGGTAGTGAATCCGGGCGCGTCACCGCAGGAAATCGAGACCGAAATCACCGACAAGGTCGAAGGCGCCGTCAACACAATCAGCGGCATCGACGAACTGCGTTCCACTTCCGTTGAGGGAGTGTCTCAGGTTTTCATCACTTTCCTGCTGGAGAAAAACGCGGATATTGCCGCGCAGGAAGTGCGCAACAAAGTCGATCTAATCGTCAATGAGCTTCCCACCACGGCGGAGCAACCGATAGTTCAGAAGCTGGACACGGATGCGGCGCCCGTCCTCCGGATCGCGGTTTCGGCCCCGCGCTCGCTGCGCGAAGTTACCGAAATTGCCGACAAACAGATCAAGCAACGCATCGAGGCGATTAGCGGCGTCGGCCAGGTCGAAATTATCGGCGGGCGCAAACGCGAAATCCAGGTCTGGATCGATCCGGACAAGATGCGCGCTTTCAATGTTACCGCTACGGACGTTGCCAATGCGGTGCGCCAGCAGAACATGGAAGTTCCCGGCGGTCGCGTCGACGAAGGCGCGCGCGAGCTGACAGTACGCACCATGGGCCGCATCGTTGATCCGGCCAGCTTTAATGATTTGATCGTCGGCAACCGTGGGCCTTATTCAGTTAAGTTGAGCGATATCGGCTATGTGGAAGATGGCGGCGAAGAGCAACGAACGGCAGCGCGGTTGAATGGACAACCGGCCGTCACCCTCACGGTTTCAAAACAGTCGGGGCAGAACACAGTCGCCGTGGCGGACGCGGTCAAAGAACGCCTGGCAGAAATTGCGCCCACGCTACCACCCAGCGTGAAAGCCGAAGTCGTCGGCGATCAGTCCATCTTCATCAAAGCGTCGCTGCATGCGATTCAGTTGCACTTGATTGAAGGCAGCATCCTGGCGGCGATAGTCGTGTTTGTTTTCCTCTGGAGTTTTCGCTCGACTTTCATTGCCGCTCTGGCGATTCCTACATCCATTGTCGCCACCTTTGGTTTGATGGCGGCGATGGGCTTTACGCTTAACCAGATCACGATGCTGGCACTCACGTTGATGGTCGGCATTGTGATTGACGACGCAATTGTCGTACTGGAAAACATTTTCCGTTTCATCGAAGAGAAAGGCGTACCGCCATTTCAGGCGGCCATCGAAGGCACGCGCGAAATCGGTCTGGCCGTCAGCGCTACCACGCTCTCGCTGCTGGCGGTTTTTCTGCCGGTCGGTTTCATGGGCGGCATTGTGGGCCGCTTCATGTCTTCGTTTGGCCTGACTTCGTCATTCGCGATCGCGGTTTCTTTGCTGGTGTCGTTCACGCTCACGCCGATGCTGGCCGCGCGCCTGATCCGGCGCAGTGACGACGCTAAGGAAGGTCCGTTTGAGCGCGCGACGGAGCCGTCCGACAAAGGCTCGAAAGAGTCGCGCTTCTATCGCCCGATTGATCGAAGCTATACGGCAATGTTGCAGTGGTCGATGAATCACCGCTGGGTCATCGTGTTAGCTTGCGGGCTGGTAATCGTCAGCATCGTGCCGCTCTTCATGTTCGTCGGCAAAAACTTCCTGCCGGTTGATGACCAATCGCAGTTTGAAATCACGGTGCGCACGCCGGAAGGCTCGACCTTGCCGGCAACGTCGGCCTTGACTGAACACATTGCTACTGATCTGCGCGGTCTTCCTGGAGTCACCGACACACTGGTGACGATTGGCAGCGGCCAGCAACAGCTCGTTAACGTCGCTTCGATCTACGTGAAGATGTCTCCCATCGAAGAGCGCCGCGTTAGTCAAATTCAGGTGATGACCCGAGCGCGCTCTGAAGTACTCACCAAATATTTGAAGCAGTACCCCAACCAGTTGCGCACCAGCGTCCAACAGGTTTCGGCGATCTCCGGCGGCGGTTTTCGCAACGCTGATATCCAGTACGTTATTGGCGGGCCTGACTTGCAAAAGTTGACGAAGTATTCCGAAGACCTGCTGGCAAAAATGAAGACTATCCCGGACGTGGTCGATGCGGATTCGACTCTGGTGATAGGCAAACCGGAAGTGCGGGTGGTGATTGATCGCGCGCGCGCGGGCGATCTGGGCGTGCGCATCGGCGATGTGGCCCAGGCGCTGAACACTCTGGTGGCGGGCCAGAAAGTCTCGACCTTCAACGCCGGCACCGATCAATACGATGTGCGAGTGCGGGCCATCGGCGAGTTTCGTGCCAGCGTCGATGCCTTGAAGCGAATGATCGTCCCTTCCTCCAAGGTCGGCTGGGTCAGTCTCGACAATCTGGTTCGGCTGGAAGAGGGAACCGGCCCTTCCGCGATCGACCGGCTCAATCGCCAGCGTCAGGTGATGCTGCTGGGAAACGTCAAACCCGGCGGATCGCAAGCGGCGGTGATCAGTAAGATGACTGAGTTCGTCAAAGAAGAGCACATGGAATCCACTTACAAGAGCGGCTTGGCGGGAAGGTCAAAAGAGTTGGGACGCGCCGGCTACTATTTCATGCTCGCGTTCCTGCTGTCGTTTGTCTTCATGTACATGGTGCTGGCGGCGCAGTTTGAATCTTTCATCCATCCGATTACGATTTTGTTGACGCTGCCGCTGGCTATTCCCTTCGGCATTCTTTCCCTGCTGGTGACCGGGCAGACAGTTAACATTTTTTCTGGTTTGGGTCTGCTGCTGCTGTTCGGCGTCGTGAAGAAGAACGCGATTCTGCAAATCGATCATACGAATGGCCTGCGGGCAAAGGGCATGGAACGAATGGAAGCGATCATTCGCGCCAACCGTGATCGACTGCGGCCGATTCTGATGACGACGATCGCGCTGGTGGCCGGCATGATGCCGCTCGTTATTTCGAGTGGCCCAGGCTCCGGCACCAATCGCTCAATCGGCGTGCTGGTAGTTGGTGGCCAGTCGTTATGTTTGTTGCTGACATTGCTGGCCGTGCCGGTTTTTTATTCGCTGTTCGACGACCTGGCGAGAAGCCGCGTTTGGGGGCGAATCGGCGGTTTTTACTCAGGTGCGATGGGCTGGGCCAGGCGCAAAGCGGCAGCCACCGCGGCGTCATTAATCAGTTTGATATCGAAGCAGTAACGATGAAATTAGCGATGGAATATCTGATTACTAAAGTTCTGTTTGCCCGTCTGGCGGGGGTGGTGGTTCGTTTAAGCTTACTCGTTGCGTTCTTCTGGGTTGCTTTAATGCCGGCGTTGGCTCAACAAGCTGCACCGGCTGCAGACGCGAAGGCGCAGATTGAAATTCCGCTCATCGCGAATGACTTTCGCGCCGACCGAAGTCGCGCTCTGCCAATCCTGGAACGCGTCGGCGTGGATGCGACTCAGCAGCGCCCGCTCACGATGCGTGAAGCGTTGCAGATGGCGCTGGCCAATAACAAGGACATCGAAGTCGGCCTGGATAATGTGAAGATCGCAGAGTTTGATTTGCTGGGCGCGCGTGGTGTTTACGATCCGAGGCTTAATACGCAGACTTACTTCGAACGGATCAAAACACCGGCGTCAAGTTTTCTCAGCGGCGCATCGGAAGCAGTGGAATCAAGTGACTTCACCGGCTCGGCCCGGATCGAAGGACTTGTGCCGAAGTATGGCGGGAACTATCGCGTAGAATTTTCTTCCATCCGGTTGACCAGCAACAGCCAGTTTTCCGCACTGAATCCGCAATATCCAACGGGCCTTACTTTCAATTACACCCAGCCGCTGTGGCGGGGACTGCGATTCGATTTGCCGCGACGTCAGATCGAAGTCGCGAGGAAAAACCTTTCAATCACCGACGCTCAGTTTCGCCAGCGCGCGATCGAAACAATCACGAACGTGCAGCGCGCTTACTGGGACCTGGTGTTCGCTCTGCGCAACCTGCAGGTGCAACGTGATGCCGTGCGTGACGCGCGCGCCCAACTCGAACATAACCGCCGGCTGGTAGACGAGGGAACTCTGGCGCCTATCGATATCGTGGCGGTGGAAACGCAGGTCGCGAATTTCGAACAAGCTGAGTTCAGCGCGCTCGAGGATGTTTCGCGCTCCGAAAACAATCTCAAAAACCTGATTGCGGAGAACCGCGAATCCAGCTTCTGGAACACTTCGATCGTGCCGGTCGATGATGTCGACGTGAGCGCGCCGGAAGTTTCCTTGCCCGTAGCCATGAAGGCGGCGCTGGAGAACCGGCCCGAGCTCCGGCAGTCTGATCTGGTACGCGAAATAAATGAATTGGACCAGCGGCTGTATCGCAATCAGACTAAGCCGCAAGTCGATCTGGTCGGCAGCTACGGCGTGGTCGGAACCGCGGGCACAGTGGTTGCGACTACCAACCCCTTTAACAGCTCCAACACCACCTTGCGCGAGCGGGTGAATGAGTTATCGGTGCTGGGTGGACTGACTCCTTTACCGGCGTCGCCTTCAATTATTTTGCCGCCTGACCTGGTCGGCGGCTACCCGCAATCGCTGCGCAATCTGATTTCGGATCGATTCAATAATTTCCGGGTGGGTGTGACGGTGAACCTGCCCCTGCGCAACCGCACCGCCGAGGCGAATCTGGGACGGTCTCTGGTCGAGGGCAGCAGGATTGCGACTCAGCGCCAGCAACTGGAACAGTTGATTCAGGTGGACGTGCGGAACGCTTTGCAAACATTGCGTTCAGCAGAAGCGCGCTTGCGCGCGGCCGCCACTGGCCGTGAAGCTGCGGAGAAGCAGTACGCCAGCGAGCAACGCAAGTTTGAGACAGGGCAATCGACTGTATTTCTGGTGCTGGAGCGGCAGACTGCGCTGGCGACGGCGCGCGCTAACGAGTTGCGGGCGCAGACGGATCTGAATAAAGCAATTGCGGAATTGCAACGCGCCACCGGAAACGCGCTCACGGCGAATAACGTAAAGATACGCGAGACTCACCCATCGCTGAGCGCTGAACGCTGACAACGATTGTTGGAGGTTCCTCTTGCCCGAAGATCAATTCCTCGAAACATGGGAGATACACGCGCGCATCAACCTTTATCTGCTGGAGACGGTTGAACCCGCGGCGCTGGCTACCTATTCAACTTCCAAAGGTCGCAGCGTCGGCGAGCAATTTGCGCACATCCACAACGTGCGTCTGATGTGGCTCAAGGCAGCGGCGCCGGAACTCTTGAAGGGCCTGGACAAGGTTGAAAGTCATCAGGCAAAAGACAAGAAGCTGTTGCAAAAGTCACTGACCAACTCCGGCAAGGCGATGGCGAGCCTTCTGCGCCAGAGCTTGAGTGCGGGAGGAAAAATCAAAGGCTTCAAGCCGCACGTGTGGGCTTTTCTCGGTTACCTGATCTCCCACGAATCCCATCATCGCGGCCAGATCATGCTGTCGCTAAAACAAGCGGGCCATCCGGTGGATAAGAAGATTCAGTATGGAATGTGGGAATGGGGCGTTCGTTAGAATTACGTTAATTGAAGGCGGCGGTGAGTCCGGATCATTTTGGCTTTGCCTCAAAAGTGTCTTTGCTCGTGTCCGCGAAGCGGACTAAATGAAAATAGCCCAGCGCTTCAGCGCTGGGCTGACGCGGTGAAACGTTAGAGTCCGTGAAGCGGACGACTGAATAAACCATGGACCGGGTGGATCTTAGAACTCAGCCGTCCGTTTCACGGACTACGACTATTGCTGCGGGCTAAACCCACCGATAAATCGGTGGGCTATTCTCATTCGTCGGCTTCACCGACTTTTGAGGCAAAGCCGTCTCGGCACCCTCTACTTAATTTTGACAAGAGCCCAGAGTGGCCAGTGATCGGAAACCTCAATAGATCGATCAATGCCGTAGCTCTCGGACGGCAAACCACGCAGCCAGATCCAATCAAGCTTCAGTTCGATCGTAACCACGACCCTGGTCCGAAAGGTCAGTTCGTCATTCGGAAAGGGTGTAACGAAGCCTTCAGCCTTGAATAGCTTCGCGGTTTCATCCAGCGAGCTGACCTCCCAGGTATTGAAATCACCCAGCACAATTGCCGGCATCGTTTTAGGATACTGGGCCAGATCGTTCAGCACTGCCCGCAGTTGGTCCATCTTTTTTGTTATTGGGATTCGCGTCTCCGCATGGACCGAATAGACGCGAATACTCAGCTCGCCGATTTTCACGGTCGCACCCAGCGCGCCGCGCCGGCGCTTGCCGGGGCCTTCATGCGGCAGCACCAGGCGGGTCACGTTTGATAGAGGGTACGCGCTGAGAATCGCAACCCCGGTCTCTTCCTCTTTGCTGTCCTTTGCCGCCGGCGGCCCGGCCCACGCGTAGTTCATTCCCAGCTGTTCCGCCAGCAGACGCGCCGTATTTGTGTGATGGCTGCGTTCCTTGTTTCGATCGGATTCCTGCAAACCGATGATTGCGGCACCACCGATGCCGGCGTCACTCTTCAGCCGCTGCGAAATTTCGCTTAGCTCGGCGCCGCTGCGCCAGCGAATGTTGTAAGAAACGATTTTGATTTGGGCGGGTGCGGTTTTGAGATTTGGTGTTTTCGCGCTGCCACCAATCTCGAGTGACTCCGAAGTCTGCGCCGACGTAGCCAGGACTGGAAAGAGCAAACTCAACACAACAAATATAAGCCTTACTAAATTGTGTTCATCTGACTTCATAAATCTTCATACTTAACCAGCGGCTTTGCCCTTTGGAGTGCGGCGACCTCTCGCCGCTTTAATTCACGCCGGCCCGCCGCCTCGCTGGGACTGCGACAGGTCGCAGTCTTCAAAAAGCGCTGACAGGTCAGCGCACTCCAAAGAGCCCAGCTCAAATATCGAGACGTAGCCCATCAAGGGCGGCACTCACTTCGCCTCCCCAAAGTTCCTTTGCTTCAGCCTCAAGATCAATGCCATCCCATTCAGGATATAGATGCGTCAGGACGACTTTGCGCGGCCCAGCCAGCGTGGCGACATTCATCGCATCGGCAAGTTCCAGATGGGTCGTCATCGGTTTGTTACGCCGGAACGAGCATTCCATCAACAGCAGATCGACCGTGCGCGCGAACTCCGCCAGCTCCGGCGCATAACCCGTGTCTGAAGTGTAGACCAGCTTAGCGCCGTTCGTATCCTGCAAGCGAATCGCCAAACTGTCCCGGGTGTGCGGCGTCGCAAATGTTCGCGCTTGGACGTGGGGAAGCATTTCGAATTCTTTAGCCGGTGCGACCTCGCTGAACGAAACGGGAAAGGACTGTTTCAGAAGTTTGTAATCGCCGGCTTTGTCGAATGCAGAAAACAAATCCTGCAAGCCGGCCGCGCCGAAGATAGTTAGCGGTTTGGTGCGGGCCCGTGTTTGTGGCGCCCACTTAGTGCCGAAGAGAAAAGTGGCGAGGCCGCCCACATGATCCAAATGAAAGTGGCTAATCCAAATCGCATCCAGGTTTGGCCAGTCCAGTTTCTCTTCGGCCATCCGGTGCGCAGAGTCGGGACCGCAATCGAGGAGGATTGAACCGCTCTCAGTTTCCAACCAGTGCGCGGCTGAGGCGCGTTGCGGGTGCGGCACGGAGGTGCCGGAACCGAGGATGACGAGTTTCATTCGGGGCGAGGCTACTGAAGGGAACGGGGCGAAGTCAATCGATGGTGCGATGAGGTGTTGCGTAAAGAGCGGGGGCAAGCCACCCTTCCTGACTGCAAGTAAATGATCTTGAAGCATCAGCGTCAAGGTACACGACCTGCAGTGAGGAAGGGCGGCTTGCCCCCGCTGCCGCGGTATGCCCAACTGCTATCACTTGACCAAACCTGCGGGTTCAGTTAAACCTCAGGGCCATGACGGATTCACGAACGTTGCTTGATGTGCTAGGTGTTTTCTCACATCCGGACGACGCCGAACTGACGGCGGCCGGCACGCTTTTGAAGTTGAAAGCGCTCGGCTATCGCACGGGAGTGCTCGACATGACGCGCGGTGAGATGGGCACGCGGGGGACTCCGGAAATTCGCGCGAAGGAATCGCTGGACGCGGCGGCCATCTTGAAAGTGGACGCGCGATTGAACCTGGACCAACCCGATGGCCACGTGTGGATGACTGAAGAAACAAGGACGGCGATGGTCCGCGTGATTCGGATGCACCAGCCGAAGCTGATCTTGACTTCGCATTGGGACGATCCGCATCCCGATCACGCCGCTACCAGCCGGATTGTGCGTGAGGCGGCGCGCTTAGCAACGATGCGCCGCTATGACGAAGAAGCCGGGTTGGGCGCAGTAAAAATGCCGGCCCTGGCCCACGCGGTTTCCTCGCGACTGGTCTTGCCGTCATTCGTTGTCGACGTTTCCGATTTCGTTGAAGAAAAGATGCGCGCCATCCGGGCCCATGCTTCGCAGTTTTTCGATCCGGCTTCCCAGGAACCTGTGACGCGCATTAGCGATCAGCATTTCCTGCAGCAGATGGAGTGGCGGATGCGTTACTACGGGTCGCTGATCGGAGTGGCCGCTGGCGAAGCGTTTTACGTGCGGGAAGCTTTGAACGTTGCCGATCCAGTGGAGCTGCTTTCGCAGTCTATGAATATTTATTCTTGAGTGTTGGAGAGCGGGGCATTTATCAATTCCGTTTTTCCCCCCAACTCTTTGCGCTCAACTATTTCTTCTTCACGCTGAGCACCTCACGGGCAATGATAAGAGTCGCAACCGCTCGCGGCGCTTCTCCTTCGAAGCTGCGCGTTAGCTCAACGGCGCGATCGTAATCCTCGCGGGCAAGCTCACGAAAGAATCCTGCCAAATCAAAGTCGGCGACGTCGTTAGAGTAGACCGAAAGGTGGCCCTTGACCCGAAAAGTAACAACCAGGTTTCCGTCCTCCCCGGTAAAGCGCTCAGCGGAGTTCGCGGCTTTGGCGGCTTCGAATGCGGCATCCCATGCGCGTGTCCGATCGATCGATTGCAGCACACTGGCAACCGCTATCAAACCGCGCGCCCGATCGGGATCCGAAGGTTCAATCCGCCGGGCCTCTGCCGCGGCCTCGTCAAGCAGCGCCAGAGATTTCTCACGATCAGTCTTCGCCAGCAGCTTCGCGCATCGAGTAAACACCCAGGCCCTTTGAATGTGGGTAAGGTCTCCGGTGCGCGCGATCTCCAGGGCCCTTTCAGTTCGGTTTTTGTTAACCGAGTTTATGGCGGCTGCGGTATCGATGTAGGCCTGCGCCTTTTTGCGTAGTTCGCTTTCCTCAATCCTGTTGACATAGTCGCGCGCTCGCTGGTCGTCTCGTTCAATGAATCGAAAAGCCAGTTGCAAGTAAAGTTCATCACGCTCGGCGCTGGTTCGCGCCCGGTTGATACGATCGAGAATGTCCTTTTCCTGCTCCTCGATCGTCACTTCTGCCCTGTCGCTTCTCGCTCTGGACACGTCATCCCGCTGGACATTTTGTGCAACTGCGAGCGCTTCTAATTGCCCGCGAGCCACCGCCGTTAAGCCGGCGGGCGCGAACTGTTCAAAGAATGGCATGAGGCGTTTTAGGATCAGGTACTTTCCGTCCACACCGGCTGAGACTGGCGCCGGGTCCGCTGGGTCCGAAGGCCGCAACAGGACGGCCGCGGCCGTTTGGAAAAACGCGGCCCGCAGTTGAGGCGAAACATTGATAGGACCGGCGGGCGCAGACGTGACGACAGAAGTGCCCCCCGGGGTGACTATCAGGAATGAATGTGGAGTGAAAAGGTAGGAAGCCAATAGAGATATTGTGTTGTGGTCTGCCTGCAGACCCGCATTAGCGTTAGCCAGCAACCCGGCGTAGCGCTGGTCGGCCGCACTCGGGTTTCTCTCGCGCAGGTGGGAGAGGAAATCAATCGTCGGCTTGGAGATAATTCCCAGGCTGGGATCGGCGAATTGCAGAGCACGTTCCACCTCACCGGCTTCGAGCAGTTCCTGAGCCACCCCCAGGCGCTGGCCCAGCGCGTCGGATGAATCGAAGGATTCCTGTCTGGCCGTTGCGTTTGCCGCTTCCTGCTTTTGGGCTTTCAATTTCTCCAGGAATTCCTCAGCCAGCAAACCATCATGCCGCGCGGTCAACTTCAGCACCTGGCGGCGTAAGTTTGGCGGCAGATCGATGGAGTACCCGCCTCCGGTCTCCGCTTTTTGCCGGGCGACTTCCTCCTGTAGTTTTTGCTGACTTTCTCGATCGGCGATCTCGGCGGCGTCCCAGGCTTTACGGAAGAGCGCACGACCTTGATCGGGATCGGCATCCCACAAGGCATCGGCGAGGTGAGCATTGGTACGCGCACGCAACCTGGCGTCGCGAAAATTGCGCACATCGGCGGCCAGACTTATGAGTAGAGATACGGCCTTCGCACGCCGCTCGGCGACAGCACCGGCTTTGGCGGACGGCTTGTTCGGAATTTCGCTCTGCTGCGCGGAGATCGACGCCGCCGACGCGAAGCAGAGTAATGCCAGCAAAGTGCGTGAGAGGTGAGTCATGAGAAATCTCCGAAAAACGACCAGGCGATCTTTGCAGAAGACGGTCGATAAAGCAAAACGCGACGGAGTTCAGAGAGTGCCTTAATTTGTAAAGCAAACTGTTAGTTTGCGATGTAGGACCGGCATTCAGGCTCCCCCCGCAAGCTAACAGTTTGCGCTACGGCGCGCTACGGCTTTGCCTCAAAAGTGTCTTTGCTCATGTCCGCGAAGCGGACTAAATGAGAATAGCCCAGCGCTTCAGCGCTGGGGTGACGCGGTGAAACGTTAGAGTCCGTGAAGCGGATGACTGAATAAACCATGGACCGTGAGGATTTTAGAACTCAGCCGTCCGTTTCACGGACTACGACTATTGCTGCGGGCTAAACCCACCGATAAATCGGTGGGCTATTCTCATTCGTCGGCTTCGCCGACTTTTAGGCAAAGCCGCGCGCTACTTCTGTTTTTCGCTCAAGATGGTTCGCGCGATCGAGATGACGGCGGTCGCGCGGGGCGCTTCACGCTCGAAGTTCCGTGTGAGAGCGAGCGCTTCCGTATAGTTTTCCTGCGTCAGCGCGCGGAAGAGTCCGGTGAGATCGAAATCAGCCACCGTGCTACTGCGCAAAGAGTTCATAGATGGGGTTTGCAGTCTGATTACCAGCCGGCCATCTTCACCGGTGAAGCCCTCGGCGGAGTTCGCGGCTTTTGCAATTTCCGGCAAGGATTCCCACGCCCGTGGCGCATCCGTTAGCAGTAGCGCGTTCGCGACAGCAATCAGCGCGCGCGGACGATCGGGATCGGAGGGATCGATGCGACGCGCTTCAGCCGCCGCTTCGCCGATGATCTCCGAAGCTTTCTCGCGGTCGGTCTTCGCCAAAAACCTGGCCGCCTGCGTCAGAACCCACACCCGTTGAATGTGTGACAGTTCACCGGTCCGGGAAATACTCAACGTGTTTTCCACGTCCTTCTTTCCCACTAACTCCAGCGCCAGGGTGACGTCAATGTATGGCCGGACCTTGTTGCGCATTTCCATGTCGTCAATCTTATCGACAAAGTCCCGCGCGCGCAGATCGCCTTTGTTCGCGTTGAGATCTGCAAGCTGCAGGTAGATCGCATTTCGCTCAGCCGACGTCCTGGCGCGATCGATTCTGTCGAGCAGCGCCTTTTCGCGGTCCGCCGGATTTGCCTCCGGCGTCAGGCCGCGTCGCAATCCATAGTTGCCGTCATCCGTTTCGATGTCGCGATCAATGCCCTGACCAAGCGAAGCCAGCTCACCGCGCAACTGATCGGCCGTGGCCTTCGGGCCAAATTGATCGAACAGCGGCATCAGCCGTTTCAGAACCAGATATTTTCCCTGAATGCCCGCAGTGGTCTTATCCTGCTCCGGCGGCGGCAGCGGGCGAAGGAGGATTGCAGCAGCCGTGGCCAAATACGCCGAACGCAATTCCGGCGCTACCTCCGGAGGTTGCGTGCGCTGGCCCATCTGCGAACTTTCCTGACCGCCCGATCTCAGAAACGTAATAAACAGGTGCGGAGTAAAAATGTAAGACGAGAGCAGCGAGACAGTATTCGCATCGGACGACAAGTCAGCTTGCGCGTTTGCCAGCATGCGGCTGTAACGCTGATCGGCGGCGACGCCATTCTTCTCTCGCAGGAAAGAGAGAAAGTTCAATCCCTCCATCGTGACCATCCCCAGCGCCGTGTCGGCAAACTGCAGAGCGCGCTCGGCATCGGTATCGAGTAATTGGTTGGCGAGGCGAAGTCGTTGCTTCACCGCAGCCGGGGCGTCGAAGGCGCTCGCCGGCGCAGTGTTTTCGGTTTCCTGCTTCTTCGCTTCCTTTAGCTTGTCCAATAATTCTTCGCCCATCGCGCGGTCGCGCTTGGCGGCCAGGCGCAGAACCTCCAGACGCAGATCGGGCGGCATCGTTACAGCAAATGTGCCGGTGGTTGACTGCTGCCGTTGGCGATCTTCTTCCAACTTGCGGGCGGATTCCTGATCGGCCAGTTCAGCGGCGTCCCACGCCTTGCGAAAAAGAGCTCGTCCCTGATCCGGATCGGCCTCCCAAAGCGCATCGGCGATGCGGGCCTGCGTGCGTGCGCGCAAACGTTGGTCGGTAAAATTCTTGACGTCGTCGGCCAGCGTAACCAGCAAGGACACCGCCGTTGCGCGACGCTCTTTGGCGCGTTCCGCGGCCGCACTCGCAGCAGCCTTGTTGCTGCCGCCATTTTTCGCCGCGGCATCGTTTGCTGGTTTAGGCGCTTGCGCCATTGCGAAGGAGGCGAAGGAGGCGAAGGAGGCAAAGGAGAGCAGGCACACGGAAATCAGGGCAGGTCGGACAAAAAGCGTCATTTGAATTTGTCTCCGGGGCAAACGAATCGAACTACTACTCGAGCTTAGCGGCTGAAACGCGGCGAGTGAGGCCTTTGTTCCAAAACTTTGCGCGGGTGAGTCGTGTGGTTGTGGGCCAGTCTACGGAAGTTCAGACCGCAACAACTTCAAGTTCGGGATCGACTTCCTGCTTCAACATGCCTTCAATCGCCATTAAGGTGCCGGTAAGCGAGCTGGGACAACTGCCGCAGGCGCCCTGGTAACGAATGCTCAGCGTATGATCTTTCAAATCCAGGATTTCCAGGTAACCACCGTCACCCGCCAGCGCCGGCCGTACTTTTTCATCGAGAATTTCGTTTATGCGCAGGAGGCGCGGGTCGCTGCTGACAACAGCGCCGATGGCCCCGCCGAGCGCTTCCGCAGGCGATTTGCCATTCGCGCCGCCATTGGTGGCGACCGATTCAGCCGCGCGAATTGGGACAGCTAATGTGGGCAGCAAATCGTCCCAGTCGGCGGCGTCTTCCTTTTCGACCGTAACCATTCGATCCATGTAGAAAACTGAGACGACATTACCTACGTCGAACAGGGCTTTGGCGAGCGGATCGTCCTGGGCCCGGGCGGCGGAATCGAATTGCCGCGCGACCCCGTTCGTAACCGCTTCGCGGAGGATGAACTTCACCGCATTCGGGTTTGGTGTTTCTTCGATATCGCTAATCTTTGGCATTGCTACTTCTTCTCCTAACGCTGTGGAGTCATTATACCCGCTGAACACGGGATAACCGAATTGGTAGGGCCAAAAAATATTGCCAAAACGAGGAACCTCGGAATATACTCCGCAGCCTCACTTGACCCCCCTTTCTACAAAGGTGAGACAAGTTGAGAAAAGAGGCAGGCGATTGCGAGGGTCGTCCTGCCTCTCTCCTTTTTGGCGGTGATCTTTGATTTTTGATCTTTGGTCTTTGAAGCGCGATACTTCGAAACAAGCTAAAGACCACGGATCAAGAATCAAAGACCAAAGATCAAAGACCAAAGATCAAAGACCAAAGATCATCTCCATGAACATCGGCATCACCGTTTATCCGACGTACGGCGGCAGTGGCATCGTCGGCTCGGAATTGGGGAAAGAGCTGGCGGCGCGCGGTCATACCGTACACTTCATCGCTTCCGCTCTGCCCACGCGTCTGACTCAACTGAATGAACGGGTGCGATTTCATGAAGTTGAGATGATGTCCTATCCGCTCTTTGAGCATCAGCCTTACACGCTCGCTCTTGCTACCAAGATGGCCACGGTGGCGGAAACTGAAAATCTCGATCTGTTGCATGTTCACTACGCGATACCGCATTCGATCAGCGCGATCCTGGCGCGTGAATCGCTAAAGCCGCAGCGATGGCTGCCGGTGATTACAACCCTGCATGGCACTGATATCACGCTGGTCGGCGCGGACAGGTCCTATTTGCCAATCACGCGCTATGGCATAAATCAGTCTGACGGGGTCACGGCAATCTCCCATTACCTGAAGCGCGCGACGATTGAAGCCTTCCAGTTTGATAAGATCGAAGTGATCCCGAACTTCATCTGCTCGTCGGATTACCAGCGTCATCCGGGAACTGCAATGCGCGCGGAGCTCTCGCCGGATGGCGCGCCTTTGCTGGTCCATGTTTCCAACTTTCGTCCGGTGAAACGCCCGGTAGATTGCGTCGACATTCTCGCGCGCGTGCTGCAGGAAACTGAGGCACGTCTGGTTATGGTCGGCGACGGTAGTGAACGGCCGAACGCCGAACACCGAGCGCGTTGCCTCGGAATTGCCGACCGTTGCGTGTTCGTCGGCAAACAGCCGAACATTGTGGATTACCTTTCCGTGTCGGATGTGTTGTTGCTGCCGTCGGAGCAGGAGTCATTCGGGTTGGCTGCGCTGGAGGCGATGGCCTGCGAAGTTCCGGTCGTGGCTACCAGTGTCGGTGGCGTCCCGGAAGTTGTTGATGACGGCGAGACCGGGTACCTGAGTGCGGTGGGCGACATTAATAAGATGGGCGCCGATGCAGCGCGTCTGGTTAAAGACGAGAGGCTACGTCGCACAATGGGCCAGCGGGCCCGTGAGTCAGCCACCTCGCGTTACAGCACGGATCTCGTCATCCCTCGCTACATTGAGTTCTATGAGCAAGTGCTGAAGGGTCAGCAGCATTAGCCACCGATGAACCGGATAAGCACGCCCCGCTGTGGCCAAGTCAGCCCTGGTGCCTGAACTCTCTTTGCTTTGCCGCCGGTATCGTATTAACCTTCGACGCCCGAACGCTTAATTCTGCCTTGGGGGTTTCCCGCCAATGAAATATCGGTTTCCGCTGGCTTTGGTCTTGATCTCTGTCCTGGTTCTGACATCCCTCGCGCAAACGCCCGCGCCGCAGTCACAGCAGGATGAAGAGGTTGTGCGCATCACGACCAAACTCGTTCAGGTCGATGCGGTGGTGACAGACAAAAACGGCAAGCTGGTGAGGGATTTGAAACCTGAGGAAGTGCAGATTTTCGAAGATGGCCGGCCGCAGAAGATTACCAACTTCTCTTTCTATCTCGCTGAGCGCGAGGCGCCGGCGGAACCCGCTCGCCCGCTCCCGGTCGATAAGACTGCGGTGGCTGCGCCTCCCGTGAGACTGCGACCCGACCAGGTGCGGCGCACCATTGCCCTCGTGGTCGACGATTTGGGTCTGTCGTTTGAAAGCACCCATTACGTGCGGCGCGCGTTGAAGAAATTTGTTGATGAGCAAATGCAGGCTGGCGACCTGGTGGCAATTATTCGCACCGCCGGCGGCATGGGCGCGCTGCAGCAGTTTACTTCCGACCGGCGGCAACTCTATGCCGCGATCGAGCGCGTCAAGTGGTATCCCAACGGCCGCTCCGGCATTGGGGTCTTTGCGCCGATCCGCAACGACGGTCCATTCACTGAACAGATAGGGGCCCCTAACTCAGACACGCGCGGCGAGTATAAGGAAGACCTGGATGAATTTCGTGAGGATTTATTCTCCGTCGGGACGCTGGGCGCCTTGAATTACGTGGTGAAGGGCTTGAAAGATCTGCCTGGCCGGAAATCCATCCTCTTGATCTCCGACGGTCTCAGCCTGTTCAGTCGCAACGATCCCACGCGCACCAGCGACCGCGTCGTAACGGCCGTAAAGGGCCTGGTGGAACAGGCGAATCGGGCGTCGGTAGTTATTTACACCATGCAGGCGACGGGACTGCAAACGCTGGGGCTGACCGCGGAGGACTCAGTCGGCGATATGTCCCGCGATGAGATTACTGAAAACATCGACCGCCGGCGCTCGGATTTTAACGAGATGCAAAATGGGCTGAATTATCTGGCCAATGAGACCGGCGGAATTGCCATCAGGAATACCAACGATCTCAGCGGCGGAGTCAAACGGGTGCTGGAAGATCAGAAGGGCTATTACCTGATCGGATACCGGCCTGACGAAGCCACCTTCGATGGCCGCGGCCGGCGCCAGTTTCACAAGCTCAGCCTGAAGATCCTGCGACCCGGCAAGTTTCATATCAGGATGCGCAATGGCTTTCTGGGCGTGCCCGAGTCCGAGGCCGTGGCCGCCAATCAAACACCTGCGCAAAAACTGATCGGCGCGCTGACTTCGCCGTTTGGATCGGCAGGGGTTCGCTTGCGGCTCACTTCCTTATATGCGAACGATGCCAAGCAGGGGCCGATCATGCGTTCTCTGCTGCATGTGAATGCTTCGGATTTAACTTTTACTGATGAACCGGATGGTTGGCACAAAGCGGTGTTTGATGTAATGGCAGTTACCTTCGGCGACAATGGGGTCGTCGTCGATCAGAACAATCATTCTCATCAGATGCGTGTTCGCAGCCCCGAGTACGAAAAGATGTTGCAGCGCGGATTCGTTTACTTCGTCACCGTTCCGATCAAGAAGCCGGGTGGCTATCAATTCCGAACGGCCGTGCGGGACAGCGCCTCATCACGAGTCGGTTCAGCGAGCCAGTACGTGGAAGTGCCGGACATGAAGAAGAACCGGCTGAATCTCTCCGGCATTCTGATTACGGCAGCGGGTCCTGCTGAAGCGAATAAGGCCGCCTCGCCGGTGAACGCCAGCGCGAACTCAGCGAATAATGGCCGGGAACTAGCCGAAGCCGATCCGGCATCCACCGCAGCCGTTCGACAGTTCCGCCGCGGGCTGGCCCTGGCCTACGGATTTTTCGTTTACAACGCACACCTAAACAGAACCACGCTGAGACCGGAGTTAATCACCCAGATCAGGGTGTTCCGTGACGGCAAGTTGGTATTTACCGGCAAGGAAAACCAGTTCGACTCCCGGGATCAACCGGATTTGAAACGGCTGACAGTCGGCGGCGCGCTCCAGTTGGGCACCGCTATGGAGCCGGGCGAGTACGTCCTGCAGGTGATAGTCACCGATAACCTGGCCCAGCCAAAATATCGCACCGCGGTCCAGTGGATCGATTTTGAAATAGTGAAGTAGTGTCAGAACCGCCAGCGGTAGCGGGCGGACCCAACGATTGCAGAATGCAGATTTCGGACTGCGGATTAATAAATAGATCGCGTCGTCTTCCTAAATCTGCAATCCGAAATCCGCATTCCGAAATCGCCAGGCCTCCCGTTTTATGCGTTCCATCATTGTCGGCACGGCCGGACACATCGATCACGGAAAGACCGCCCTGGTTCGCGCGCTCACTGGTGTCGACGCCGACCGCTTACCCGAAGAAAAGCGTAGAGGTATCACCATCGATCTCGGTTTTGCCGATCTCGATTTGGGAGACGTGCGCGCCGGCTTTGTCGACGTGCCCGGCCACGAGCGCTTTGTAAAAAACATGCTGGCGGGCGCGCATGGCATTGACCTGGTGGCGCTTGTGATAGCGGCCGATGAAGGTGTGATGCCGCAGACGCGGGAACATTTTGACATCTGCCGCCTGCTGGGAATTAAACAGGGCCTCATCATCATCACCAAAAAAGATTTGGTGGATGAAGAGTTGCTTTCGCTCGTCCAGAGTGAAGTTGCCGAACTCGTCAGCGAATCGTTCCTTGATGCAGCCCCCGTTGTCGCAGTTAGCGCGCGCACGGGCGAGGGAATCGACGCACTACGAGAGACTTTGCGACAGTTGGCGCTAACGGTGCCCGCCCGCCCGTCCGAGTTTCTCACTCGTTTGCCCATCGACCGGGCTTTCACGATGAAAGGCTTCGGCGCTGTGGTCACCGGCACCCTGGTGGCCGGCGAGATCCTTGAAGGAACTGAACTGGAGTTGTTGCCGAGCGGCTCACGAGTTCGCGTGCGAGGGCTCCAGGTTCACGGTTCGAGCGTGCGCACAGCGATGGCCGGCCAGCGCACCGCCGTCAACCTTGCCGGACTTGACGCGTCCGAGATTGAGCGCGGCATGGTGCTGGCTGCGACAGGCCGTCTTCACCCGACTCAGGTAATCGACGCAGAAATAGAAGTGCTGGCAAACGCTCCCCGCGCTTTACGTTCCAGGGCGCGAGTACGCATTCATCTCGGCTCGGCTGAAGTGCTCGCTCGCGTGCGAGTTTTACAACCAGGCAGCGAAATTCGCCCGGGCGAACGAGGAATGGCGCAGGTTCGATTTGAATCCCCCGTAGTGGCGGCGCTCGGCGATCGGTTTGTGATTCGATCTTATTCGCCGTCGCACACAATCGCGGGTGGCAAGGTCCTGGATCCTTTCGCGCTCAAACATCGCGGTCGCGCAGCATTGGAAGTGGTAACGCGGTTAGAGGCTTTGGGCCAGGCCGGTAAGCCGGACCAGGTTGCTCTTTTTGTTCGCTTATCAGGTAACAATGGCCGGACTCGTTCTGACCTCATTGCGCGTACCGCATGGCAGGACGAGGTGCTCGAAGCTGCAGTCGCCCAGGCCAAAGCCGGCGGCGCCATCGTTGACGCGGAAGGAATTCTGATTAGTCAGGAAGCGTTTGACCAACTCAAGGATCTGGTGCGAACTGAAGTCGCCGAGCATCACCGTCGCGAGCCTTTGTCACGCGGCTTGTCGCGCGAGACATTGCGCGAACGTCACTTTGCCCATGCGGCGCCGGAATTATTTCGTGCGGTGGTCGCTGGGCTGGAACAGGCGGGCGAGCTGGTTGCAGAAAAGGACACGATTCGTTCGCCGGCACACAGTCGCGATCTTTCTCCCGCCGACGAGCAACTGCGAGATCGTTTGGCCCGGATTTATGAAGAAGCAGGTTTGGCGGCTCCGTCGCTGGATCAGGCGATGGTGGACGCCGGGACTCCCGCCAATGCGCGGACCCATGCGCGAAAAATCTTCCAGTTGCTGATCGACAGCGGATTGGTGGTTCAGGTGCAGCCACAACTCTTCTTTCATCGCCCGAGTTTGGATGAATTGATTACCCGGCTCCGCGCTTACGCCGACCAACATCAACCTGAACGCGGCATCGACGTCGCTGCTTTCAAAGATCTGGCCGGCGTTTCGCGCAAACACGCTATTCCCTTGCTGGAATTTCTGGATCGAGAACACGTAACCCGCCGCGCCGGCGACCGGCGAATAATTCTTTGAGGACATGTTGGCTCTATTCTCCTCCCCAGGCCCGTTGCGGGATGAGTTTAGTACCACCGCACGGTAGCGGGTGGGTCTGGGACAGAAATGCCCGGGATAATTCGAGACCTTTGGCCTTGCCATATCCACGATGGTGGCGTTAACATGCAGCCACTTAATTCGCCGGCTTTATCGCAACCTTCATAACACTCGTGCCGGAGGTTCCAAAATGAAAGACGTGCTGGCTATAGTCGTGGGTTTAGGCGCGTTGGGGTATGGAATCTACAGATTCTACCTCTTCGTGAATAGCGGCGACACTGGATCCCATAATATGTGGTGGGCGATTGGCTGTGGAGTGGTTTTCTTTATTTGCGCCCTCATCTATTTCCTGGGTCACGTAAATAAAGAAGAAGAAATCCACATCACGCAGTAGCGATTCGCCCGTGTTGTGCACAACTTGAGACCCTGGTAATCGTGGCGGCGCGCGCCGTCATGCCTGCAGTGGGGTACAACCAGTTTCTGGATTGACGCCGTTTGCGCTGCTCCCAACCATGCGCGCAAACGGCGCTTAGTTTGTCAAAGCCGATTTTGTTTGGAGGAGCCGACCAATGCCCCTGACAGTAATGCTGCTGTTGCAGCAGGACACGACTTTTGTACCGCCCTACTACTTTGGCCCGGTGATCGTGGCGATGTTGATCGTCGGCGCGGTGGGTTGGCTGGTAGCGGCCGTGCTTGGCTTTGCGCGCGCCCGCGCTTTCGGGGCATCGGCGCGATGGTTTTCCTTTGTCGCGCTGTGCCTGTTGCTATTCCACCTGCAGTTTCTGGCATTGGCTTTTGGCTTGATTCTGAAAGACGCCAGCACCGTCTTTGCGATTCTTACGTTTTTCAATCTGTTCGTTGTCATTGGCGCGCTGTGCGCCATTATGGGTTTCGTTCGCATGACAAGCCCGCGTTGAGGTTTTTGGGGAAGTGAATAGCAGCGTAACGAGCTCCGCCATTGACCGTCGGCGGGCAGAAGTCTGAGACACGAATACGCTGAGAATTTGGCTGATGGGAAAGAAAATAATCGTAGTTGCCGCGCTCGTGATCATTCTGAGCGCGGCAATTGTTTTTCTGGCGGGCGTGCGGGAGGGAAGGAATACTGCGCGCGGCCCGGCCGGCTTCGTGCAGGCGGACGGCACGCGGCTTGTCGTAGATGGCAAGCCTTTTCGCTTCGTCGGCGCAAACGTCGACTTGATGTTTCAGAAAGAAACTCGCACGCACATGCCCGACATGATGCGGTTCGCGGCCGGTAAGGGAATGACCGTGGTCCGCGTTTGGGCCACTGGCGAAGGCGGACTGGATGATGTGCAACCGGCGAATAATTGGAAGCGAGATCGCTGGTTTCGTTTAAAGCCTGACGAGTGGAACGAGCAGGAATTCGTTTTCCTCGATCAGGTCATCGCAGAAGCAGCGCGTAACGGACTGCGCGTCCAACTCTGCCTCGCAAATTGGTGGCGCGATACCGGCGGCGTAACGCAATACCTGCGTTGGGCCGGAATCAATGGCGCCGACGACGACAATTACCCCTTCGGCATCAACAATGAAAAGGCGATGCGGTTCTACACGAATGAGACCGCGCGCAAACTCTATCGTGAGCACGTGGAAAAGATCGCCGCCCGGCGCAATAGCGTTACCGGCATTCTTTATCGCGACGATCCGGCAATTTTTGGTTACGAGTTGATCAACGAAGCGCAGGCGATTACCGGCCGCTGGGCGGAACGGCGCGCCTGGATTGCCGAGATGAGCGCTTACCTGAAGTCGATCGATCCGCATCACATCGTGGCGCCGGGTGACTGGGGTTACCGATCGGCCGCCGAGCGCCGTGAATGGCTGCTCGATCATCAATTGCCGGCCATCGACTATTGCGATGTCCACAATTATCCGCTCGACGATCAAGACGTGTTTGTTGATTCGCCCGAAGCGCTCGATCATTTCATCGAGAATCGGGCCGCTGCTTCGTTCTCTTTGAAAAAGCCACTGGTGCTTGGTGAGTTCGGCATGAAGCCGGAAGGGTACCGCGGTTTCGCGCGGGAGGTTTGGTTCCGTTCCTATTTCGCAAGCGCGGTTAAAAACGGCGCGGCCGGAGCCATGTTTTGGATTCTCACGCCGGCCCCGCAGCGCGGGTACAGCGTTACCTATACCGCGCCGCAGGACGCTGCGGTCTTCAGCGAAGTTCAGGGCGGCGCGCAGCTCTTTGCCGCACGACAAAACGATCGGCCGGCCGGGCGTTTATTGGATGCGGGCCAACATCTGGTGCCGCACCACTTTGCTTTTACTCGCTCAGCAGAGCAGCCCGGCCTGCAGCCACAACAGATCAATCGTGACGATGGCTCGTTGCTCTATCGCTTCAAACCGGAGATGGCCATCACGGGCCGATGGGAAAAACTCGGCGATGGCCCTGGTTTTGTTTGGGGCGCGGGCGTTGGCTTGTTTGATTACGTAATCCCGCAGCGCGTTGATCGCCGCCGCGTCGGACATCTCGTCGTGCGCGCGCACCTGCAGCCGGTGGTGCCGGTGGACGCGGCTCCCGCAGGGATTAAAACCAGAGTCACGCTTTTCGTAAACGGAAGCGATTGTGGCTCGCGTTTAATTCCAGTGGAAGATCCCAGGCAGCCTTTGATTCAGGAATGGATGGTTGATGAGTTTTCGATCCGGCTGCGCGCAGCACGCGGGCTGCCACTCACGATTCGTTTTGCCGTGGCAGTCGATTCGGATTGGCTCTACGGCGTGAACCTCGCCAACTGGCCGGAAGGCTACGAGTCGCATGACGCCACGCCGTTGGAAGTTGAAGTGCGATAAAGGAATCTATTTCCCCGGCAAGCCGTAGAGCTTGATCGCGTTCTCTCGCAGGACCATGCGCGCCAGCTCAAGCGCGCGCGGGCGATCGATCTCGTCATCCTTCATCATTCCCGTTAACGCCAGCGCGAGCGCCTGCCGCGCGCTAGTATTCGAAAGCCACGCCGCCTCTGGCCAGTCCACCTCCGGGCCAAACGAAAAAGCGTCGGTGCCGAAGAGGACTTTATCGGGATAAGCCTCCAGCCAGTTGCGCAGAATCTCGCTCAGCTCCCGCGGATACAGCAAAAAGGTCTGAGCGGAAAAATCTGCATAGACGTTAGGCTTACTCAGAAGCGATCCCATTTCTTTGGTGAACGGATAGCCGCCATGCACGACGACAAAGTTCGTCTTCCGCAACGCCGGGTCGTTGAATACATTCTCCAGCAACAAAGGGTTACTGCCGCTTTGTTTGTAGAAGGCGCCGGCGCCGTGGATCGCATGAATATGCACGGCGAGACCTAACCGGCCCGCTTCGCGCGCAACATAGTTGAAGAGAA
>Ga0207712_10000263_pt1 | contig 50991 bp, 58 predicted proteins | sample KBSS44metaG_FD_184402 | JGI IMG/M metagenome (GOLD analysis project Ga0207712, IMG submission 184402) | Switchgrass rhizosphere microbial communities from Kellogg Biological Station, Michigan, USA - KBS S4-4 metaG (SPAdes) (version 2) | ecosystem: Host-associated > Plants > Roots > Rhizosphere...
CTGACGTCTCAACACCCAACTTCTTTACGCTCGTATGGCTCAACCTCAACCTCGCATAACTCTTTTTTCTAGTTCTGTTTCTCAGAACAGCCAACAAGCTGAAAATATTATTAGACAATTCATTCCAGTAGCTAAAATCGTTAGATTGGACACCAAAGCTCAAAGAGAATGGGCTGCTAACGGCGCTTCATTTTCGGTAAGGCAAGTGCCGACGCTGCTGATACAACACCCCAATGGCCAACTCGAACAGAGAATCGGCATCGATCAAATTGCGGCATTATTTCGACCGCCGGGGGGCAAAGCGGCTAAAGGCCGACCTCGCCCCGGGCGGTCGGGGAGGGCCGCGGGTCGATCGACCGGAGGGAGTCGCCCGGGGGGCGTCAATATGTATGACGATCCAGAGGGGTGGAGGCATAGGGCCGCTGGGGGTGCTCCGGACGGAGACGACGACGACGCCGAAGGCGAAGACGACGATGACTATCCGGACGGGCCTTTAGAAGACCCGCGAGAGCCCCCTGGCCGAGGTCGACCCTCGCGGCCGGCGGTTGTTGAAGAGTCATCAGACGACGACGAAGTCGAAGTCGCGCCTCAGAAACCAGTTAAGAAAGTCCGCATCCAAGAGCCCAAGAAAAGTGGTCGATCCAAGGGGTCTTCGGCGGCCAGAGGTCGAGCCGAAGCTGAACGAAAATTAGCAGCGGCCAAAGAGGTTAAGGGTGCTACCGGATCGCAGAGAAGGGGTAAACAAGAGGCCGATAAAAAATTACAAGGGCTGGCCCACAAAAAGAAGTCGGGCCCCAAGAGAATGAAGTCTATTATGGCCGAAGCTAAAAAGCAGGAAGCCGACCTTAAAAGAGCTTTGGAGGAATAATAAGTGGTGGCGGAAGTAAATAATTTTACTTTTGGTGGTGAAGAGTTAATAGCGGACTCTTGTATTTGACTCTCGCTTCGCTTTTTCTCCGCTCTCTCGCTCGCTAACGCTCGCTTCGCCTTCGGTTTCTTCGCTGCGCTCAGAAACCTCAGTCTCGTTCGAATTTTCTTCCTCGCTACGCTCGTCAGAAAATCCTCTCTCGATGCCTTCCAAACGCGTCATTTCCATCCTGGCAGTTCAAATTAGGCAAACCCAAGAAGAATTAATGGATTTTATGAAACAACAGCACCCAGAAGAGATTTTTGTCATAGAAGGTGTTAGAGGTTTTTTTAGAGGCAAGTCTGATGTAGCAGTCTTTAATTATATCAAAACGGCTCTGTTTCCTCATTCTGTTCATATCAAAGCATCTAATTTGGTTTTTTTCAAAGATAACAAACAGACCATTTTTGAAGGGCTGCCCCAAGCATACATAGACTCTTATACGGACTTGGTTATGAATTCTCCCCCAGAAGATTTACAGACTATTTGGAAATTTTTCCAGACTCTGGTGGGTATATATGAACTGTCTTTGAAGAACAAAAAGCAGAAATAAGTTGGTTAGTCTCTCTATGAGAGACTTTTTATTTATTTTAGGTTACTTCGCTCCCTTCGGTCGCTCAGTAACCCTTCCCTCCTCGCTGCGCTCGCTCGCTGCGCTCACTTCGGTCGGTCAGTGATGATGTCCCCCTCCTCTCGAGGGTCTGTATGGTTTCAATCCATCGGCTTCTTTCTTGGCTTGCATAACGTTATCGTATAACACGTTAATCATGGCAGACATGGCCGTGTGACCCCCCTTCCCGCTATGTTTTGGATGCTTCATAGCTCCCATAGCTCCCAACACATCAGAACAAGGAGGAGAACAATCCAAAGCATACATATCTTTGAAGATGCAGACCAACGCATCAAAGAGACCATGGCGATCTAAAACGTAAATTAATTCCGTTCGAGACATTACTGAAAACTTGCCTAGTGGAGTAATATGAAATAATTGGGGAAGTGTTTCAGCCTCTTTCCTAGTCAGAGGAACTTCGCGGTGGTATGAGTTCACCATCGCCGAATAGTAATTAAAAACCTTGGCATATACTTCGTAAGCGCTAGGAAAAATTCCATTAATCATCGCAGGAATGGCATCTACCTTTAGAAAGCCAGCTAGCGCTAGTAATTCCTCTAAATTATCCCGACGAAATAACATAATACCAAATTTGTTATGGGCCCCGGGATTATAGAGCAGTCTCAACATCAACTTGAAAATTCGCCTAGAGCACCTCAGATGCATTTTGTTGGGATCATCTGTGAAAAGTGACGGCGGGGCCGGGGCCTCCTCTTCTTTCGAGTCAGGGTCTTCGGGGTCGTTAACTTTAGAAAACATGGCTATGGTCTCAGAGTGATGCCTCATAAAATTGGCATCGGCTTTGAAGGTTTTGACGTCTGGTACGGTCTTGAAGTCATCGTTAACCTTCACAAAACTAAATTCAATACATTCACCAGTAGTTTTGGGGATGCCCAATTTCTTGTTTTCGTAAATGGCTTTAGCGAGTTTGTGGTTAAATTTTGGCTTTCTAGGCTTCTCAAAATACTCTGAACCAATGTCAAAACGCATAGGGTGATGATCTGGACAAGTAGGAACACCAACAGTTAACAATTTATCCCATAGCAACTCTTCGCGCCGTTGGGCCTTGGCTTTAGCCTTGGCCCGTCGCGGGGGTGCTTCCTCCTCTTCGGTGGTCTCCGAATCATCGGCAGAAATCAGATCAGACGGAGTATCTCTCCCTGAGGTATCTTGGTCTTGGTCGGACTCGTTTTCCTCGTTTTCGGCGTCTTCATCGCCAGACTCGCCCTCGACGTGCCCCATTTGGGCGTGTAACTCCCTAACTCTGGCTATAATTTCTGCGGGAACGTCAGCTTCATCAACTCGAGTAACTTCTAGCACTTCGTCGCTGTGCGAGTGAATTTCTTCCTGAGACATTTTATCTTTCGATGATCGAAGAAGAGGATAAACTTTGGAATTAAATTTTTCTTCTGTCCGAAAAACTAAAATTTATTTATCTTTTGTCGCAAATGTCTTTGATGCAAACTAAAGTGGTTAACGTAAAAGTGGCTAACATTAGGCCTATAGGTTTTCGTGACTTAGAAAGTTGGTGCGAAAACCCTAATCACGTTTACGTAGGGCGAAAAGGAGTTGTTTTTGTCGCTAGAGGCGACCAAAAATATCGTTATCCTAAAAAGGATTCTATATGGGCCAATCCATTCAAAATACCTAAAACTTCTAATGGGGTAAATGCAGCATTGGCTAGAACTCAAGTAATACAACAATATCGCGAGTATATTATGGCTAGGTTAGATGACCCAGACGACGAAGAAATCACTTACGAAAAGTTAGAAGAGCTCAGAGGTAAAAAGCTGGGCTGTTGGTGCTACCCTGAAGGCTGCCATGCCGATGTTTTGGTTGGATTGTTGGAGTAAAAAATGTCAAAGTTACTCTTAGAGTAACGAAATAGAATTTTACTAAGCCAAGTAGCATCCTACCATCTTGGAACCCAAGAAAACGGTAACTGGAGAAGGAGTAAAGTTTTCTAGGTGAAGCTGCACGATGTCCCCACTTTGCGTTTCATATTGGTAAGGAATAGTACAATTCATAGGAGCTGTTGTGCCAGAAGGAACTACAAAAGTCATTTCGCTGATTTTGTTTATTCCATCAGACACATAAAGGTTCACAAATATGGGAGTCGCCGATACAGGCATAGGAACGAATGTTAAAGTCAACCATGCGAATCCAGAAATGGTGCGATACTGTCTTACTTGAAATTGGCTGGCTACAGCGTCGATTGCAGGAGAACCGTAGTCGTAAGAGGCCACGGCCGTGGGAAATAAAACTACAGCACTGCCCGAAGCAGCGATAACTTGTGATCCATCCGCTTGCATTTCGGCTTGGACCCTGCTTCTAGAAACCACATAACCACCACTTTCTAATCGTCCCGCGGTTCCGACATCAGTAAATACATGGTCTGTACCACCAGCACCGCTGTTACCAATCATAACTTGTTTGCTGGCCGTGGTTGTTGCCGCAAAGCCCAATGCCGTACTGCGGTCAAAAGTCGCCGAAGCTTGATGACCCAACGCTGTAGTATTAGAATTCGAGGCCACCGAAGAAGTTCCTATGGCCACGGAATTAGAGCCTGAAGATGAAGCTGAAGAACCTAGGGCGACGGCATCAACGGCGGAAGCAGTTGATGAAAGGCCGATGGCGATAGCGCTTGTTTGCGATGCAGTAGCTGAAGGGCCGATGGCTATAGCATTAGTGTTCGAAGCAGAAGCTGAAATGCCGATAGCTATAGAATTAGCACCAGTAGCAGAAGTCAAATTCGATCCCAAAGCTATGGCCGTAGATACAGAAGCCGTAGGCAAGGTCGAATTAAGACCTAGCCGAATACCTCCAACATAAATTATGCCCTGACCCAAATCGATGATTGGATTGTTGGCTCCAGATGTATTTCCAGCGGCCAAAACAACACTCCAAGGCCCATTGGTGTCTGTGTCAGCTTTTAATTCAATAACAGATTGATCTTGTAACCTAACGTAAACTTTGTTGGTGTATAGCCCAAAGTCGCCGGGTCTGCGGCCCGGCATAAAGGCCGCCCCCAGCATGGGCATTTTTAGGCCTTGAGCAAATGACCCATCAGTGGCCACTATGCCATTTTCGACCCTAGTATTTTCAGCCATGTTAGTATAAGAAAAATTTTTAGACTTAAGGTCTCTAAAAATTAGTCGAGGGTTGGAGAACCAGAAAAAAAATAATTATGGAAGTTGACCTAATATCAAATATACTAACATGGATCTTTCATTTCCAGACACCCCCGACATCCAAGTCATCGTAAAAGTCACCCCCAACTTGACACACGTCGGACTTTGGACATCAGCCCAAGGTCCATCTTCTGGTAAAAAAATTTTTAGAACTGACTCTGTAACTACTTTGAAAAAATTTTTGCCCACCGTTAGGAGCCTCAAAATTTTGGACGTCGACAGGTCAGCGCTCGCCAGGCTACCAGAGTTATGGGCTTTTTTATCGACGTCTTATCAGACCAACCCATCACTAAAATTTAGGGTCTTTGTACCCTCTCGGGATTTACGGTCTATGTTGCCACCCTGGCTAAAAAAGTTAGAGTCGGCCCTCCCACCCGTAGAGGCCGCCTACCCCAAAGGCCAAAAAGTTTACCCGCCTATCGAGCAAGTTTTTTCGGGGTTGTGGTTTGACCCCTCCCGAGTCAAAGTCTTGGTCATAGGTCAAGACCCATATCATGGGCCGGGCCAGGCTCATGGGCTGGCCTTCTCCTATCGAGGGTCGGGGGCGCTGCCGCCCAGCCTCATTAACATTTTCAAAGAAGTGACTCGGGTGGACCCTCTCTTCACCCCTAAAAACGGCGACCTAACTTTATGATTTCATCGAGGGGTGGCCATGGTCAACAAAACTTTTACGGTCATCGGGGGTCAAGCCAATTCTTTGGAAGGGGTATGGGCTGACCCCAAAAATAATTTTAGCGAAAAACTCTTTCGTGAACTAGCCCGAGTGACGACCAACAATCTAGTAGTGATGTCATGGGGGCAAAAAGCTCACTCAGTGGCTAGTTATTTTTCCAAGGCCAAAGTGCTGAAATCATCTCACCCCTCCCCTTACTCAGCGTCGGCCCCACCTACCCCATTTTTAGGCAACAACCATTTTCGGCTGGCCAACGATCACTTGACCTCTCGAGGGGTAGGTCCGGTAATGTGGAGGTTGTGACCGAACGCAGTGAGGGGGGGGGGGAATTGCGCTGGTCAAAAGAATATTGGTGAGATGATAAAATTTTTTCCAAGTCCAAGAAAATTTTAGGTCTACCCCAAAGTCCAATTTATAGTCTTTTTCGTCCAAGACGAAAATTCTTTATTATAATTTTCACAGCTATCTATTTCTTCTTCCTCGCCTGGAACCTTGCTTTACGGCGGCGTCTAACTGTTCCTGTTGCTTTGCGGCGTGTTCCCAACGCTCCATATGCTTCCTTGCAGCTTCTTCTCGGACTCGACGTTCTTCGTCTAACTTAGCCTGCTTGACTGCTTCCTCGGCTTTTTTCTCCTCGGCTATTTTATCTATTTGGGCCTCATAAGCAGCATTCTCCTCTTGTATTTTCTTAGTGCGAGCAACTATGGCTTCATCAACTAGTTTGGCGGCTTGATGGTCCTTTTCTTCTTCGGAATGATACCAAGGGCACTTATCCTTACGGTGACCAAACCCTTTTCGGGCCACTAGGCAGGGAATAGCTTTGTAAAGCCCCTTTTCTTTGAGCTGGGCGATCAGCGAGTCGTAATCCTTCAACCACTTATCCAAGTAGGCCTGGCGCTCTTCTGTCCAAGGAATTCGTTCCCAAATAGTATAATCGGTAAATCTGGGACATTCATAACCATAAAAGTACTCTCGTTCGTTAACTTTAAAGTCCTTTCTGGGGAAAACGCCCATTTTTACTCCTTTGGCCTTTCTTTCGAAAGGTTCAAAATATTTGATAAAACGCCACTCTCTTCTGGCTTCGTCATCTAATTCGGCTTCGTCAGAATCCCAAGCATCATATCCCCAATCGTTGAAGCGAGTGAACATACGTAGTCGGTAATAAAATAAGTAAAAGTATTTTTGACTTTTCAATTTTTATAATGGATCGACTGGTCTAGATATTTAATTTTTTCAACAATCAAATCAGTCGAAATGGACGGACAGCTTTGGGGTAAACCTTACCTATTTTGGATCATGGCGCTTTTGGCGGTCATTGCACTTTTCGTAATTTTGAAGTAAATTTGGGGGACAGTAAAAAGGGCTTGGCTCCGGTGGCTCTCTCTTCGGTCTCGCCGCCTCTACCTCGGCTCTCCTCCCTTCGGTCGTTCGAGCCTCGCCCTCGTTCCTCTCTCCTTCCCTTCGGTCAGTCGTTCGTCACTCGATGAGCTCAGGCACCGCAGCCCTCATCACGGGCTTTTCTATCGTTTTTATTTTCCTAGCATATTCCTCCATTAGTTCGTATTTTTATGGTAAGAAACTAAGGGGGTTAACCGTAACTAGGGGTATGTCAGGAACGTCAGGTCAAACCGTTAATTTACAGTGTTCACCCGGCCAAGTTATTAGTTTCAACAACACAATCATCACCACCTCCAGGGGTGTGTTGCTGAACCCGGCAGCCGCTGGAACTGGGTGCGATCCATTCTTTACTCCCACTACTGGACAATCCTCTACGTTCTTCAATCCCAGTACTACTATGGATTTGATGGCTTCTGGATCACCATTTAATCTTCAACAGTGCGCTGGACAGAATTCGTGCACATTTACAGTGCCCCAGCCTAATGATGCTAATATTACTTCGACCTGCTTGAGTACGGGAGTAAGTCAAATTAGCTTTATCGGTACGTATGATTGTGTATATGCTGGCTAAATAGTAAAATAATTTCTCTCTGAGAAATCAGAAAATTAGAAAATTAATCAATGATACCTGGGAACCACCACAGCTCATTCGATAATAGTGTAGGAGAAATATTTAATTCGAGCACCAGATGAGTTATTAAGTAAAAATAAGTTTGATAGCGAAGATAATATTTTGGATAATTTTCCAGAGATTGAAGTTTCGCTAGGGTTTTAGGAACTGAATAATGTTTTGGCCTTTCGGATAACGGGGGTATAAAAATCAAGGGATTGTTATGACAAAATAATCCTTCCAAATTATTCGGTAGACTCGGTAGAGTTTGGAGTTGATTATTACCACATTCCAATGATTTCAAACTATTCGGTAGAATAGGGAGGGTTTGGAGTTGATTAATAGAACAACCCAACACTTCCAAACCATTTGGTAGGGTTGGAAGACTTAGAAGTTGATTACCATTACAATACAACCACCCCAAAGCTTCAGGCAGTTTTGGAAGACTTTGGAGACGATTGTTATAACAAGCCAACTCTTTCAGACTAATCGGCAGATCTGGAAGACTTTGGAACTGATTATTAGAACAACGCAATATTTTCAAGCCATTCGGTAAAACCGGGAGAGTTTGGAGTTGATTATTAGAACACCATAACTCAGTTATTCCTTTTAAAGAATAAATTAACACATTTCCATCATTACCGTGACACCGCAAGGTCGAGCCATCAACTTCTAAACGAACTAAATCTTTGTGTGAAATGTCTAATTTCATAACTATTTAAAAACTATAAATCGAATTTCATCGTCAATTTTTCTCAAAGAGAAAATATTATTTCCGACCACGGAACCGTTTTTACGATATTCCCATATCTTCCCATACCCACAACCCCCTACTAGGATTAGGGGAAACGAAAGGACCCATCGTGACGGGCTCCCTAATTTTGACTTGAGGTTTAGCCCCTGTTAAATTTAGTCTACGTTCTCCGTCACCCATAAAGGACCTTTCATCCTCTATTGGACCATTTTTAGAATATAAACCAGCTTTTGGTTGAAGCGTAGTAAGCTGACTAGGCCTTCTTACCGACCACCCTCTGGGGCTGGCTAGGGGTCGAACTTCGTAAATATGCTTGACTAGGTTGGTACCCAGATCGCCATGAACCCTAGGGTAGTCATAGGGGAGGAAGGGGTATTGAGGGTCCCACCGGTGGGCTACTGGTGGAGGCGCTGTTTGAATGACTATGTTAGGATCTGTTTGCCATTTAGTAGTATGAGGCAGATCTTTGAGGGGTACTTTGGGGTGATATGGATACTGTTGCTCCATAAAAGTAAAATGAGCGACCAAAGGGAATGAACGAACGAGTATTTACTACTACTTTTTCTTTTTCGGAGAAGGGTCATCAGCCACGCCGTCCATACAACTAACCATGATATCTACTTTGCCTAAGATACTTTCCTGACAACCCGCATCAAATGATATTTTTAATGGCTTTTCTTCATCTTTGGGCTTTAATAATTTGGGTTCCGAGATCATAAAAACAATTCCGGTGATCTTGGTAAGTTTTAACAAAGCGGCCAACGGGTACGTTCGAGCTATAATTTCATAAGGGTTGGTTTCACACTCAGAACAATCCTTGAAAAGGTAGCCGGATCGACATGGACATAAACACTGACACGTCCCTCTATATTCCCCACACACCTCACACTCACACCAACATTCGTCCAAGTATTTTTCACAACCTCCGCACTTGGGATAACCTTCCTTATCATATTTCAGGTCCGGATATGGGTTCAAAAACGTTCCAAACTTTTTAGTTAGTGAATTTGTGGTTCCTGATTTGATAGAAAAGGTTATAGTGGGTTTAGGGTTGCGTTGGGTGGTTATGGTCGTTCTACCAGCCTTTTGATTAAAAACTTTAATCTGAGAGAAATTTATGGCTTTCAAGGGAATTGGAGGATTATATTCATCGTCTGGGGGACTTTCCCATACTTCTGGTATAGTTTCTGTACATGTAATTTCACATTCCAACCCATCGCTCTCAGAGTCGTCAGGGGAGAAGGCCACCAAGAAAAAATCAAACACTCGTTGTTCAGATATTAAACCTGTGCGATCTCCTTTTGGTACTATTTTAATAGATAAACTGGACTTTTTCTTCACGTTTTTGATAAAGTTGTTGTGTTCTGATGTAGTAAAAGACACTGATATATTTTTGGCTAGTACATAACTTTGGAAATTTTTGGCATCACATTTGGCTATGATAGTGAGTTCGGTGTACTTGGAAATCAGAGGCAAATTTTCATGACCGATAGTTATTCCTTCCTTGGTTAGATGCATCACTATTTTGTTGTCAGTCATTAATTCGGTGAAAGTTCTCCAGGCATAGCCCTTTTCGATGACTGCCGAAAAGACCGGGGGGAGAGAAGGGGGGAGACGGGGCATAGGAGGAGCGTAGCGACGACTACTGAACTTTTTTCGACTGAAGCGACCGACCGTAGGGAGGGAGCGATGGAGAAAAAAGTGAAGCCGGGACCCGAAGCGAGCGCAGCGAGCGAGGGTCAAGAACCAAAATTAACCTCAAAAAAGGCCAACTACGTTAAAAAATATAAAGTCACTCTTAAGCTGACCCGCCGTTACCGTCCATCCCCGGCCAACCTTCCCCAATCCAATCACATCCTAATTAATTTAATTACGACCGCTAATGCGCTCATCATCCCCCACTCTTTTTATGGAGCCTCCCAACCAGGACAAATCTACTTTTTATTGTAATCAGGCGGCCAAAGTACTATCAACTAAAAATATTATCATATCACCCACCAGAGAGGGAGTCAACGGAGTCATCATTTTTCTGACCGGCCATACCACCGACCTAACATATCTCCACCAAGTTTTTTCTCAGACTCCCACCACTACCCCCACTATCGTGTGTGTCCTGGGCAGCAAGGAACTTCCCCACGATTATGCTAAAAAAGTGGATAGTTGGATTTACGGATGCAAATTACCCAAAAAGGTTCCAACTCCCATTATTTTAGATGGAAATAATCAAGAAATGAATATCACTAGGATGATAAATTTTATCGCAACCAAGTTTTCCGGACCTCAGGAAAAAATGAGGTCTTAGAGCCGAGCCCAGCATAAGTAAGTGTTGGCCCTCGAAAAAATTTCACTCGCTACGCTCGTTCAATTTTTTAATCTCGCTTAGTCTCGCTCCGCTCGATGTCTGAAGAAACTGACGCAAAATTACGCCCAACCAAGTTTTCAGTCTTTGATAGTATTGAATCCTTGGAAGAAAGTATTCAAACTTTCATTGAAGGCCGTAAAAAGAATGCAGGTAAAGTCAAATCTAATGACTTGGCTTCTCTCCTCAAAGAGGTCAAAAGCATCAAATTAGCTTACCGTAAGGCTCATCACATCAAAGTTCAGAAGGAAAATGCTCCCAAGAAGGTTTGGCCTAACGTTAAGGTAACTCCGGCTGCGGAAAAGTTCCTTCGCTTGGAAGGTGATTACGAAATTACCAGAGTGGATATTGGTAACGCCATTAGGACTTATTTGTGCCGAGTTCCTGGTCAAGAACTCAAGGATGATCGCTGGGCCTTTTTGAACAACAAAAAGCCTTACCGCAATCTCAAGGATCCTAACCGCCCTGGAGCTTATCTTTTGGATGATACCATGAAGAAGCTACTTAACGTTAGTCAGTACATCAAAGACGTGAAAGCTGGCAAAGTAACATCTGATCGTAAGGATAAGGTTTTCGATCGCAAAACCAAAGTCGTTATTGATGACCCTGTTATTAACAGCGCTTCGTTGATGCGACTTTACAACAAACTGGCCCTTCCTTCTGAAAAGAAAGCCCCCACTAAAAAGGCTCCCGCCAAGGCCAAAGGAGGCAAAAAGGCTAAGCCTGTGGAGGAAGAAGACGAAGGCGAAGACGAGAAGCCGGTCTCTAAAAAGACCGCTACTTCGAAGAAGGCTCCTCCCAAGAAAAAGGTTGTCGTCGAAGACGAAGAGGACGAAACACCTAAAAAGTCTTCCAAGAAGATCGTAGCTCCCAAAAAGAAGGCCAAAGTGGAAGAAGTCGTCGAAGAGGACGACGAAGAGGAGGAGGACGTCGAAGATGAGTCCGAAGAAGAGGAAGAGGAGGAAGACGACGAGTAAAGTCCACCTCAAAAAAGTTACTCTCAGAGTAACTGCTAAACTAACCGTTATAAGGCTCCTCTATAATAAGACCTACGATGGTCCTTGAAATAATCGTCCAAATAGAAGAAGAATGACGCTATGCGTTTGGTCATTTCATATTCACTCAATCCAGGTTTAGTTACCGTAAAATAGTGCCTAATAATCTTTGACGCTTTCAGTATATCATAAGAACTACCAAAAATAGGATCTTCGTCGAAAAACTTTCCAGGGCGATAACGAGAGTTGAAAAAGAACAGTTCCTCTTCCATCTGGCGGTGGTCATAAGTTTCCTTTGGCGCGTTGACGTCGGCCCATAATCTAAGTTCTGTCGAAGCCTGTTTTTCAAACACTTGGAAAGCTAATGTTCCTGCCAAATACTTAGTAGACCCCTCTTCGTATGTTAATCTAAATTTGAAGAGACCTTTGATAGTCTTTTCTCCATGGTCGAGGCGTTTTTCGTTAATGGCCTCTAACCACTCGGACTGCATCTTCATATTCTTGACTATTTCTTCATCAAAGAGTTTAGCGTACTTGGGGCTGTTTTTGGGTACTCCATCGGGCTCACTTCTAATGTCAGAAATCATAACTATTTCGTCAAAACCGCCATCATCACGGTCGACCAAGTCTAACCATTTTCCTACATCAAACAACGTCGGAACGATGTAAATATTATCAGAAGGGCCAATAGGCTTGAGTCTAGCGTTAGAAAATGCAGGATCTATAGCTATAATTTTACAACCCATCATTTCGCTAAGTAAGGGTAGGTGAGTCCCCGGACCTCCTCCTGGATAGATGACTAACACTTTTTTCTTGGGAGCCCCTAGAGACAGCAAAAACTCGATCTCTGAAAAAAGTAACTTGTCTTGACCCATGTGAATATTAGGTAATTTCTTAGCTAGTTGACCATTCCATTTGGCTCTGGGAAATGTACCAGGGACATAATAAGGATAATAAGTTCTAATACCTCCTCTGGACTTGATATTCTCAGCTATGGTCCCTCTGGCCGGGGGTAAGGACAGGCCCTTGGAAATGCCTTTGCGGTTGGCCCACTCTCGAAAGTGAGGTGAAGTCTCCAAGAAGGGTAAGGACACGGAAAATATTTTAGTGTTGAGTCTAGGGAAGTGAGTGTCCAGACCTTCGACCATAGTCGGATCGGGAGTGCGAAACCCCATAGCGGCCCAAACGTCTAACCAGGTACGAAAATTTCCTGCTGATTGTCCATTAAAATATACCTCTTCCTCACGTGCTTGGAAAGCGGAATCAGCTTTAATAGTCCCTAAATAGTTGGATTTGCATCCACTTAACACCAAAGAGGAATTTGGGTGAAGTAAATACACTCGGCGACCATTGGTAACAATATAAGGTATGTCGTGAATATAGCCTAACGTGGGGTCTGTCATAACGTTAGTAGCAATAGTTAACTTCTCCAAGAGAAATTTTTATTTTTATCTTTTGATTCATTCGAAAATTTGATTCAGAAATTCTTGATCCAATGACTCATAAGTCTCCTTACTAATGCCAAAAATAGTGTCAGGGTCATCAGGAGTGGTATTTAGATCGGATAACCATTCACCGACAGTAAGAGTAACTCTGGCTCTTGAAAAAGAATTATCATCTTCTATAGCTTCTATAAGAAGATTCACATCCAGATCAGGCCATAATCTATCTCTAATTCTTTCCATTAATTCTATTGATTTACGGGAAAATGAATAGCCTGGAATTAAATAAATCCTATTTTCGTTGCCTTCGCTGCCGTCATCAGGAAAATCTCTTTCCAATTCTTGATCCGAATCTAGGTGAAACAAAGACCAACACCAACGATTTAATCTGACTAAATTTATGTAGTTGTGATCTTTGGACACCACTTCTCGTTCAGCTGGAGTGGGAATAAAAGAAATAACGGCTTCTTTACGAGTCATAAGACCATGCCACAACATTTTTGAATTTTCGTGCGCTGTGATGATGGAAGCTAACATACGAGCAACGCGAGTAGTGAAACGAGTGAAGATAATATCATTTGAAATTATTTATTCATTTTTTGTTAACTTTTCCTAAAATTTCTCTGAGAGAAATTTAGCGCCACTCTGGTAGGGAAAAAATATGTTGACCCTTTCTCTTTTGTTGACTCTACACAAAGGTTAGGTTGGTTACTCTCGTTACTTTTGCTCTTCTTTTTCGTCTCCTTTCCCTCGCTAACGTCTCCTTTCCCTCGTTTACACTCGATGGACGACGATTTAACCACAGAAGAGGGTAGTTGGGTAGGAGAATGGGAAGAAGCTTCTTCCCCTGACGATGGAAGTGAAGTTTCCGACGAAGGGGAAGGCGACGACGATCAAACTGACGCCAGGACTATCGTATGCAAACCCTACCATTGGACCTATGAAGACCATCAAGACCCTATAGATGGCTTCAAATCATACGTAGAAATTAAAATATCTGGCCATTCACTAACTAACGAGACCGTATATATCAAAGTAGAAGATTTTCGGCCTTATGTTTATTTACAGCTCCCCACTGGCAAGGTAGAAAACCGAGACCCTGTGGTTTGGAACAAAGCCAGACGAGGGGCGCTAATACGGCACTTCCAAGAGACTCTCAAACATCGAGGCCCTATTAGTTATGTAGCGGCCAAGAGGCGAAATTTGTATTTCAAGGACCCTATTTTGGCTCTGAAAGTGTATTTCCGAACTCATCGCGACATTCTAAATTTTTCCAATAGAGTTTATGACTCCAAGGGCATCTTCATCACCACCATGGGACGTAGGTTCCCTTATGGGGCTTTCAAGGTTCACGAGCAAAAGATAGACCCCATACTTAAGTTTACGGCTCAGCGTAGATTGCAGCTAGCAGATTGGTTTAGGTGTACAGAAGTAATACCTGAGCACCTCTCAAACACAACAGTATACGATAGAAAGTTCTCTACGGCTAAAATAGACGCGTTGGCTGGTTGGGAGTCTTTCGAAACTTACGACCCTGGTAGACTGATAGATATAAAGTATAAATGTATCAGCTTTGATATAGAATGTTACTCTAGAAATCACAATTCCAAAATCCCAGACCCTCTGGATCCGGCTAATTTAATATTCTCCATAGCGTGTACGGTCTATACCGATGGTATCCTAGGTTCACGATATAAGATTTTACTGACGCTATTCGACCCTCACGACCAACCTCCAGATGTTATTAATGAGATTAGGCGTTTTAAAACCGAACGTGGGCTGTTGCGAGGCTTTGCCAAAGCCGTATTGGAATTCGACCCCGACGCTTTGGTTACTTACAACGGGATGAAATTCGATTGGAACTATATGCTTATCAGGGCTAGGGAACACTGTGACTGCATTTCCGACCTCAAAAAGATATCTAGGATATTTGGAAAGGAGTGTCCAGAGGGTAACATTTCATGGGGCTCTAACGCTTATGGAGAGCAGAATTTCAAGTATTTGGACCCCGAAGGTAGACTTAATATAGATGTACTGACCGAAGTTCAGCGAAATTATCGGCTGACGCTGTATAATTTAAATTTCGTTGCAGATCATTTTCTCAAAGAGCAAAAAGATCCCATTTCCGCCAGGCAACTGTTTATGTTGTATGATTTGACGGACCGGCTCCTAGCCAAGGCTAGGCTTTTACCAAAAGGAGTAATGCCTAAGGAAGAACGAAGCCAGTGGAAGGCTGAGATTCAGTCTATCCTCAAAAAGCGATGGTGTACGGGTCCTACGTTAGAATTGCGTACTCAACTGTTGAGATTTGGTACCTCCCAGAGATTAGTTTGGTTAATTAGACAGGCCTTAACCCTCACGGGAATTTACAACGTCAGAGATACTATACTTCCTATTGACTTGTCGGATAAGCTAGGTTTGACCACTACTATGGAGCAAACGGCCAACATTATGCAAGTTCCCATGTCTTATTTACACACACGAGGCCAACAGATCAAAGTAGTGGCTCAAGTCCATCGTGATACTATTGATGAGGGTTTGATTATTCCTCACATTCCCAAGGAATCTATAGTTATTGAGCCCTATATGGGCGCCATGGTAGTGGAAGTAGTGCCAGGAAATTACGATGACCTTCTTATTTTCGACTTTGAGTCGCTATACCCCTGTATGATGATTACGGCTAACATTTGCTATACTACCTTACTAAGAGAGGGAGACCCAACCCCCGATGAAGAGTGTAATATAGTCAAGCGTAGCGAACATCGCGGTTGTGAACACGATCACTCTGGTAAGAAAATAAAAGCCGATAAGAGGTTATGTGTAGAAAAGATTTACCGCTTTCGGAAGGTTATCTACCACCCTGATGGCACCCGAGAGCATGAAGGAGTGATGCCAGCCCTGGAACGAAAGCTGATGAGTTCGCGAAACGCCGTTAAGAGGCTAATGGCTGAAGCCGAAGCTAAAATAGCTTGCGCGACAGGCAAAGCTACCTCCAAAGACCGAGATTACTTTAAATCTCAGGGTTGGGTAATTCCTGATGAACGAAGCTTAACGGAAGATGAGTTGTACATACTCAAACTTACGGCCAAGGTTCTCAACGCTCGCCAATTGTCTCTAAAAGTATCTGCCAATTCCGCTTATGGTATTCTTGGTGCTCAAACCGGATTTATTCCTTTTATTCCTGGCGCCTCTAGCGTTACGGCCATGGGTCGAATGATGATTCTCAAAGCCATCGAATATATCCTTACCACGTTTACGGGAGAGATTCGAAACGGGAAACTGGTCGGAAAGTCCAAATTAATCTATGGAGACACTGACTCTTGTTTGATTCAGGTACTTGGACTTAACACGGAAGAGTTATGGCCCAGGGGCATAGAAATGAGCAAAGAAACTACACACTTCCTGAAATGCTGGTGGTTAAAGATCGATCCTAAGCAAACTTTAGTTAATTTAGGCGACCAGAAGGCATACCGATTAGATAAATTCCCAAGAGGCAAGGATGATTGTAACGTTAAGGCTTTGTCCCCGAAAGACGCGTCGATGCTATTTTCCTATCTAGGTTGTCCCATCAATCTGCAAATAGAAAACTATTACAAGCGAATTATTCTATTAACCAAGAAGAGGTATATGACTTACATGGCTAATGGCGAAGGTAAGATTATCGGAAAGAACAAAAAGGGTGTTATTACAGTCAGACGCGAGAATTGCCAGTGGGTTAAGGGGGTTTACGATCAAACATCTATTGCTATTTTAGATAAGGAGCCCAGGGAAAAGATTATAGATAACGTTTTGTTCCAAAATTTCAAGCTGCACTCTAACCAAGTCAAAGATGCTGAATTCATTGTCTACACTGGTATTTCATCAGTTATATCTTATGCCAAGAAAAACAAAGCTGGTAATTATATTAACTCTAGCGACGAAGTCATCGAAGGAGTGGAAGGTCCACTAGACCCCCGACTAATTTACCAATCACTTGGCCATGTAAACCTAGCTAGGAAAATGTTGGCCAGAGGGGAGGATGTACCACCCAACACTCGCATGGAGTATGTATTTTTGGAAGATGAGAGCATAGACCTAGCTTCTAATAAAACAGAGGACTATACCTATTTCCGAGAGAATAAAGCTGGAGAAGGTCTCCGGTTGGACTACTTTCACTATCAAGAGAAGCTAATAGAACCTATGACTGAGCTTTTGGATGTTATTTTCCCAGGTGAGCCAGTGATATACGAAAAGTTAGAAAAGAGCATCGAAAGAGAGTACCAACGATTAGTAGACGAGGAACCCAGGTATGGGGCCTTGCTAGATGAACTTATTCGAGTTAGTAAGGGGAGGTTTGTGAAAAAGCCGTCACGACGGTGGGACTTGGAAGTCGAAGTGGGATATGGAGCCTTGAACCTGAGTAAACAAAAGCCAGAAGCTAAAATATATACTTTCAAAGGACTGCCCGCTAGATATGAATACTATTTGGACTCTATTAGAAGAGGAGACTCTGAAGAGGAGCACATTGACCCAACTGAAGGCGCCCTTCTAAAAAATCTGATCCTGCGGTGGAAATCCAACTTTATACTAAAAAGAAGTCACAAAAAGTATGGCGCCAAGACTCGAAAATATCACATGCCCAAGAATAGGAATCATATCCTAAGGATAACATCAGGAGACGAGCCTCAATATGTAATGTTAGCTGAAGGTGAAGGGCGATATCCTCGGGGGACCATAGTCAAGTTAGTAAAGGCTACTGACGCTACGGAAACACTAGATATTCAAGTGTCGGAGAAAAAGAAGGGTAAGGAGTTTTTATATGACGTCCTTACGGAAGATGGTAAAGTACTTGACCTGTTAACCAGGGATAGGTTAGCTCCGTTCTATACTAAAGACCACTTCTTCATGAAGGACTTGCGGCTAGCTCATTCATGTCACCGGGGTGTTTGTGATGAGATTAAGACATCGGAATGGGTATCTAAATTTCTGGGGAGGATAAAAAATAAGAAAAGGTGGGCTTAGGCTCGCCCAGGCGAAAAGTAAAAAGTTACTCAAAGAGTAGCCATAAGTCAAAATTCGGTAATAATAAATGTCAGCCCCCGAAGTCCCTGTAGCTTTTTTGACCCTAGCGGCACTGGGAGTTATCGGAGCCATATATTTAACATCTCGACCAGAAAAGGAAAAGTTTTCTACAGTGAAGAAATTAGTCCTACATAATCTTACCAGAGTACAACTTTATGAACGTCGGTTAGGGATAATCAAGCCAGGGTCCATTATTATGATTTCCAATCCCGAGATGCTTTATAGGTCTACCTGGTATCACGATGCCAATCGCTTCTTAGTATTAGGGGGTAAAGATGACCTGGAACTTAACACCGCTATACAGTCAGGCCACCTTTACATAGGAGGAGTTGCAGGGATATATGTTTATGGTGACGTGTTGGATCCGGTGGCCCCTAGCGATGGTCCTAAAGAACTAACTATAGTAAATTCTACGTTAGTGCCGCTCAGATTAGAAGGAATACCCCCAATTCCACCTGGGACTGAAGTTATATACAGAGGAGCTTATCAAGGAAATGGATTAGACTTGGGTACCGAATTTAATGATCTAGACCGCCGCTTCCCTACTTATCAAATGGATTACCCTATTACTAGAATAGAATTCGGTACTGTTACTTGTCATAAGCCCCTAAAAGCCCAACGTAATATTTCTGACGGAGCCATAGCGCACGGTCACCAAGAGTGGCTGATGCCAGCTGGAGGCATATTAGTGCCTAGTGGTAATCACGACCGTTAGGTCGGTTAGGTCGGTTAATAAAAATTTCTCTGAGTCCTCCTGACCTTCGAAAATTAACCAATTAATTTTTCTCTTTGAGAAATGAGTTTCGCCCCCATACCCCTAAATGATATTATCCAAGCCGTAGTCACAGAAGTACCTCTATTTAGAAAATTAGCTCAAACTTTCGAGTTTGGAATTCACCACAAGCCATTCCCCGCTAGTGTGGTCTATGATATAAAATCCTCCATGGAAGAAGGGTTATGTGCTTGGAAAATAGATAAAGGATATATGAGGGATGTCCTGAGCAAATCGGTTGTGATAATAACCTTCACAGAACCTAGAGTCAGCTCGTACTGGTTGGAAGACTCTCAAGCTCCTTGGAGATATGTGGCCGCGGCTATTTTCTTGGAAATAAAGGGCAAAAAGGCAGAGTTGCACCTAATATGTTCAAACCCAGGCGATGTGGAGGGGTTACCAAAACTGCCTCTGGCCCCCCTACTTCATTGCGCCGCTATTATTTATTTGAAGAAAGTAGGCGTGGAAGAAGTTTATTTGGATGCGGCTGACCGCGGATTGATAAAATATTATCAATCTTTTGGTTATGAACTCAGTAAAACCGAGTGTAACCCCAATCTTATTACCAAGACCAAAAAGTGGCTAAACCCAGCTAGCGACGTTCCAAAAAAGACCAGTCATGGTTTTAGAATGAAGTTGTGTAGTTTAGATGATAATAAGGCTTGTGAAAAAGCATTTGGAGTTTTGGCTAAAATACCTATAGAGAGACTAGGAGAATATTTTAATGGCTTCGAATAACTAAAAATGAATAAAGAAGATGCTATGACGGATAAAGAAATGATTACAGACGATATCTGGCTGACGTTAGAAGGCATGGGAGACCTTCCAGATTTTTCAAAAGAATCTGAAAAGTCCCTTTCCCGCGAATTATTTCTTAACGACGATACTCCTTCCGATGTTTTATCCGAACCAATCATCGAAGAAGACACTCGGTTTGGAAAATTTTTTAATTTAGAATCACAGCCTCAGCCTCAACAACAGCAAGATAGGATAGCGGTATGTGCTCATGGTTCATATCCAAAACTGGTTATTCATACTACCCCACCTAAAATGCCTCAACTGGTAGTAACCAGCATTCACTGTATTGGTTCAGAATACGATAGACAACTCTCAGTATCAGAATGGACTTCCCTGGCTGCGGAGATGGAAGTCAAACCCAAAAATCCACACTTATCGTTGATAAATCTTAAATCAAAAGAAAGAAATGCAAATGGCTTTATTTTCAAATTCCGAATCTTTTCTTACGGAGATGATGATACTACGTTTAAATTAATTGATGAATTCATAACAACCCCATTCAAAATAGTATCGCATTCTAAAATGTGCATGGAAACTAGAAGAGGAATAAAGGGAGTGATTAAGAAAAGAGTAGTTAAGAAGCCAAAGGAAAGTTCTTACGAATCGGACTCATCCGAGTCATATTAATGTCCAAAATTTCTCTGAGAGAAATTCATTTCATTCTCTTTTCTTAAAATTGAAAAACGTAAATAGTTTTCAAGATTTTTCGCTTTCTGCTACCAAAGATGTTTGCTAGAATGATGACTACTACCACTATTTTTCTTCTAAGCATTCCCAAAGAAGAATTATTTTTGGCCGTTAACTTGGCTTGGATTACTGTTTATTGGTTAATAGGCTTGCTAGTAATTTACGGCCTTGGATTTGCTGAACCCAAAACATCACGAGGTCAATTTGCCCTAGCTTTTCGAATAAACGATATTATTGGTTTAGTTGGGATTGTGTGTGTTTTTGCATCATGGCTTTGCGGAAATTGAGCTATAAAAATAACTAAGCGTCTCTTTGAGACCCTATTACATTTTATTTCGTCTTGGACGAAAACTTTCTGCCTACTTCACTCGCCAACATTCATAGCTTGGGTTAATATTATGAATATGTTTGACTTTTTGGGTCTGTGAAAATTTTTCCTAAACTCTTCTATGGTCAGTACCCCACCATACTCTTTCAACACTTCAAAGGGAGGAGCCGCTTTCAGCGTTAGAGGGTCCACATCGGGATAGTCCTTCATAAACATTTCTAACACTAGGCTCTGGGAACTTCTCAAAAGTGGTCTAGTTTCATCAGAAGCATAACCAAGCATACATTCGTAACTGCAAAACAAAGCTATTCCTTTTGAACGATCAACTGGAAGAGGGTAACCGCCCTTGGCGTGTTGCTCATGAATTTCGTCCTCTACCAAGGTAAAGGGGTGGTGATCACGCCAACACCTCTTGGAGGTCGAAGAGTCATAAACTTCTACTTTATGAGGATTCTTCTTGGAGTCGAAAAAAATTTTAGTGTTTGGGGTATCTGAAAAAAATTCATCAATGGAGAGGTCGAAGAGGATGGGCATACGAGCGCAGCGAGTAGAGGCTTTTTCGAAGCGACCGAAGGGAGCGAGGAAAAGCCGGGGTCGACTTACTCCCCCTCCTCCTCCCTCTTAGATCTGGCCTCTTCCAAAATTTCTAAAACTTTGCCGTAGATTTCTTTAATTACACTTTTAGTGACTCCTATCATATTAGAATAGGCCGCCAAAGTGAATTCTTTTTTACGAGGAAGATACTTCTTTACTTCTGGCTTGAGTTCAATCAAGGCAAAAAGTAACCCCGCCCCGACTGATGAAACTGAAGCCCTTACTAACGTATGATGAGTGGACTTGAAGGCCATGCCAAACTCCACGGCCAGCTTGACCACTCGAGGGTCCATCAAATCTATGATGTTACAGAAATTCTCAATTACATCGGCCAAAGTAGGCACGGCTAAGGTATGAACGGCCGCCAACAAGTTTTCTCCCTTGCTAAAGTCCTTTTGACGAATATTAAAGAGATCTAAGAATTTCTTTTCTTTCCAAATCTTCTTATCTTTTATCAGAGCTTGATTGAGACAAGCGGCAATGACGCCGAGGCGTTGCGTTCCTCGCATCACTGTATTTTTGGCCACTTTGTCATATAATTCACAAACTTGAGCCACTGTAGATTTAGGAATGCTGGCTATGTTGGGTTTTTCGGCAAAAGTTTTAAAGACTCCGTGGACCGTAACTACATTACCAGAAGCGTAATCTACACCCGAAATACGCTTATTACCGATAGTAAACTTGGGTCTGGCATCCAATTCGGTAACTTGACAACAACAGAGATCACAAATACCCTCAGAGACCATCGACTTGCCGGTGGGGGAGAGGTGGGGGCACTCGACGACCGAAGGGAGGAGAGCTGAGGGCGCGAAAGCGCCCGAAGCGAGAACCCCCGAGCGCAGCGAGGGGGTATCACCCGAAAGTCGAAAAGTTAACGTTTGAGAAAATTCATCTTGGTCCGGGAAAAAATCCATTCCTATAAAGTTGCGAGTAAGATTAATAAATTACTGCGACACTCCAAACTTTTATTTTTTCTTGACCTGGTATGTTTTTCGAGGATAGTGACTTTGGTTCCTCTAGCGAGGTAGAGTCAGAAGAAGTTCAGACACTGAGTTTTGACTTGGAACTTGAGTCAGATTCACTTTCTTTATCGGAAAAAGAGCTAGAAATGGTTGAAAAGAGTGATTCGGTAGATAATTTGGCGGAAACATCGTCCTTTTTAGAGGAGCGGCCGGGGCTTGACCCCGGCCCTCTCACTTTGGACCGGGGGCCCGAGGCTTTCGTTTCGCTCGAGTCTACCTCCTCGCTCCCTTCGGTCGCGTCGGAGGTAGCTTCCGGGGCTGCGCCCCTCCAGTGTTCTATCTGCCTCGAAGAACTTACCCCCTCGCTGCGCTCGGTCGGGAAGTGTCACCCTATTCATTATGAGTGTGCTTCTCAATTAATTTCCGAGTGTTGTCCTATGTGTCGTTCTGAACTATTTCTTGACCGGAGGTTGTCTCAAAGAATCAAAGATAATACCAAGCAAGCCAAATTAGAAAATGATGATTATGAACGACTAGACATTCTTAGCGGGATGTCTAATCTCAAATATTTGTGTCCCATGATACAAAGAGAGACGGCCAGATCTTATTTGTTGGCGTTGGGTATAAAAAAGACCAAGTTGCGTTATGATTTGGACGGTAACAGCGACGGTGGAGACGTCGAAGGCGACGACGGAGTTATAGATATTTTTTCAGCCATCGTGACCAGCACATTAGAATCCAAAAGAAGGGAGCTATATAAGAAGGATATTCTTAAAGTAAAAAAGAGTAGGTGAAAACGCCGACCTCGATGAGTTCGTCATCGACGTCGTCTACCAGCGAACAGAAGAGGATTTTGGCTCTTACGGCCATTTTAGATTTTTGTGAAGCCGTATGTGTTTTTGAGACCGGAAAACCCATGACTATGTTCAAAGCCATAGCCCAGAGATGTGTAAACTCCCCAGGAGGGGCAAAGAAAGTGGACCCCGAAAAGTTGATGGGGTTGTTCCGAAATTTGGCCGAAACCTTTCAACCATTTTTGGGTAAAGATGGGGCTTTGAAACTTTTGACCAAAACTTTTACTTTGGATTACGTCAAGGGTAAAATTTATTTGCCCCTAGGACAGATAATTTTCAGGTCCAATTTCGAGATGATTAGGGAGATGCGGAAACACCTCCTGGGTATTGGAATTCTAGTGGCTGGTCCTTCTACGGATGTAGAAACCCTGAAAAAGTGGTTAGAAGATATTACTCCCCTACCCGACGACGATGATGATGAATTCGAATTAGATGATGAAGATAAGAAATTCATGGCCACTATCCCCGGTTTGGATAAAATCCCTGGCGTTGACCCTAAGATGTTGATGAAAATAGGCAAACAAAACTTTGGCAACCTAGGCGAACTAGATGGCGACAACGTTGCCGAAAGACTCAAAGAAGGTCTTAGTAACATGGTAGACTCTCCATTATTCCAAAATGTTTTGAAAATGGTATCCACCAAGGCCGAAAACGGCGAATTCGAAGGAATGGATCCATCTCAGTTGATGGCATTAGGGCCTCAGATGTTTGGTAATATGATGACCGCTCAACCCGCTCAGCCCCAGCCTCAGTAATTTTTTTGGAAGACTAGGTGAAAAGTACTCTAAGAGTACTTTATTAAAAATAATATTCGACCCAAACAATAATTCCCTTTCACACTTATGGCTACCTCCACTACAGATCCTCTTGAACTTTTCGAGTCATATACTAGTTATTTTGATATAGCCAAGTTTCCTAGTATTAAAACTAACGTGTTTAAGCTGGTAGATGACCCTGCCTTGCCGTCAGCCGTAGGGATTATTATCTGTAACTGGTTCTTCCGTACTATTTACAGGCTTTACAAACCTACTCCCAAAGAGTTGAAAAAACTACTCAACAAGGCTTCAAAGTGTCACTACAGAGCTAAGAACATCATAGCCAAAGGAACTTATTTAAACTATATCGATGTAAACTCAACTACCAAATTAGCTGGTTATTTTTACGGCAAGAGGTTCGGGGATGACCGATATTTCGTTTTACAGCTGTCCAACGACGTCGTGTTAGTTAATAATCTAAATCAAGATTCAGCCTTTACTCCCGAACGTTTACTCAAACATTTTTGTAAATGGATCAAGCGGGCGGCGCTTGACGAACAGCGCAGTAATCTTTTGGACGTGTTATTGTTGAACTATAAATCAGACCCGAGAGTAGAAGAAATTTTTCAGGAGATGCGGTACGATGACTCTGCCAACACCGGCCTATATGGCGATCGTCAAAATGTTCATGATGAAGAAGTGTCGGCTGCGGCCCTGGTGGCGGCCGAGGCTTTGATGAAATGGTACGCCGATAATAAAATCCCCGACGAAGAGATCAATAATGATTTCCAGGGAGACCGGGGAGCCTGGGTAAGGTGTCATCTGGAATCCACCGATCTCTTCGAAGAAGCGGACGGTCAGAAAACGTTGGACCTAGTAATTACTCGGCTGACCCTGGACCAAGCCTCATTTGGCAGCGCTTTTAACAAGTTCTCTATTATGCAATTCATCATGGCTTTGTTACATTTCATCTTTGGTTTGACTTCTTATCGAAACCTTTATCCAACTATCAAAGAGGAATTTAGGGAGATGAGGGAGTTGTGTTCCAGTGGTTATGTGGAAAGAGGCATTGCTATATTACAAGGGGTGCCCGGGGCTGAAGAATTCGAAATTAGGATCAGTGAACGCAAGAGGTTATTCTCGGCGGTGGCGGCCAAACTTTCAGAAGTTATGAAAAAGGCTCCTGAAAACGTAATATTGGGAAGTTGTGATCCTGGGTTAAAGGGCGTTTATTTAGAATATCTAGAGAGAAAGATTAATGAGTTGCTGCCTAGCTTGAATCACTTTGGTGATGTGTTGGAAGATTTATTGGTGGACGTTATTGAGGATTATTCTGACGAGAAGGGTTGGTCTTTTTCGGATGGTGTGGTTAGTAGACCTGGGCTCGACCCCGACCTCGAAGAGGGAGAGGAGGGTACTCTCGCCGGCGGCACTGAAACACCGCCATGAAAAAAGTCAATCATGAATCTAACCACTCTTCCAGCTAATAAAGTGTCACCACAAGCTGAATGGAGGGTAATATCATCTGTTTGCAAGCCTAATTTCTGAGCTATGACTATTAATTTGTACCACCGAAGCTGATCTAAACACATCAAGTCGGCTATAGCATACATAGCGCACTTCCACCGACACCAAGTCTTCCACCCAAACCTAGACAACCCCCAAGCTCGGTCCGAGTAATGAAAGGCCCGACGGTCAAACAGAGCATTATAAGTTACTACCGTTTTGTTCTGGAGTAGATACAAAATCTTGGCCCTAGACTCTAGGTAAGTAGGCGAGTCCTTACAATCCTCATCGGTGATATGATGGACCTTAATAGAGCCAGGTTCTATAGGACGACTGGGTTTGAATTTAGAATTGAAGAGGATGGTGGGTTGCGACGACTGGGTCGAATAAGAAATGATGGTTAACTCTATTATCTCTCCTCGGAGACCGGAAGTTTCAGTATCTAGTACCAAGTAGGAGGGTGAAAGTGAGTTGACGAAAGATTGGACGTACGTCGACGACGGCGATGACATAGTCGCGTGGTTATGATGAAGTGGGTGCCTCTAACTGGGCTGCTCTAAGTTACTCTCAGAGTAACTGACAGTCGGACTTAACAAAAAATTGGACTTGGGGTATACCTAAAAATTTTCTTGGACTTGGAAAAACTTTTGACATGTTACCAAAGTTCAACTTTTCAACTTTTGACTTTTCAACTTTTGGTCCCCGACCAAAATCGTTATCACCCAAGTCCATCCTCAAAAATAGTCCTCACTATTTCTCCCTTTTTTCTCAGTCCAGTTGAGATGGTTCATACAAGCCCGGTCGCGGCTGTGCCAGGGTATACCCAAGTCTTGACCTCGCTGCGCTCGGTCGCCTTCTTGAAGTAAACACTCTGCGATAGCCGAAGCGGGGGTGCCGGAGTGGGGCGAATACACCCTAGTCAGTGGCCCTCTGATGGAAGTAACCGGAGAGTACCTAGTGATGGGAAGATAGTTGACATAAGGCTGGCGTTGGTCAGCCTGATCTACTGGGTAATTTTGACCCAGTGGAAAATAAACGATGGGTCGAGGTAGGCCCAAGTCCGCCATTTTACTGGAGGCTACTTTTTCCTCTGGGCCCGAAGCTGGTTAAATTTTTAGGTTACGGTTGGCCCTGAGAAGGTCCAGACCCAGAAGGCCCTTTGGTAGTCAAGTACTGGATAATATCTTTTGCCGTTCTAGGGCCTTGATATTTCTCCATACCACCACCGGATTTGATAAAAAGAGTAGGAAAGGCTGCGACTCCAGCACTTTTACAAACATCTGGCTCTTGGGTGTACTCGTGTTCCTCAAAGTCACACTTGCCTTTCAGGGTAGTCTTGAGGGACTCCCACTCTGGCATGAAGGTCTTGCAGTGACCACAGTTGATCCAGTGAAACAACACTAAAGTGACTCCGCCGCCAGAGGGAGGCGGGGGCGAGGCCTTTGGGGGTGCTTGGGCTCCGCCACCTGCCTGCTGTTGACCATCGCTTTGCTCAGTCGGTTGATCAGGAACAGGCCGATGATGTTTCTTATCGTTTTTCATAGACTTCCATATTAGGTAAAAAATTAAAGCGCCCAAGGCCACACCTCCAGCTATCAAAACCCACTGGGGAACATCGTCAAAGAGACCCATCTTTAAATCTATAATTTGTTTTTTAACTATCGGCCCTCTCACTTCGTTCGATGAAAAAGTCCAACGTTAAGAAAATTAAATGGGCTCCTTTTGAGAAATTGTTAGCGGAATCAGATGTTAGGCCGTCACAAACTATGGGCGTAGGTCAGAGAGTGTTTTTTGTTGAACTGCAATCACCAGAGTTTGGCAGTGCTTACCTTCGCATCCCTCCCAATTTTGCGCTGATGTCCCCTAGGGCCGTTAGGGTCATTTACCCCGTAGGGGAGGCTTACTCCAAATATTATTCCGAATTGCAAACTACCCTCAAGAAAAGTCCCCAACCTATTTTATCGGTCGATGGGGAATTTATGGTCTCTGCGGGAGAAACTTGGACCTTTAACAAAAATTTGGCCTTGGCCACTCCTCGATCAGCCGTTAAGACTTTTCACGACCTCAAATTAGCTACCGGCGTAGATGTTAGCGACTCGTCTTCGTCAGAAGAGGGGGACGGCGAAGCCGAAGCTAAAAAAGACGATGAACCCGAAATACTTTTACCCTCGCTGGCACTCAACTCAGAAGAACCTCAAGAAGTAGTTATTCAGTTTGATTCTGATGACGAAGTTGAAGACTTGCTAGGAAATGACGCCCCCAAGAAGAAGAAAGATAAGCATAAAAATGGTGACCGACCGGAGGGGAGGGACCGACCGAAGGAAGGCAAAAAGTCGTCCTCGACGGATTTGGATGTGGAAGTCTTACAAGCTGGTGTCCTCTACCCTCTAATTACTCTCAAAGACTTATTCAAGAAGGCTAGGGAACGCAGCCTGGTTAAATTCTTAACAGATGCTAAAACTCTTACCCAAGCTTTCGAAAACTCATTATTGACTGATCTTATGGGTCAAATCGACCGAACTTTGGACGGTCTAAAAGATCGAATGGCCAAAAAGGTGGCTGATTTTCACAACAAAGAGCGAAGTATTTTAATAGGAATCAGAAAGACTGAAAGAACTCTGAGAGAAGCTAAAAAGACTTCGGAGTTATCCCTGGATGTACCTAGATACCAATCTATTATTAACGAAGCCAAGGGGGATCTGAAAGAATTATATATAGGGCTAGCTAACGCTAGAGAAGATACCAAGTTTTCCTTGAGGACATTTTTGGCTTCGCTGGATGCTATTGAATGACCGAACGAAGTGAGGGACGACCGACCGCAGGGAGGGAAGGGCCGAATATGAGCGACCGACTGTAGTGAAGTTTTGGTCTTGGACCAAAGTTAAACTTGAACTTTTGATTTTTTGGAATTTGACTTTTGTCGGACTTGGAAAAAATATTTTGGCCCGAATAAAATTTTTTGGTACACTCCAAGTACAAAGTTAAGTTGGATGCAAAATGGCCTTGTGTCAGAGTTATGTTTTTATCGACTCATCCCTCGTAGTTTATATGTTACTCTGAGAGTAACTTTTTGATGTCCAATGAGCAAACTACTCTTCCTCTTCGTCATCAACCACTAACTTTCTGGCCTTGGACTTGGCTTTCGCCTTGGCCTTAGGTTTAGGCAGCTCAACTGCTTCCTCGTCCTCTTCGTCTTCGACGTCAGCCTCAATCACCTTAGCCTTGGCTTTCGCTTTGGCTGGCTTTTTGGGCATTTCGATTTCACCTTCATCCTCCTCATCTTCGACGTCAGCCTCAATCACTTTAGCCTTGCTTTTGGCTTTCGCTTTGGCCTTAGCGGGCTTCTTAGGCATTTCTATTTCGTCTTCGACGTCGTCCTCGTCGACTTCGTCTTCCTCTTCGAGGTCAGCCTCTACCACCTTGGACTTAGCTTTGGCCTTTGTTTTCCCTTTTACTTGGACCTCCTCATCAGAGCCAGAGTCGTCAGGAAAATCAGAGTCGGCCCGTGAGGGAGGTTTCCATTGTTCGACGTGGCCTCCGAAAGATCGAGTTTCGGGGATGTAGGTAGAGCCTCCTCCCTCTACTTCAGACCAATCGGCTTGGACCAGAAAATGCTTGATGCTCATTCCGGCCGCTGTGAGGCCATGTTGTCCAAAGTAGTTCTCCTTGAGAAAGAAGAGAGGGTAATCCATTTCTCCTCGACTGGACCCTACACCAGAGTCTTTATCGGAAGTGATGGAAAGAGGGCTGATAGCCTCTCCAGAGGAGTGGTCATAGAACTTGGTCTGACACCTCAGCTCATCTCCCTTGCCTGAAGTAACTAGGGGAACGTACGCAACAGCGGGTTTGTCTTTGCCAGCGGCATCAACGTGATAGGGAGTGTATAATCTTTTTACACATTCCCTCCTTCGGTTTTCGTTGGCTTCTTCGTCCTCGTCTTCGTCGGTGACTTGGGCCGCAGTAAACTGACTTCGAGAAACTGCGGGTAAGATGAACTTACCCGAGGAGTCCTTGGCCTTTTTCTTGACTTCGGCAAAGCCTATCTCAATGGCTCGATCGTGGATGCGATCCAAAAAGTTCATATAAGCGGCCTCCAAATCGGAAGGAGCCTTACAAGTGGCCAACGTAGTCAAGGGGTAACCCATCTGAACTCCCTTGCGGGATTTGGGGTCCTTATTCTCGGCCTTCTTAGCTTCTTCTTCATCCTTGGACTCCTTCTTATCGTCCCCATAAGGGTATTGATAAGAAGGGGCGAAACAAATGGCAGAAGGGCCAAACCAATAAAACTTGAATTGTTCCTTGGTCTCGGGATCTTCGTAATACCACTCATTCTTGACGGAAACGATAGTTTGCTTCCCTACCTTGAACTCGTTCTTGGTAATGGGAGTGCACTTTAAATTCGAAGTATCGAAATCGTTGTAAGTCTCTGGAGTTACCTCTGGAGGAGATGAGTCAGCAGACTGACCCAACATAAAAATCTTAGGTGTGTTCTTCGTGGGTGCTTTTGCGTTCTTCTTTGGGATATTAGTGGGTGCTTTCTTGGGTGCCATCGAGTTTTTTTTGATATTCGTGTGGTAGCGAGAGTTAGTGAGTAGTCTTTGTTCCTGATAGGATTAATTTGGTGATGTGTTATCTTTAAGTCTTATTTTTTCCTAGTGGCCGAAAAAAGTTACAGTCCGAAGACTTGAAAAATTAGACGACCTGAGTAAACTTATATGGGGTAAGAAAAAATTTCAACTTGGACTTATAACTTTTTTCAACTTGGACTTATAACTTTTTTCAACTTGGACTTATAACTTTTTTCAACTTGGACTTATAACTTTTTTCAACTTGGACTTATAACTTTTTTCAACTTGGACTTATAACTTTTTTCAACTTGTTGGGTTTGTAAAAAAGTTAGAAGCTGGCATCAACTTTACTCTCCGAGCAAAGTACCACTGCCACTTACAATTTTCGGCACATGGCCTCAAGTGGGTTGAAAGCTTGAAAAAGTAGGGCTACTACCACTGATATGACGGCCAGCCAAAAATAGCTGGGGAAGCCTGAGTAGCGATCACCCCTCTTGGACTGAAAAATTTGGGGGTTAAGGGCTCCAACGATAAGCACGGTAAGCCCACCAACAATGATGGGTCCATAGCGTTCGAGGGGGTTCATCGAGTGAGGAGTGACTGAAGCGACCGAAGGGAGCGAAGGAACGACGAACGAGACTGAGCTTTTCGATGCGAGTGCCCTGAGCGAAGCGAAGGTGAAGGCTCGACCGGAGGGAGAGCCGAAAGCGAGCGAGAAAACCGAAGGCGGGCCCGAACGAGCGAAGCGAGGGAGGGCCAAGAACTTACCATCCTCTAAACTTTTTCCAACTACACCACCCTTCTCATATTCATCAAGTCCACTTGATCACTACTTCCAGTAGCCTCTTTCCACAATGGGTACCTTTGGGTCAAGTGAGTAACATTATATTTGCGAGGCATCTTTGGTAGTCTAGGATCACCATCCGGGTAATCAAAGTTGCTAAGATAATCATTTTTATCATTTCTATGGTTAGACCCGAAGCCAATCCCATCCATGGCTATTCTCTGTCGCAAATAACCGTTGTCTACTAGATAGGCTTGGTCGGGTACCCTTCGAAGAGGGCCGGTCCAGTAAGAGACTTGTGAGTACTCCTTCGGCATGACGCCCACCTCAACCGGCGCATACCCCATTCCCGGGTAGTCTGTCCGAGTTTCCCAGTCGGGTTCGTCGGACCATAGACCCAATCTGGGGGTGTAGTCCGGACGGTTGGACGGCATACCGCGGGGTGAATAAGCGTTGGTGGAGGGCTTTGTAATTTTATTTGGGAACGAAGTCGTCCCGGGAATGCGGGTACACAGTTTAGCTCCTCTAGCTGAAAGAGGCTGTTCTACGTAATCTGGATGACATTTTCCATCCAAAAGAATATATTGATTGAACTGATCGGTAGTGAGATAAGCCTCATTGGAAATAAGTTCGCCGAGGATGAAGGAAGATGTCATACGAGGAGCGAACGACCGATGCGAGCGTAGAGAGCGGAGGGAGTGAGCGACGAGTAACGAGACTTTTCGAGCGTAGCGAGAAAAGTCGAGTGACGAGGCTCGACTGACCAGAGGGAAGGGGAGAGCCTATTACTAACACACCTTACTTTTTGACTTGGTCCACATTCATAACTTCATTTCTCACTCTAGCCTAACTTTCCATCTCAAAAAATTTCCAACTCAAATTTCCAACTTCGCACGTATACCTACCCACACAAAAGTTCAAAATAGGCCTCGCTCTCGTTCTATTTTTATCGACTGGCCAGCCTTATGCCAAGACCTCTCCTGAGATAAGGCCGACCGCAGCTACTCCAGACCAACTTTTTTAGGGGTCGGTGCAAAATCGCCTCACAAAACCACACGTTCAAACTTGGCCAAAATCCAAAAATTTAGCGAAAACTTAAATGTTTCTCTCTCAGAGAGAAAATCACTTTTACGAGCTAATAGAAACATATTGGTCCCCTTTCCGATATTCTTGGGTGCGAACGGCCAATACGATTAGGTTCATTAACGTCGCAGGCAAGTATATACCCGCGGCCAAAACATAAAAGGGAGTCAAAGGTCTTAACTCTTCGTTTTCGCCACCGACACCACCGTTACTAACGTCAATTAAATAAAATATACATCCACACGTCAATATCATAAATAATTCGTTGAAATAGCGACATCCCAGCGTCTTTCTGGTCTCTACTAAACGACTACTACCACATCTTCCGGACCTGCACATAAACGCATTTCCGATAAGAAAACTTACGACCGAAAATACGGAAGATGAAATAGAAATATTCTTAAACGTTTCTGGTGACTCTGAAACGTTTTCCAAAAGTCTATTTGACCTTAGCAAAAGTAGAAATAGTAATACAAATTCAAAAAATGGGGTTACATGAACATATTCTTCTATGAGCCGAAGCATTTACGAGAACCAAATTATATTTTAATAATGCGGCGTAGTCGCCCCTACCCCCAAGTCAACGGGGTGTCATTAGACACCAGCGTCAATGTTCCCTTGTATTCACACATCATCGAATCGGTCCCAAATAACTTAACTATACAATCCTCATATGCTCTATCCCCTTTTAGGAACCTAATTGTTCTTCCAGTAAAGAAATTTTGATAACCCTCAGTCAAATACCAACTCATAGTTTTGTACTTGGGCGGCTCTGCGGTTACTATTTTAACGGGCTCCACCGATGATTTGGTCTCGGGCGCGTCATCAAAAAGTTTAGGATTGATGCCATTTGTGCTTAAAACGCTTAAATACTCGTCATAAAACTTTACCATTTCTTCCGCTACGTCAAGGAAATGAATTTCTCGTAAGGCCACTATCAAGTCGTCTATGCTGGCCAACACAAAACCGCAGTCTTTTACTCTTACGGGCTTACCCGAACCCCGTCGCAAGGCCCCGGCATGCCCCTTGATATATTTCAAACATCTGAATAACAACCGGTCTATAGCCATTCCCTTCTTAAGATGCGTTAATGCAAAACTATATCTGTCGTAAAGGTTTTCTATGATTCTGGAGGATGTATCTATATCTCCCATTTGGGTTAAAAGATAGATATAGTATTTGTTGGTGACGTGCGATAGCGAGTCCATTATTTTGGGTGAAATAGCGACCTGGTAAGGGTCTATTCTATTTTTGTTTTGGGGAAGTGAGGTCATTTGTATGACTGGGGTGGTGGTGTATTTTCTTTTCTAATTTTTATTTTCTCTAGTACCTCTAGGAGGCGCTTTTTATCAATTCTCTAATTTCTATTTTCAGCAATTTTACCTAAAACGATTTCCAAAATCTTCCATCCATCGCCAGTTCTGGGTTTGTTTTTTCTGGTAATTTCAAAGGCCCCAGCTTTCATCAACGCTAGGATAAGCGCGGGAGAACATCCCATTTCTAAAACCAAAAACATCACCAAGTATTTGTTTAACACCATTACTTTGATGGGATCAGGCCCAGGTGGAACTATTCCGTCGGTTTTGGTCCACTCGAACGCGGAAAGAGGAACTGGTATGAGAAGTTGGTCTCTGATTAGCTCTACTTCTTCCAAAAGAAGAGCATAGGTCTTCAAATAATAATTAGTGGAATTAGTTGGATACAAATCATTTTTCCAATTATTGAAAGTAGCCAAAGCTAACTGTTCATCGTCTAGAATATGAGAACAAAAACACTGATATTCTACTAGGCTAGAAGCTAATGAAAGTTCTGTGGTAAAATCAGAAGCGGCCATAAGATAAAGACTCTCGCGATTAAGTGGCGAATAAAAATAATTTGCATAAACTTTGGACCACTTCAACGGATCTTTTCTTACTTCTAATGGAAATTGTTTTTTGGTAATTCCACTACCTTCGGTTTTAATTAGCATATCAATATAATCAACCTCCAATTCGTCGAGTGGAGCAAATAAATACAAATTAAATGTATCTACAACTTCTTTGGAAAAGAATGAAGTGTATTCTATAAGAAATGAAACATCACTTTGATGGAAGCACATGACAAATAACTGCGATACTTTTTGTTTTCCTCTGTGAATCAACCTCCAAAAAGCCGCTAAATAAGCAAGAGTAGCCTGACTGATTTTTGGAGGAGTTTCCATTTTGGACAACTAAACATAAACTAAATTTATTTTCTCAATTTTTATTATTTAGTACCTCTAAGAGGCACTGAACGTAAGTGAGGTTTCTCTAATTTTTATTTCCGGCGATTTTCGTTAAAACAGTTTCCAAAATCTTCCATCCATCTCCAATTCTGGACTTGTTTTTTCTGGTAAATTCGAAGGCTCCAGCTTCCATCATAGCGTTAATAAGCGTGGGTGATACTTTCATTTCCAAAACCAAAAACATCACTAAGTATTTGTTTAACACTATTACTTTGATGGGATCGGGTCCAGGTGGAACTATTCCGTCGGTTTTGGTCCACTCGAGCGCAGCGAGGGGGACTGGTATTAAGAGTTGGTCTCTGATTAGCTCTACTTCTTCCAAAAGGAGAGCGTAGGATCGTAGATAATTGACATGATTATCTCTGGGATATAAATAATCTTCCCAGGCGTCACGAGAGATTATTCTTTGCTCTAAAACACCAGAGCACAATACCTGGTAAATCACTAAATGATAAGGCAATGAGTTGTCATTCGCAAAATCATCAGCTCGTAAAAAATAATCTCTCGCAGGGCTCATAGGATTTTCTTTTTTAAGCAAATAGAAATAATTTGCATAAACTTTAGTCCATTTTAAGGGATTTTTCTCCACTTCCAATAGATATTGCTCTCTGGTAATTCCTCCACCCCCAGCTTGAATCATAATATCAACATAATCATCTCTCAAACCAGATGCAAAATATTCTAAATCAAACGATTCAACTACTTCTTCAGAAAAGAATAATGTGTAGTTGAATCGTTTAGATAGTTTTAAACTCCATAACATCGTACGAAATAAATGAATTATGTCGACGTCGACGTCATTTCGTTGAATGAACCTCCAAAAAGTCGCTAAGTAAGCTAGAGCAACTTGGCTATATTTCATATCGGGCAGCTCCATTGGAGTGAAAACAAATGTAAACAATTTCTTTTCTCAATTTTTATTTTCCTCAAAGAGGAATTTTTTTTATTTTATTCTTCGTCTTCGACGTCATCGTCTTCGACATCATCGTCATCCGAAGGACCCTCCAATTCTTCAACCACCGAAGACTCGTCTTCGTCGCCCTCGGCGTCATCGTCCTCTTCCGAGTCCCCTTCAGAGTCCTCCTCGCCTTCGGAAGACGATCCCTCTTTCTCTTTCACCTCTTCTGAGCTGCCTTCGTCATCGTCTGACACAAATATATCATCTTCTTCCTCTTCGGCGTCAACAAACCAAATAGTTTCCTGAGGGGTAAACCCCTTGGGGAAAATTCTATCTTCTGTGATATCCCAATCTTCATATTCGGATTCCTTGATAACCCCGCCTAGGTTTTCCTTAAGTCGATTAAGACGATGCTGTGTAATTTCTTTACACCTAAGAGATGCTAAACCCGTCGAGGGAGACCAAACTATCATTAGGGTGGGGATCATCGAGGAGGAATGACCGACCGAAGGGAGGGAATGACGAACGAGTGTTTTTGAGCGAGCGCAGCGAGCGAAAAAACAAGAAGGCAAAGAAGTGACTTCCGACCCTCTGATTTTTTACACTCCAGTAAACACCTTTCTCAGCTTTATTTTTTCTCACCTAACTCACCTAACTCACTTTGCTCGTTGCACTCACTTCGCTCGTATGGACTACTCCCACCTACCCCTCAACACCCCTTCTCCTCGAACTGGTTTTTATCGAGGCTACCCTTACGAAAGAGTATCTACTCATCCTCCTCCACCTCAGACTGGTAGTTTAACACCACATTCCGATGCCGTTAGCGCACTAAACTTTAGCTACTATCCCCAAAACATTTATGATAAGGAGGCCATATACATCCCCAAATTTCAGCCTTCGTTGGTGTGGAAAATAGTCAGGCCCATCGTACCCCCGGGCCAATCCGGTCCGGCCGGAGGCCCACCGGCCGACCCCGCGGTTTTCGATATGAAGGCCGGAGGGCAGCTTCCGCCATGGAGCGGCAGTTATGTTCCCCCAACGTTCGCCCCGGGCCCCCTAGGGGCCCACCCGGGGCTGTCCTACGTCCAGTGTGACCATCACCGCAACGCAGTAGCCCAACCTAAAAATATGGCTCCGGCTCATTATTACCCGTAAGTCATTTTTGGGGTAAGAATAGAAAAATGAAAAGTAAAAATATTTTTATGTTTGTGTTGTCTCATCAATTCTTTATTCGGCCGATGTTCGAACCTTTTTACCGAGTTCAAGATTGGAATGGATTTTATCTTCCCAACACTACTGACAAGTCCAAGTCGTTTTCTGAGACCATGGAAAGTGAATATGGCGATAGAAATCGTTGGTTGGTATGTGGAAAAGTAACTAATAGCAAGGTTCGAATTTTCAACGTGGTTAGTGGAGTGATGTTTGGTATTGACCCTAGGGCTATAGTGAAGGCTACCGACCGGAAGGTTTAAGTCGAAAATTTTCTCAAAGAGAAAATTGATAAGTGAAATTATTATTCCTAGCTTCGCCAAATATGTCCTTGGATTTATCCGGTGAAAATTTCGTTAGGTTGGAAATAACCAATTTGGTTTTGTATGCATACAAAACCGATGGAAATTACTGGATTTATGATTTAGAAGGAATATCAGAGTTGGATTGTTCCGAAAATGAACTTCGTAGTCTCCCAACCCTACCAAAAACATTAATAAAGCTGTGGTGTTTTCGTAATCAACTTCAAAAACTTCCTGATTTACCAAAATCATTGAAAATATTGAGTTGTTCTGAAAATCAGCTTAATGAGTTACCTGTTTTGCCAGAAACTTTGGATGATTTGCAATGCGATAATAATCATCTGTATAGTCTCCCAACCCTACCAAAAACATTAACGACGTTGATTTGTTCTTGTAATAATCTCCAAATCTTGCCTGAATTACCGGGGGTGCTAGAGGAGTTAGACTGCGCCTATAATCAATTTTGTGAGCTTCCTGTTCTACCAACGAAGCTTCATACGTTTCAGTGTTGTTATAATAAGCTTCATAGTCTTCCCAAACTGCCAGAAACTCTGAAAGTATTCGAATGTGCCAATAATCCTTTGAAATTTATCCCTCCGTTGCCAGATAGACCTGCCCAATATTATGACGTTCCCAAAAAACTCAAAGATTTGCATTCCGTAGAGCATTATCCAATTTACCGTAGGCGTTATCAAAGTTATCGTTATTTGATTACGTTTTTGGCATATCATGCTCAAGTTTCGCCAGTAATAGTTGCTAATAAACATTTCTGGTTCCCTGGTGAAATATAAATTACAGACTACTCTTAGAGTAATCTTTTTCGCTTTTATCAAGCAAATTCCTTAAATGGATTCAAACTAAATCCAGATTTAACACCAATGGGCATTCCATTTGTTCCTCCAGGGGGAATTTTCATTGGTACTTGGATGTTAGTAGAATTAGAAAAATGTTCTGAAACTATCCAAGTCCAAACTTTGTCTCTGTAAAAGTAGTTGCCGTTATGAAACAAATACGGAACTGCCTCTCCTGTAAAATTACGCCACGCGTTAAACACTGAGGAGAAAGTGGTTGTATTTGAAATTTGTAAAAATAACACACTACCGAAACAATCCTGTAATACGAGTTTCATTTGATCAATAATATAAAACGAAGATTATTTTCATTTTTTCGTTACTCCTAGAGTAATTTTATCTCACTTTACCTCGCTCACTGCGTATCCAAAGGCTTAATCCAAATAGGAGGTTCGCACAACTCCACTCGAATGCCTTCCGTATCTGCGTCATGACCCAAAAAGTCAACAGGAACTACATTACCCGGATCTAATGTCTCCCCATCTACTTTTCCATCCGTAGAGTCGTTAATGATACCCAAGTCTCGGTACAAACTAGCCGCGAACTCACTACAGAACATAAATTCATCACCTTTTAAGAACTTTCGAATGACTTTGTTGAGCTTATCTCTGGCTGGTCTGAACTCTGGGTAGATGGCCGCTAGTAGGTCAAGTATATTAAAGTTGTAAGTTGAGTCACGATATTTGTCATAGGCCTCGGCTATTTTTTGCTTAAGGGCGGCTGTACCAGAGGTCGGCGACTGAAGGTCGCCGGTGGCTCCGGGCTCTGACAGGTCCTGGGCTTGACTTGGGTCAGTCGGATTCAGCTTGAGTCGACACACGCCCACGTTGGCCCCTGGCCGAGAGGCATAGGTGGATACCAGTTCTCGAAGGTCCCGGATTTGAACGCCAAACTTGACTCCTCCAGTTTCGGCGTTGTTAACTCCGTCATTCAACTTTCCCGATAGCGTAGACCCCCAACTAAGTAAATATTTAGGATGAGGAGTTATCTTTTCGAAAGTAGGAAAGGCTTCGAATTTTTTGGTGAGGGAGGTGATACGTTCGCACCACTCTGGAGTAATGACCACTTCAACATGGCTGATAGTGTCATTACCCGTTTTCTTCCCTTCTAATTTCCTGATGAGATTTGATACTCCTTCGCGTCCCCTAAATACCAAAAGGTCCAAGGGCCGGCACTGAAGACAAAAATCATCAATTTGATCTTGGGTTATGGCGACAGAATTATTGTTTCCCATCTGATGTCTAACCGCACTAATCCTAAGCTGAAATTTAATATATTCAAATAAAGATGGAAAGGTATATTTCAGCAGCCCAACGTCAATTCATAGACTCTGATGGGAAATGTAGGGTGCTGATATATGTTCGTGGCGGAGGCGAAATTTCTTTATTTACCAGGCCTCTGGCTCCGTCCAATAATTTAACCATAGCCACTTTTATCACTAGAAAGCCTCCTGGAGTGGCTAAATTGCCAGTAATACTTGATTTTTGCAATGAAATGGGTTTGAAATTAATCAAGACGCATAAGCAAATAACGGGATCTGGTGAGACAGAGTACGTCGGCCTTACGGTCACAGACCCCACCGTCCCTCTGCTGAGGAGAGCCTACGTCTCTATTCGGTCGAGCGACCCTCCCCCCGGCATACCCATAACATCAGACTCTGGTGACCCTTTGCTGACGTCCACCTCATCGCCCATAGACCACTTTAGAAAAACTCGAAGGGTGGCCGATATCATTATGGCTTACGTGTTATGGACCTACTCCAGGGCTTTGCAGGGTTTAGGGCCTTTTGAGGACGGATGGGAAGATGAAGAGTCGTTTACGATCGAACCCACAGATGATTTAGACTACTACTCTGATGAAATATCAGCGCTGGGGTCCAGGCTATACTATGATGGAAATGACTCTATCTACTCGAAAGGGAAGATTAGGGTCACCTCCAGAGAAATGATGGTTAAATTGCTGAGTTGGTTAAAAGTTCAAATAGTTCGTAATCCGGGTTTGGTAGCTTCTTATTGGGAAAATAAGACTATTCCAGATTATTACAAAACCATTTCCGACTTTCGCACTTCCGAGAAACAACTTATATTCGTTAATCGAACGGGCTTGGGATCTTGGATCCAAAATAGGGCGCTGGCCACCAGCCACCGGAACAGAGTGCTAACTTCGCTGGACCTGGGGTCAGTAGATCCCTACTTTTATTTTTGGGGTGGGGTGGTATATATGATCCAGAATGTGGAAGGTGGTGTAAGAGAGTCGGCCGCAGAAGTAGTCCGGTATTGGGTGGCCCATCGAAGAAACTTGGGATGGGGAGTTAAGGTAGGCGAGGGCGGTGGGGCTGGCGAGGTAGCCGAGGTAGCCGAGGTTAGTCTATTAGGGGCCGGCCCCAAAGGGTCGGCCATAGCTCGCGCGGCTCGAGGGTCATACTTTGCTGTGTTGGATGTCGCCAAGTCGGCCAAAAAAGTAGTAGGGTTTGACTAAAATATTTTTTATTTCTCTTGGAGAAATTTTTGAAGTTATGGGTAGGTGAGTTTTACTCTGATGATGAAGGCTCCTCATCTTCGGAACCCTCTTCTTCGGGCTCGTCCTCTTCATCATCCTCTTCATCTGAACCAGATTGTTCGTCTTCCTCTTCAGATTCGTCTTCGTCGACTTCGTCGTCCTCTTCGGAGTCGTCTTCGGCATCATCGTCTTCTTCTTCGGAGTCTTCATCTTCCTCGCTTTCGTCTTCATCTTCGATGTCCTCTTCTTCGGACTCGTCCTCCTCCTCTTCTTCTTCGGAATCCTCTTCTGACTCGTCTTCGGACTCATCCGAGTCATCAGAGTCATCTCCGATCTCTTCGGAGTCGTCTATCTCTTCCGACGAGTTTGTTTTTTTAGATCTAGAAGACTTTTTGGATTTGGGTTCCTCTTCGGACTCATCCTCCCCTCCTTCGGAGTCTTCCTCTACCGAGTCCTCTTCTGACTCTTCTTCTTCGGCCTCCGATTCTTCTTCGTCTTCTTCGTCGTCCTCTGACGATTCGGAGTCTTCACTAGAAGATACTTTCTTGTTCTTTCCACCCTTTTTCACGGCTTTTGATTTAGCCTTGGCTTTTCCTTTCGCGCCTTTGACTACTTTCTCTTCGACTTCGCTAGACTCCTCCTCCTCGCTGCCTTCGGCGTCGTCGTCAGAGTCAGAGGTGGAACCTAATTCTTCCTCCTCCTCTGTCTCGTCCTCGGACGAGTTCACCTCCTCCTCACTAGAAGATACTTTCTTGCTCTTCCCTCCCTTCTTCGAAGCTTTTGGTTTAGCTTTGACCTTTGATTTAGCCTTGCTTTTCCCTTTTGGCTTTTCCTCGACTTCTTCTGACTCCGATGAAGTCGAGCCTTCGTCCGAAGAAGAAGAAACCTTTTTGCCCTTTCCTCTAGCCTTGGGAGCTTTCTTGGCGGCTGGCTTAACTTTTCCTTTGGGTTTGGCTGACGCTTCAGAAAACTTACACTTGATAGACTTGCAAAATTCCTTATCTTGTTCCCTCAAGGGCAAAACTTGCCCGGTCTTGGATTGATAACCATAAGCATAGATAACTCCAGTATCGGGATCCTTTTTGAACACAACTGGATGGCTGGGATGTACATAATTACCATAATCATTCTTCTTGAGCTTGAGATTGGTAATTTTGGTGGCCGGGGGTTCGGGTTTAGGCTCTGCTTTCTTAACCTTACCAGATTTAGCCTTGGGTTCGGGTTTGACCTTTAACGCCTCCTCTTCGGCCGCTTTCGCCGACGCCTTCGCGTCGGCGGCCTCTTTTTCGGCCTTGGCCGTAGCCAGGTCAGCTTCAGCCTTTGCCACCGCGGCTGTCGCGGCGTCACGAGCTCTTAGGGCCTGAGCCGTGGTCTTGTGCTTGGAACAAAATTTTTGATTACCATAAGTCACTATAGGGTCAAGTCCACACTTGCCCGTAGCCGTCTTCAACCTTGATTCAAAGTCGCATCCATCGTCATTTGGGTTTACCACGTCAGACATTTATATTACCCCGTAAGTGTTTTAAGTCTTTTAAGCCTCTAAGCCGATTAGGTCCTTCTCTCAGAGAAGGAAAAATAAGGAAACTGAGGTCGCTAAAGTGACCTGCCAAAGTCCACCAACCCTGGAAATTCGATATAGGCCACGTACTCGACTCGAGGGGATGGGTGGATTTTATATGATAACGACGGCCTAAGATATGGCCTTAATTTTTGGGAATACCAACTTTCCATCCTGCCTTCCAAGTACTCTGTGAATTCTACTTCCTTCACTCCTATACCTCTAACTGACCAAACAGATCGGATGTGACCGGTTGTGGACCACAAAGGCAACTCTTTGGTGAGAAATAAAGCTTTAGAAGGTGTTTTGATGGGAAAGGAAAGATAAGGGAAATCAGAGGGGTTGAAAGTCACCGGCGGGTCCGCCGCCGGGTTTAAAAATTGTTTTTGAACAGCGAAATAATTTAGAGGGTGAATGGGCACTGGTCTCAACATTTAGTATGAATAATACGAATATATAAAATGCATAATTTTATATTTCAATTTTCCTCGAGGAGGAAAAGTTTAACTAGTTGCTCTAAGACCACTCGAAAATACCTACGACCACATTTTCGACATCTGCTGGTAGTGGGAAGCTATATATCTAGCATCATCTTCGCTGATGCCCGCGCGTTCGGCTATCTTCATAAAATTAGCAGTCTTCAACGCGGACTGGGCTTGTCGGTAGGCCGCGAAAACTTTGCGGGTAGGTACCTTGGGTACGTCTATTTCCTTGGCGGCTTTTTCGTAAGCTTCGAAAGTCTTCTTGGAAGGGGGAGGGATAGTAATTTCCGCTAAATCTTTGGCTACTGCGTCTTTAGCCTCTGTTTTGGGTACCGGATAAGAAACTCCGTCGTCCGGTTGATAGTCTGGGGAGTTCATCGAAAGACTTGGATATGAGGTAGAGTCCACTATCTTTTTGATCTCTTTGATGCCGGGAGGAGCCTTTTGCTTGAGGTGTTGGTGCCACAACGTGAGCTGTTTAGGGACTTGTGATATAGTTTTGGAAGTCAACGGAACTAACTTATCGCCCTGGACCAAAGCAAACACTAGAGCTGTGGACTCGGTCTCTGGATCCATCTGAACGGCATAATCTCCTACTCGGTACACTCCCAATGTAGAATCAAAACTGGGTTCGATAATCTCTGGGGCTATTTGAATGGCGGCAGAGATATCGTTAACGATCTTACTTACCCAAGTGCCATAAAGGTCGCCTATGTTACCTGTTGGAGCGCAACTTTCCTTAGCAGCGACATAAGCCGTTAAAATACCATCGAGGACATCAAGATCGGTTGTTTGGAAGACTCTATCGATGAGGGTCTCCATTGCCCCTTCGGGGTGATCAGTAAACAAGTCCAGACTATTCCTATTTCGGTAAAGAATCTTAGAAACGCGTTCTCGAGAACCGAAAATGCCTTCTACCAATTTAGGAGAAGGTTTGGGTTTGGGAGATTCTTTAGGTTTGGGTTCTGATGAACGCTTAGGTGAAGCTTTCTTGGAAGCCTTTTTCGGGGCTGGTTTAGGGGGTTCTTCCTCTTCAGAAGGCTCGGGAGAGTCCTCCGGAGTGGGCTCGGGTTCTTCTGACGTCGAAGATGAAGACGGTTCTGGAGTAGGTTCAGGCTCTGACTCCTCGACCTCTTCAGGGTCCTCAGCCGGTTCACTCTTCTCTTCGGAGGGTTCTTCCTCTTCGACCTCTGCCTCTTCGGAATTATCTTCTTCTTCGTCTTCGACCTCTTCTGGTTCGTCCTCAATTTCCGGTTCCTCGGCTACTTTCTTCACTTTGGTTGTCTTTTTGATAGCAGCCTTGGGTTTCGAAGTCTTAGGAGGAGCGACAGCTTTTTTGGTCACCACTTTCGAAACTTTCTTTTTAGAAGCGTCATTCTCTACTAGTCGATCCACTAGTTCTTTTTTGATGCCTTTGGTGCTCAGACCTCGCTCAGTAAGAAGAGTTCTGAGGTCTTGGACTCGCTGGTTATCGTAACTAGAGGGCATTTACTTAGAGGTGATTTTCCTTTAGAAAGTTCTTGACTGCATTAAACAACGAAAGTGAAAACAAATTTTTTCTTGGGCTAACTTTACCCCTCACTAAGTTCGGTCGTTACACTCGCTCGATGGAGTCGTCGGTAGTCGTAGGTCCCTATGATACTACCAAGATAGTCTTGTTAAAATATTCTCTAGCCAGAGAGGGTACTCTTCCTACGTTTTTCAGGTTATTGAACCCAGAATCGGTGGTTCCCGGCAATCATCCGTTAGAAATAGAAGATTTCAGGGTGGCGGTAAAGGTATTCAAAGGACCCGAAAAGGTAGAGTCGGTTGTGTCTTTGGCCCGATCCTATGGGTTAGGGCTTGTGGATGCCGTGTGCTTGTGGTATCTTTCTGGTGCTCTAAAATTAGAGGAATATACTTTCTTATATCTCAGACCATTTGGAAGTAAAGATTTCTATGACAAAACCAGATTTGAACGCACGATAGAAGAATTTAAGAAACGAGTGGTGACCATTCGAGGGGTGCTGAAAGAAAAGGCCGCTAAAATTAGTGAAATAGTGGCTGAGGTGGGCCGTCCTCCTAAAGAGGGCGACGAGCCCACTTTTTTCATTGATGGAGAAGAGATTGACTTTTCCATAACTACCAAAGAGACTTACGGCCTGGTGGATATATTTGATGCCATGTCCGTAAGCGCCGATCTTCCCTTTATTTGGTGTCATCGAAAGTCCAATTCCTTTTTCAAGGTCTGGGAAGGACTTATTCCTCCACCAGAGTGGTACCCTTATGATAAAGTACCCGAGGCCAGCGAGCTGGTAATCTTTCGAGTATTGGTAACTCCAGGAGTTTACGCAGAGTGCGTTTGGTATCCTACCGGCTATATATCGGTGGAATATAAGATCAGAAAGGCTACGGAAATCAAAGAACGTATCAAATTCTTGATATACGAAAGCTTAGAGGTGGGAGGTGGGTTTGATCGACCAGACCGACCGGAGGAAGGCCTTCCTTTCAGTCAGTACCGCCTAGATGGTTTTGAGATCACTACTCAACGTTCAGTAGCCATATCTGGCATTTTCCCTTACCGGATGAATTACAATCCTTACATTATGGCTTGGCTAATTTCTTTGGACCCTGTGGTGACCAAGTACGCTTATCTTAACGAAACTGAAAACACGGAACCCAGAAAGAAGATGTTTCGGCTGTATTTGGGCATTAATCACTCTTATGATACTCGCGAAGACATGCAACTCAACATCTTTCCTATCCCCAAAGATATCGAAGTGATGGGGTTGTACAATATTCGTATTAGACACTGCACTGATTTGCTAACGGCTAGAGCGTCTATTAGGTTATTTGAGGCTCTATATCGTAAGTATGAGGAGTCTTATGATGAGATTCTGTCTGATTACGCTGTATCGGCGTTAGCCAAACGAGCGGTGGCCACAGCGTCAGTCAAAAAGGCTACTGATAAGAATCTGAAAACCAAAGTCCGCTTATTGGACCTCAAAAAGCACGATCTCAAACTTTTTGGAGCAGGATATAGCGGGCAATGTCAAAGCAATAAGCAGCCATACATCGTAGCTTTGGTTAGGGCTGACGGGAAAATACCAACCGAAGTTAAGGAACTGCGGGCTGAATTCGCTAAATTAACCCCTAGGGACGCTAATGACAAAAAGATTATGGAATTTGAAGGCGCCTATTATGCTTCTGAGCGACCCGGAGAAAAAACTACCCACAAGTATCCTGGCCTCAAAAGAAACACGGATAAGTCTGTCCACGGAGCCGAATATAGGGAAGATTACCCCTGTTTGCCGTGCAGTTTCATCAACCCCAAAGATTACGTAACGCCAGATAAGCCTGTGACGCCGGGGATGTGTTTGGACGACGCCGTTAGGGGAGGCGGCGGGGGGTCGGACGGCTCTTATATTCTAGAGACCAAACCCCCTAACCAGGGTAAGTTTAGTAGTCTTCCCTATAACTCTAGTAGGTTGGCGGGGCTGTTAGGCGTCGAAAAGACTATCGAAAGTAAGGGAGAACGCACAGTTCGTCACTACCCCTATCTTAGGTTTGGTGTTGCGAGTTCCCCACAATCCTTTATCCTGGCGTTGGAAGCCGCTACTAATTATGACCAGTATATTCGAGAATTGGATAAGATTCCTATTATTCGAGCGGCTATTAAGGGTATGTTAGAAAACTATGCAGCTGGTAAACAAGAGTTCTACGATGTTACTCTAAATCGTTTAAAGAAGGAATGGGTATCGGAATACGATGAAAATAGGTATTTGGAACCGGCCGAGTGGGTAGGAATGGCTCAAGCCTATTATGGGGTGAACATAGTGATGTTTAGTATCGAGCACGGTTTTACGGGCGATCGGTTGCTATTACCCAGGTTTGCCGAGGCGTATTTGCCTGTTAAAATAGTTCGAACGAAACAAACGGTAGTTATTTTTAGACAACGGATGACTAATAGTCCTTGGCCTTATCAATGCGCAGTGATGAGAATGAGAGCAGAGCCTGATGATTATAGTTTGTTCGATACGAAGGAGGATAAATTAGTAAGTAAAATGGTGGAGATGTATGAAAAATCGTGGAAGGTTTATTCTGTGTCGCCGGTGGGCTACTTTGAATATGAGGCTACTTAGGAGGGTTGGGGTTTGCTCTAAGAGCAAACGGGTGGGCTAAATTGACCAAAGGCTGATGACCGAAGGTCAGATGGTACCGGGAAACCACCATAACTCGTTGGAAAGTATTGATGGAGAGATATTTAGGCAACGTACTAAATAGGTAATCAAATATAGATACGTTTGATATTTTTTGCGGTAAATTGGAAGTTCTGGAAATAGATATGCCCTGAAGCGAGTTTGTAATTTTTTAAGGGATCCTGGTAATTTTGGGAGAGTCTGAAGTTGATTACAAAAACAATATAATCTTTCTAGAGTTTCTGGTAATTCGGGAAGACTTTGAAGTTGATTATGCGAACAGTCCAACACTTTTAGTTGTTTCGGAAGCGAAGGAAGACTTTGAAGTTGATTTTCAGAACAAGATAGTTCTTGTAAATGATCTGGAAAGATAGGGAGCGTTCGGAGAAAATTTTTAGTGCAAATAAGTTTATCTACTCTTTTTAATGAAAACGATTTGGCGTTCCCTTGGTTATCAGAACAAGTTAATATCGACTCAGCGACAGTCATTTGAATTATCTGTCTATCGGCTAACACCAAGGTATTTCCTATCATTGCCAATTAACAAAGAGGGGCGTTGATTTTAATAATCAGTTTTTGTAGTTTCTCTCAGAGAAATTAAATATACTAAATTATACCGGGGAACAACCAGGCCTCGTTGAAAAGTATTACTGGGGATACTGAGCAAAGCGTTAGATAAGTTATTAGATAGTGATACGTTTCATATTTTTTACGATAGTTTGGGTAGTTGTCTTGAGAATAAAATCGCTGAAGACTTTCAGGAACATAACAAAATGGAGGTCTATACGTTGGTCTAATAACAATCAGAGGATTATTAAGGCAATTAAATCGATAAAGAGCCTCTGGAAGAAATGGAAGAGTTTGGAGTTGATTACTTCCACAATACAACTTTTCTAACGTTTTTGGTAATTCTGGGAGCGTTTGAAGTCCATTATTTCCACAACATAATTCTTTTAACGCTTTTGGAAATGGTGGAAGTGAAAGAAGATGATTGTTATTGCAGTATAAGATTTCTAAAGTTTCTGGTAAAATTGGGAGATTTTGGAGCTGATTTCCATAGCAATGCAACACTTCTAGAGTATTTGGTAGGACTGGAAGACTTTGAAGTTGATTGTTAGAACAGTAGAACCTTTCCAGAGTTTCCGGCAGTAAAGAAAGTTTTTGAAGATAGTTGCCGGTACAATCTAGTACTTTTAGTGATTTTAGGAGCGAAGAAAGTTTTAAAAATAGATTATTGGCGCAATACAATTCTTGCAAGGAATTGGGGAAATTTGGGAGGTCTCGGAGAAAGTTATGATTGATCTCTAATTTAGTTACTTTGAGCAGAGAATAAGATTCGGTTTCCCCGCCGATTTTATGACAGACCAACGTCTCGTTAACAGTTAAATGAGATATCTGTTTATTTACTAGTGATAGCATAATGAATAGGGATGGTAAATGATATTGATAATCAATTTTTCTGATAATAGATTTACTTTGTAAGTAAAAAATGAAATGCTGGTAACAAACAAGTAAAGTTAACAATTATGCCTCGAAAGAAATCAAATACAGTATCTGCTTTTACGGGACAATTTGAAAGCCTCTATCTTATCAGGAAAGTCAGGTACGTCATTGATAATAAATTTATTTACAAACTAGGAAGGACGGAACAACCCATACACGAAAGATTAAAATCGTATGATAAAGGTTTTGAATTTATTATAGCAGAACAAGTCGATGATTCAAAAAGTGCCGAATTGCGCTTGAAAAGACGTTTTTTAGAATCGTTTAAACAAGTAAATGATATAGATGGCATTGAATCATTCAAGGGAAATGTAAGAGAAATGAAAAATATTTTTAGGGAAGTGTGTGATGAATTCTCTCCTTTTATTGCCCCCGCTATTGATCCTGATGAAAATAAAATAAATGAACTTTGCAAGCAGTTTACTAGTTTATTATGGAAACTTGGCTGTACTAAAGAATATTATGAAAATATTAATTTTCAACCTGAACATAATCAATCAACGGAATTCAATATACTGTCTGTTAGAGTTAAATTCAAACAAAGTTATCTGAAGTTAAGCGAGTATAAAAGAAAGAAATTTGAATCTTGTATTAATTTGGATTCTTTAGATATACCCCTGGCTATACGGTTGTTAAAATAAGTTCAAATAGACAAAGGATATGTCACGCGAAAATTTCTCTTAGAGAAACTAAAAACTAAGTCAATAAAATAAACATGAGCGACGGCTGGAGAGAATTATCAGATTCAGAGTTGGACGAGGCAGAAGAACTAGAAGAACCAGAGGAGTCAAACGAACCAAAATTACCGAAGAATAGTGCTCCCAAAATAGAAAAAGCCGAAGACCTAAAGGTTATGCTTGAAACTTCTTTTGAGAAAAGTGGTATAAACCCAGAACAGAAAAATCTTATAAATCTTGCCTTTTCTCTGATAGAGCCAAAAGAAGATAAAATGATAGTAGCTGGCTGGAATGAAGTTTTGAATTTGGTAAATTCAGGAGAATCTGCTAAAGATCCTCGCGCTTCAGCGATCAAATTACTAAAAGTTATGATGGGAGCGAAAGCTAACTAGAGAAGTACTTTTCGTATATTTCCTTTGCTTGTTCAGGAGTTTCTATATGAACTAACGCGATACCGCGAGTTTCCAACACGTCTGAGAATTCCCATGGAGGCTGACGTGATTTTTTCATTAGCGCAGCCGGAATGTGGAAAACAAGATTTCTACACAACGGATTGGTGAGATAATCACACCTTGATATAGAAGTTTGTATCACTTGACCTTGCTGGGAAGAATAAGAGTCATCTCGAGAAGAACAAACTTTTATCAATAGCCCGTCCGCATCCTTCGGAATAAAAACTTCACCGGTTTTCAAATTGAAAAATCTGGCAGTGGAATGTATCTTGACTCCGAAGCAATTATTTTGATAGTCTTTATAAGCGGCCCCATAGTCGAACCAGTTGACTTTCTGAGCATTAACTGTTAGGTTTTTGTAACTCTTTTTTGCAAAAAGAAGAAGAGTTAGAGTGTTTTTAGAGTCTGAAAGTTTGGTTACCGCGTTAATTTTCTTTTTTCTACCCACGGCGTCGAATGGCTCTTTCACATCGTGTTCTGGGGTCGAAACATCCATTCTTTAATGAGGACAACAAAGTTTACATCCAACAAAAGATTATTGAAGTGCTGAGTCATGATTTTAAACAGAGAATCGTTTATGATCCGCTGTCCATAACTAATACTATGCAAATAGTCTTTGATCAATATTTCGAATCCATTCCCAGGATGAACGAAAGAGTAGTTATGTACTTGTGTAACGACTTTCGTAATAATCAAATAGAAGTTAACAAAAGATTAAATTGGTCAGAGTGTTTTGAAACATCCCAAATGGTGTTCGATCCGAGAGGGAACAAGGGGCCTGATCTTCAAAATATTAAATTGGCGAATAGATTAGGCCAAGATCGCGTTGGCGGTAATATTTCGTTTGTTTTCTTCTAGCTTGGGAATAGAAAAACTAAAAGAAAGAATTAGTAAATAAGAAAAGGAAGAGTTCGAAATGAGTGAAAAACCTAGGAGGGTATGTTCGGTTTGTCGGAGAGAATCTGAATGGTTTTCTAGCTTTGCCAAGTTCGGGGATAGCGCTAAATGCAATGAATGTGCTAATTTCAAGAGTTCTGGAAGTGATTATGTGAAATGCAAGATTTGCGGCAAGTTTACTTTGAATAGGCCCAGCCAAGCGTGTTTGAGTTGTCAGCCGTAACTAAAAAATATTTTCTCTGAGAGAAAATTTTAAAAGAGGAAAACTGAATAATGTAAACGCTAAACTCGTTACTTTAACATGGGTGGTATCGCTTCATTATCTCGACAACATTATACTGCGACGTTGGCGACTGGGTTATGGAATAAGGGTTTTTATCCTAAAAAGCCCGATGGTGCTCTTGTGGGGTTAAATGATCATTTCATTATCGGTTGCACTCTAAATAACTTTGGAGAGATCAAAAATACGATCTTTGACCTGAAAGACTTGCAAGATCCTTATTATTGGAATCATCCGGACGACGAAGGCGGAGAAACAGATTGGACTTTACCCCAACTCATTTTTGGGTTGGACGCCCAGAGTTACCTTACTGCGCGGGTAGAAGTATGTGTGCGTGATTTGAGTGTTGGGATAATGGCTTTTGGTGAAAAAAGAATCGATGAAAGCGAAATGGTGAAGATGATAGAAGAGTTGAGGGGGAAGGGTGTCGAGTTTTATGAGGCTTAGTGTGGTGGTGATGGGAATTTTCTCTGAGAGAAAATAATATTATTAAAAATAATTTTAAATTTTAATTCACACGCTTAAAGCCATGAGTTCAAAACCAAATCCTTTCTAGGATCAAAATAGTGTTAATTAGAACAAAAGATGTCAGAACCAGATGCAGGAGATTTATATTTTGTTACGTTTTCAAACAGACCTGGCGTGATTAAAATTTGTTTAACTTCCAAGAAAGCTTTTGATGTGGTGAAGAAATATTTCGGTCCATATGCTGAGGTTTGTTACGTAGTAACAGTAGAATCCGGGTTGAGAGAATATAAAAGGCGAATTCGAAATTCGCTAAAAGAGAAATATAGAGTCGAACAGGAATTAGATTATTTTCAAATAGAAACGATAGAATTGCATGAATATTTACGTTTATTGTCCGAAATCAATCAAATAAATGAAATTCCTCTCCTGGTTCGATCTATGCCTGTTTTCCTTGATATTATTCTTGCTATTGGAACGTTTGGTTTTACAAAATTAGGTTGGATCAGTTCAATAAATGTTGCGCAACAAGTGATTAACGACGAATATATCAAGGAAATGGGATCATTTCCTCTGACTACTATGATGATCGAGTGGCTGGAAAAGAATAAGTAAATTATTTTAATAATCTCTCCGCGAGAGATTTGTATAAGATTAATCTTCTTCCTCTTCTAATTCTTCCTCTTCTAATTCTTCCTCTTCTAATTCTTCCTCTTCTAATTCTTCCTCTTCTAATTCTTCCTCTTCTAATTCTTCCTCTTCTAATTCTTCCTCTTCTAATTCTTC
>Ga0207712_10000267_pt1 | contig 50698 bp, 56 predicted proteins | sample KBSS44metaG_FD_184402 | JGI IMG/M metagenome (GOLD analysis project Ga0207712, IMG submission 184402) | Switchgrass rhizosphere microbial communities from Kellogg Biological Station, Michigan, USA - KBS S4-4 metaG (SPAdes) (version 2) | ecosystem: Host-associated > Plants > Roots > Rhizosphere...
ACTTGGCGTACGGCAGCGTAACGGATCCGGTGCCCGAGGAGCGGCTGGTCGAAATGCTGAACCTGCTGAGCATCAAGCCCGGAGGGCTGGCGATCGCGATCGACATCCTTCACATGCACATCTATAGCGAGCTCAAGCCCGTGGGACCCGAGCTGACGGCGTGTGCCCGGACGCTTATCGCGAGGGCGCCTCTGGAGCGCGACGACCATGGTCTGGACCACGCACTCGGCCAGCTCATCAAACGTTTCCTCGCGGGGCCCGAGGCGGAGATTGCCACTCGCCGACTCCTTGAGCGTATCTGTGAGGCGATCGACAGCTACGCCGTCTCGCGGTACGACTTCAACGAAACCCTCAAGGCGCTGTTCGCGGAGCAACCCACACTCGCCCTAAACGCACTGATCGGCGATGAGAACTTGGACGAGGCGGAGGATCAGTCGGTCGGCTACATTCGGCGCGATGCGCTGGCCGGCGGCCGGCGCTCGGGCGCTCTCCTTTCCATTTCCGAGGAGGCGTTGCTGGATTGGTGCCGCACCGGTAGCGGTCCGGAGCGGTGGCTGCGAATCGCCCCCTTGCTTCCGGCATTCGATTCTCCGGCCGCCGATGCGCCGCTGGAGTGGTCGAGTAAGGTAAAGGTGCTGCTCGCAAATGCGCCCGATCCCGCCGCGGTCGCAGAGACACTTATAGATGTCTTGATACCGACGGGCTGGAGCGGCTCGCGCGCCGACGCAATCCGCCAGCGTCTGCCGCTGCTCGACCAGCTGGGCGAGATTCTTGGGCCGGATCACGAAAGACAGGTCGCCAACTGGCGGCGCAACGTTATGGAGAGGATCGATCGGGAAGCACGACGCGAGCTTGAGAATCATCGGTGGCGCAACGAACGATTCGAGTAACCTGATGGCAACGGCACTGCTAAAGATCGTGAGTAGCGTGCAGCATCGAATCGAGCGGGCGCGGTGGACGCAGTGCATTCCCAGATAGATTCGAGTTCATAGAGTCGTGTGATATCGAAGATGACGCGGTGCGGTTTTCGGCTGTACTCGATCACATAGACGTGACCGGTAAGCTGTCGCTGTTTCTGCCTTTGGCCGAGAGCAGACTCCGCCGCGCAAACCTTCCAACGCAATCTTTTGCGAGGTCGTCGACTTTTTACACAACGACTCTAGTTGGTTCGCGCGTGAATTTCAGAAGTGACTCACCGTTGCTCCTTGCCCTTTCGACTAAGCACAGAATCGCCCACGCAGTGTCTTGGATTGCAGAGTCTGTGTCCGCCTCCATGAGCAGCGAGCCGATGGCGATAGCCTGAGCGCAGCACTGATCTAGGTCGTCGGTGTGCTCGATGGCTGAGGAGGCGGGAAGATTTGAGCGTCGCTTGCGTCTTGCCTTCCGACTCACGGTATCGCGCTCCTTTGATCGCCTGTGATGGCACGAGTTACCATTGACGCTCTGGTTGCCGCTCGAAGCCAGCCCTGTCTCGAATTGGGGGTCTCGTGTCGAAACAGTGGCTTCCGAGCCGTAACAGAGCGTCAATGTCGCCGGACTTTCTGGAGTACCGGCATGGCGCGCGCCCGACTACCCGCACTGGATCAACTTGCTCAACTAGGCTTCGATGAGCTTAAACGGTCGTGGGCCTCCGTGTTCGTCGGGGCGCCACCCTCACGGATGCCACGTGACTTCTTGGTAAAACTCTTGGCTCAGGGGCTCCAGGAGCGAGGCGCTGGCGGTATTCCCAAAGCGCTCGAACGCGCCCTTGGCAAGCCCTGCAGTAGCGGTGGGAAGGTGTCGTCGAGTGAGTCTCCGGACAACCTGACCCTCGGCACGAGGCTGATCCGGTCATGGGGCGACGCAAACCACGAAGTCATCGTTATCGAGAGTGGCTTTGCATACCGGGGTAAGTCGTATCGGAGCCTGAGCGAGATCGCCCGTGAGATCACCGGGGCTCGCTGGTCGGGGCCTCGTTTCTTCGGGATCAAACGAGGGGAGCGAGCTGGACACTCCTTGGAGAAGCAGGCATGAACGCATCTCGCCGCTGCGCGATCTACACCCGCAAGTCGTCGGAGGAAGGGCTCGATCAGAGCTTCAACTCCCTCGACGCCCAGCGTGAAGCCTGTGCTGCCTACATCCTGAGTCAGCGTCATGAGGGCTGGAAGTTAGTTGCCGACCACTATGACGACGGTGGCTACTCTGGGGGCACCCTCGAACGTCCAGCGCTCCAGAAGCTCCTGGCGGCCATCGCGTCCGGAACGATCGACTTGATCCTGGTCTACAAGGTTGACCGCCTGACACGAGCGTTGAGCGACTTTGCCAAGCTGGTCGAGCTGTTCGATCGACACAAGGTGTCGTTCGTTTCGGTGACCCAGGCGTTCAACACGACGACCTCCATGGGACGGCTAACCCTGAACGTCCTGCTGTCCTTCGCCCAATTCGAGCGCGAGGTCACGGGCGAGCGGATCCGCGACAAGATCGCGGCTTCGAAGAAGAAAGGTATGTGGATGGGCGGGCTGGTACCGCTGGGCTACGACCCGGATGGAAGAACCCTCAAGGTCAATCCCACTGAAGCCGAGCAAGTCCGAGAGACCTTCCGCCGGTACCTGGAGCTGGGATCGGTCTCACAGCTTCGCAATGTGCTTCGAGCCGAGGGCGTGCGCAGTAAGCGAAGGAAAACTGCGACCGGTGGCAGCTATGGCGGCTGCTCGCTTACCAGTGGCGCGCTTTTCAAGATCCTGACGAATCCGATCTACCGGGGCGAGATCGCGCATCGAGGCGAGCGATATCCAGGGCAGCATGAGGCGATAGTACCGGAGGAATTGTGGAATCAAGTTCAGGCGCACCGTGAGCGTACTCGACGGGCTAAGTCGACATTACCGAAGGCGCAGGCGAAGTATCCCTTGCTCGGCCTACTGACTGATAAGCAGGGAAAGAGTTACAAGCCGGTCCATACCACCAAGAGACATCGGCGTTACCGGTACTACGTTGCAAAGACCGATCTGACGGCAACGCCAGGTGCTCGCTATCCCGCGGATGAGCTGGAACAACACATTGGCGAACGCCTGAGCATCTTCTTCGCACGATCCAAGGCGATCGTTGACGCCGTCCTAGAGCCCGACGACTCCGCAGCCGCGCTGAAGTCAGCGGTGAATCAAGCAACAAGGCTCGAGGCCCGGACGGGAGAGTTCAACTGGGGCTCGTGGCGGACTCTCGTAGCAGGGATCGTGATTGGCAATCAAGAACTGAAGATCAAGATTGATCGGCGGGCACTGCGGAGCGAGCTGGGCCTGATGGCCACTGAGGACGCCGAAGCGACGATCGAGCTTGTTCAGCCCATGCGGCTCCGCCGGACCAGCTACGAGATCCGCTTGGTGATCCCCACGGTCATGGCGCCCTATGAAGCTGGGCAGCGCAATGAATCGCTCATCCGTTTTCTGGCGAGAGGCCGGCGTTGGTACCGCCAGATTACGAGCGGCGAAATGCCGTCGATCCAGGCTATCGCCAAGGCCGAGAATGTCACCGAGCGGTATGTTGCCCGAGTGCTTCGAGGCTCACTACTAGCTCCAGAACTAATGCAGCGCATCCTGGACGGTCGCCAACCCGTTGGTATGACCGTCCGGCAGCTCCTTGATCCGCCACCACTGAATTGGGACGACCAGCGACGGCATTTCGGACTTGATCCGGCCTAAGACTCCGTGGCGGGCGCGTAGCCGGAAAAAACGCGAGTTCGGTCGAGCAATTCTGCAGAACGACTCCGAACTCCTGCGAAGTGCCGCGAGAGACGCCGCCCCAAATTCGCCCGATCAGGCCCTAAACGACAATTCCGCAGTTCGCCTCAGAAACAAAAAAGCGCGCCATATGGCGCGCTTTTCGGCTTTCACAGAGACCCGAACTCACAAGGTCAGTCTGCGTGGCGGAGAGGGTGGGATTCGAACCCACGTTACGGCATAACCGTAAACCGGATTTCGAATCCTTTTACCGCTGTATACGGCCGTCTACGGGTGACCCCGCACTTGCGCCAGATAGCGCGCTGTGGCAACGTCTGCGCCGTCCGGTCAAGCCACGCACATCCCGTATACCTACGGAACCGCCGGTGACCCCCGGGTGACCCCGTTGTCTGACGCCGTGTGCACCGGATTTCATGAAACGTATCTCCTTCCATCGCAAGACACTCGACGCGCTGCCGCTGCCGCGCGTTGGTGTGCGAGAGGAATACCAGGATGCCGACGCACCGGAACTGATCCTGCGCGTCAGCTCGACGGGGCAGAAAACGTTCGCCCTGCGTCGGAAGATCGACGGCAAGGCGGTGCGCGTGACGCTGGGCACGTACATGCGGGCTGGCGCCACCGAGCCCGACATGACCGTTGCGCAAGCGCGCAAGGCGGCGGGTAAGGCGAAGACTGCGGCGGCTGATGGAAAGAACCCGAACGACATCAAGCAGGCGCGTCGTGTCGAAGGGCTCACGCTGCGTGCGGCGCTCAAGGCCTACGTCGAGGATTCGAACAGGTTGAAGGAAAGTACCGCTGCGGGCTATGCGGCGATCCTGCAGGAAGTCGTGCCGGACTGGATGGATCGCCCTTTGCGCGAGACGACCGAGGAACAGGTGCTTGCCCGACTCAAGCGTCACGGGCAGCGATCGAAGGCGAGGGCGAATGCTGCCATGCGCGTTGTGCGCCTGCTCTGGAACTACGCCCGCACGTTCAACGTGAAAAACGCGCCACCGGTCTACGGCGACAATCCTGTGTCAATCCTTTCATCGCGTAACGCCTGGTTCCGCGTCGAGCGTCGCCGCACTCGCATCAAGGACGACAAGCTGCCGGCGTGGTGGTCAGGCGTCACTGCGCTACGGGATTCGAAGCTGCCGGCAGCGGCCGATGCCGCGGACCTCTTCACCCTGATGCTATTCACTGGACTACGGCCGATCGAAGCGTGCGCGCTTGAGTGGCGCTACGTGGATCTCCACGAAAAGACGATCGAGATTCCCGATCCGAAGAACCGCGAGGCGCACTCGCTGCCGCTACCTGCCGTGCTGGTCGACCTGTTCAAGGCTCGCCACAAGGAGAAGGCGTCAACGTTCGTCTTCCCGTCAACCAGCGATCCGAAGTTGCCCTTCAAGAAGCCGACGCTGCACAAGTTCGTGCGCGTACTGAAAGACGAAACCGGCGTCGAGTTCACGCCATACGATTTGCGCCGCGGATTTGCGACGGTCGCGGAGTCCATGGATATCAGCGCGCTCGCGGTAAAGCGCCTGCTGAATCACCGAATCGCGGAAGCAGACGTCACCGCTGGCTATGTCGGCCGCGACCCGCGCCGACTTGCTGACGCAATGGAACGTATCGCCACCAAGATCACCGAGATTGCTACAGCGACGACCGACAACGTCGTCGAGCTCAAGATTCCGGCGAAAGTCGGGTAATCGCTGCGATGGCTTGCTAGAGATACGCCGTCGCGACCTCCGCCACTATTCAACTAAAGAACTACGCGTTCACGACGAACGCGTCCTCTCCGGAATTTTGCATGTCACGACAAGCTCAATATGCGATGCTCGGACAGATGATTTCGCCGGGCGCGTATGCCAAGAATCTGATGCGTGATGATCTTGCGCCAATCCTTCCTAATCTTGCCGAGCTTCTCACGACGAGACATGCGACTGAATTTCGCGACTATGGGTTGATCGTCGATGCAGACGTGAACGAGACAGAGCGCTTGGCGCTTTGCCTCCAATGGATCATTGATTCGAAACTGGCGGTCGTGCCCGTCTACATCGTCACCCAGGTGTCGGAGATCGCGGCACGCGTGCTTGACTATCCGGTCCTGGCGCAGCACGCGGTCGCTATATCTCAGGGCAATCGTCGGCGGGGGAAAGGTGCCGATGATCGTATCCGACCAGATGAAAGGCAGAACGCAGTCGATGTGGCGCTTCGCAAGCGTGGCAGTGTCGATCGTGATGTCGTTGTGACGGACCTCATGCAGTCATTGAACGTGAGGCGCGCGCAGGCTAGCAAGGTGCTTGCCGCCGCTGGATGGGGCGACAGTCAGGGTCGGCCGAAGAAAACGCGCCAATCCGGAAAGTAGAAAGTAGCGAATATTGTCGTGTTCGTCCGGGCAAAGCCGGATGGGCCGACGCAATACCGCGTGCGCCCATTGAAGAGGGGTGCATACGTGTCGAATCCGCTGAAAACGCAGTCGCTACCCGAACTGCTCACGCCGCTGCAGGTTGGTGAAATCCTGCAGGTCAAACCTCGGACACTTGAAGACTGGCGCGCGCGCAGGTGTGGTCCCGCGCTTCCGTTCGTCCGTCTTGGCCGCACCGTCCGTTATCGCCGCGCAGACGTATTGCGGCTCGTCGAATCCAACGTGACAGGGGAGGCGGCATGATGGTCGACCATCTCGCCCAGGTCCGCCAGCTGCGCGCGCTGAGCGGCAACACGCGGCCTACCGATGATCTCGTCGCCGACATGCTCGCCGGCACCAATCGCGTACGCGACATCCTCGACCACGCCCGAGTTTTCCCGCTGCGACCGAGGACGCTCCAGGATCTCGAAAGCGGAATCGTTGGGCTCCAGCGTTCGCTCGTAGAGCTTCGGAATCGGGTCGAGCCGACGACACTGGGGGCGGCATGAAGGCCCGTCCATGCTCTACCCACAATTTAAGGATGGCGGAGGATTCGGCAGCGCCATACGTTCTTGCCGGTACAAGGAGCACGGCATGAGCCAACCCCAGAAACGACCAAAGCCGCTGGCAGGCGGCTTCGGAGGCAAAGCTAGACAATCTCGGTTTCGTGATTCTACTCGTAGCGAGCGCAGCAGCAACTACCTTCCCAACAACTGGCGCGACCGCATACCTGCGCCGGCGATTTACTACGCGCAGCATCTGAAGTTGTCGCCGCCGAACGCACTCGGGTGGGCGCAGGCGCCGTGTCCTTTCCACGAGGATCGCAACGCTAGCTTCAGCGTCAACCTAACCGGCGAACGCGGTGCTTGGCGTTGCTTCGCGTCTTGTGGTGGTGGCGACATGGTTGGCTTTCATATGCGTCGATCGGGCATGTCTTTTGTGGATGCAGTGCGCGACCTGATCGGCGGTGCTCGATGAGCGCGCTGCCGAAAATGGAGACTCCGCAGGATGCCGCGCTCCGCCTCCTTCGCGGCGCCATCCGCGATGGGTTCGTTCTGCAGACTCTGCACGAGTACCGCGACCTCGACGGCACACCACTGTATTGGCGCGCGCGAGCCAAGAACGCGGCGGGCGACAAGTTGATCCGGCCAATCCGGTTTCTCGGCGACCGCTACGTAATGAGCGAACCGCCTGCGCCAAAGAACGGGAAGCCACTCTATGGACTTCACTTGCTGGAACCCGCAAGTGAGTCGAAATCGGCCTGGATCGTCGAAGGCGAGTCGTGCGCCGACGCTCTGGCCGAGCTCGGACTGATTGCGGTCACGAGCGGTAGCGCATCCAGTGCGGAAGCCGCCGACTGGTCAGTGCTGGCCGGTCGCTCCTGCATCGTCTGGCCCGACAACGACGGTCCAGGCATGGCGTACGCCGCGACGGTCGCGAAGAAGCTCACCCATCTCGGATGCGCCGTGAAAGTGATCGGCGCCGATCAACTTGGCCTGCCCGAGCACGGCGATTGCGTGGACTGGCTGTCGGAAAATCCCGGTGCAGGGCCCGATGCCTTCCTGGCGCTGCCGACCGTATTGGCGGAAACCGCCAGCATCGAAACCGCCAGACCTTTTGTCAGTTATGGCAGTAAGCAGAATGGCACATTCGTAGAATTTCGCGCCCTTCCAAGTGAGCTTCCGGACGTTCCCGCGTTCGATCTCTCGCTGCTGCCGGCCAACATGCGGGCGTGGGTAGAGGATGCTGCCGACGGTCTTCAGGTGCCGCCCGACTTCTGTGCGATACCCGCGGTGTGCGCGCTCGCTGGAACGATCGGCCGACAAGTGGGAATAGCGCTCAAGGTCCACGAGCGCTGGATCGAACGATGCGTCCTATGGGCAGCCATCATCGGTCGGCCCAGCAGCGGAAAGTCACCTGCCATGCGGCCAGCGCAGCGCATGTTGACCCGTCTGGAAGTCGCCAAGCGCAAGCAATGGGAGGAGGACTGCCGCGCCGCCGCTCTCGATATGCAGGTGTTGGCAGCAGAGAGGTCGCAGGCGAAGAAGGACGCAGTGAAGGCCATCAAGGCCGGAGATAGAGCCGGCGCGCGAGCAGCATTGGAGTTGGATGCAGAGCCGGAGATGCCGTCCGAACCACGGCTGGTGGTAAACGACGCGACAGTCGAAAAGCTCGGTGAACTGCTCAACGGCAACCCGCGTGGGCTGGTTCAGTTCCGCGACGAGTTGGCCGGATGGCTGGCCGGTCTCGATCGCGAAGGCCGCGAAGCCGATCGCGGATTCTGGCTGGAATGCTGGAATGGACAAGGGCCCTACACATGCGATCGCATCGGACGCGGAACGGTGCGGATCGAGGCGCCGGCGGTGTCGATTCTCGGTGGTGTCCAGCCCGGCAAGCTCGCCGAATACGTCCGCGGTGCAGTCAAAGGAGGATTTGGCGACGACGGCCTGATGCAGCGCTTCCAACTCGCTGTGTATCCAGATGTGCCGGCATCCTGGCGCTACGTCGATCGCATGCCATCGCTTTCTGCCGAGCGCAGTGCACTGCAAACCTTCCAGCGTCTCGACTCACTCAGCATCACGGGCATCGGCGCGGAGCAGTCCGAGTTTGTTGACGTGCCCTTTCTGAGGCTCGCGCCGGACGCGCAAGAGATATTCGTTGAGTGGCAGACGTCTTTGATGCTGCGGCTGCGCGCTGGGGACGAGCCGCCCTTCATGGAAAGCCATCTCGCCAAGTACCCGGCGCTGGCGGGTCGACTCGCACTCGTCCTGCACCTGGCTGACAACGAACGCGGACCGATAGGCGCGGAAGCGCTCGCTACTGCACTCGACTGGATTCCGTACCTCGAAGGACACGCACGAAGGATTTATGCGCCAGCGACAGACAACGGTATCGGCGCAGCCTATCTGCTGAACGCGAAGAGGAAGGAACTCGGATCCCGATTCACCGCTCGCGATGTCTATCGGAAAGGCTGGGCAGGCCTGGACAGGGATTCCACCGAGGCTGCGATCGACGTGCTGCTCGAATACGGGCATTTAGATGAGCATATGGCCGAGACCGGCGGCAGGCCGCTTGCTCAGTTCGTATGGAGGAATCCGGTATGAACGCGGTGAGCTGGCGCCAGAGGTTGAAAATTTCGCGGGATACGCCCTCCTGCTTACTGCCAAAGCTGACAAAAGCCCCTTCTGTCAGTTCTGTCAGTAAGCAGGATGGGGATGCGCGAGAAACCGAGGCGGAGAATGCCGGGCTACGGTTGCGTCTTCTGGCAATCGCTCGGGCTGCACTGATAGACGACCAGGCCGTCACTGGATTGCCGGACGACGACATCAACGGGTGCGTTGGACTTAGCGACGACGTCCTCAGAGCCTATGTACTCGCGCTGCGCGACTCGTTACACCGTGAACGCGGTCGATGCCCTGAAGGCGAAACCGCGCGGGCCATGTGCAAGCACTGCGGCCCGATCTGGCTCAGTACCGAGGTAGCCGCCTGCGCACCCGCTGTCGATGGCTGGCCGCAAGTTCTGGGATGCCCCTGGTGCCACGTCAAGAATCGCCGAGCGATCCCACGACCGGAAGTCACATGTGGCGAGTGTACGTTCTTCGAGCGAGACCGGATCAACCCGGATGGTGGCCTCGGACGTTGCGGCGCCGGGTTGGAACCAGAAACGCCTTATCCACATGCCCGGCGGCAATGCGAGGCATGGAGGTCGGCGTGAGGGCCTACGATTTAGCTTTGCCTACTGGGCTTGATCTGCCGAAGTTCTGCTTGCCGATCGTCCGACCAGGCTTCACGAAGCTGACGGTACTCGAAAGTCTTGCCGCACTTCGGGCAAAGGATCTGTTCATCAATCGCGTGCAGCCTTGTCACGCCCCATTCTTTGGCACAAGAGGGACACCGCAGTGGGCTCGTTTGCATCTGAAACCATCGATCTCCGTTGGACGAGAAATTGATATCACGGAGGGCATGGAATCGACAAGACGGCCATGCAGTCCAGAGTTCGAGCGATTGCTATCGGTGGCGCTGCTCAACGATGCGGAATGGGCGCAGTGGTCTGGTCGAGAGATTGCGCGTCGGTGCGGCGTTAACCCGGAAATGCCGGGAAAGCTGAGGCCCTTTCCGTCACTGTCGGTAACCGACAGTGAGACCCGCAAATTCGTCTCCAAGCACGGCACCACGACCACGATGAAGACAGACAATATCGGCCGCCGAAAGGGTCAGGCCGGCGCTCGTTTCTGCTGCGCGCCATCGTCGCTTCGTGGGACCGAACCCCGCGAAATTGCGCGCCAAGGCCCCGCAAACCTTGCGCGTACGCCATTCCTAGTCCGGGACCGAACTCGGAATACCGGTCTCGCTTATCTGCGACATCGGAATTCCTATATCGGAACCGCTCGTGCGCTTCGAGTGCTGCGGCACGGAGGTCTGCATGAGCGGTGATGCAATCGATCAGATGCCGTTGACACCGTTCATCGTTGTCGTGTCGCCACCCACGATCTACCAAACCAAGCATGGCGACATGGACGAGGACAATGCCGCGAAATACCTCTCGTATCGCATGTGCCGGGCGATCAGCGCGAGGACCCTGCGGCACTGGCGGATGAAGAGAGTTGGTCCTCCCTTCCATTCTGGGGATGGCGGCCGGCCGATCTGGTATCGACTGCCCGACATCGACGAATGGCTTGAGATCACGTGCGCGGTTGATCCTCTCGCGGCGTAAGTGGCAATCCGCGCCACGATCTGGCAATCCGCGCCACGACTGGAAGATGCTGGCGTGTAGCTTGGCTACATGGATAACACACCAGCAATCGCATCCGAGCCCGGCGACGACATCAACGCGCCGGCCATCGTCATCGAAGCGCCAATCTGCCCAGCCGCTACCGTTATCGCCAATCGCATCAAGGCAGAGCGCGAACGCCTTGCGGCCGAAGAGAAGATCGAACGGGAACTCGCTGACAAGCGCAAGGCGCTCTTGGTCGACGGCAGTGACGCTCAGGTCGATGATTGCGAACGCCGGATCGATGCCAGCCGATCGGCTCAGGTTCGCATTCTAGAGCGCATTGATCTTCTCGCACCCCAGATTGCTAATGCCAACGAGGCGCATCGAGCCGTCGAGCTTGATGCCCTAACCGCTAGCGCGAACAAAGCACGTGAGTCAGGCGAGAAGCTCATCCGAGAGTATGAACCGCACGCAGAAGATCGCCGAGATCCTCACGAAGCTCGTCTCCATCGAACAAGAGATTGCCGACACAAACCGGAAGTTGCAGCGCGCAGGCCGTGAGCTGGTGCGCAGCCCCAACCATATCCGCTGCCGGCGTCCGCAAGAAATCAAGCGCGTCGTCCGCAAGAAGGTCGGCATCGGCGAACCTGATCATCCGTTCTATGGTCGCCACCTCGTTCGTAGCGCACAAGGCGACGTCCTTACCGACCGCACCACCGGCGAGCGCGTCGAGCAGTTTGTCGAGGCAGACGTGACCGTAACCGAGCGCATCGCCCCTTGGTATCCGACAGCACTACAGAGCGTCGTGCAGTTGCCGCCCATCGACCCGAACGCACAGCACCCGATTTGGCGCGGCAACGCGAAACCGGACGTCTGAGGAGAACGCCATGAACGTTGAAGACATCAATGCCCGGTATCTGGAAGTCACGGCCAGCGGCATCCGCTCACACGGCATGGTCGAACAGGATGACCTTGGTTGGGCCATCTACAAATGCGGCCCACTAGGCGGCGGGAGTTGGCATCGCATCTCTGCAGAACGCGTGCCGGGCCTGCGTAAGGCGTTCATCAAGGAAGCTGAGGCCGCGATCGCGCAGACCACAGCCATGGAGCGCAACGCTGAGCGAGAGCGGGAATCGGCCACTCACGAAGGCAGTCCGCCGACCGTCACGGACAGTCAGCCGATTCCCGCGAAACAGCTCACGGTGCACGAGCAGATTGCGCGAGACGAGATGAAACCCGTTGCTGTTGAGACCACCACTGCCACGCCCGCCAAGACGCTGGTGCTTTGGATGCCGCCGACGCATGCGACCGCCAAGCCGATCGACCACTGGAGAAGCGTCGTGGCCCGCTACAACGGTCGCCCAGAGCCGACCGTGCCGAAAGGATGGGAGCGAACGATTGCAGATGCTCAAGCGCGCGTCGCCATCGAGCGCGGCGAGGCACCCAAGCTTTCGCATGGGTGGGATCGCGTAGTCGCCAAGCACAAGGCAGAGGCGACTCAGGCTGCGCCTGCGAAGTAATCCGGAGCAACGCCTCCTTTGGCCGGCCCGTGTTGCTTCGGGCTCATTTGACGGGCCGGCCGCTCTTTTTCATCGGACAACCTAGAGGCGCTCATGCGTCACTGCAACGTCTGCAACACGACCCTCGCTCAGCACAGGAAGCCCAAGCATCGGTCGTGCAGTCGGCGGTGCCAGAAGGTCTGGGCGGCCTGCTCAGCAACGCACGCGCACGCAGAGAGACCAACCGCAGACGGCGACTCGGCTGCCGCGTCAGGCGAAAGGCGAGTTCGATTTGTGATCGAGCGAGTCTTACCAGCCGCAGCAGCTCGCAACGCGGGTGCGACGACCGCGAATTCTCACTACTCACGACATTCGCCCGAACGAGGTTGTTGTTTATCTATGCCGAGAAAATACCGTGATTCACGGGCCGCTGCGTCAGGCATACAACAAGCTGGCAACGATCGTGCGACCAGCGCCGAGCCGCGATTGCGTTTTGCAGTCGAGCGGGTCCCGGGAATGGTGTTTTCGCCAACCACGGGTATCCCAACCGCGTGTATCGACAGTTTTTCGGGTCGCTAGGGAGCAGCAGCAGATGCCCGAAACCCCTCACTCCGGCCCATTTCAGGCTGCGCAAGGTGCTCTATGAGTCAGATCCTTTCCCTCGATGACCGCTTCGTCCGCCTGAGCATTGCGCGGCTTGCCGAAAGCTTCGGCATGTCGCGGACGACGGTCGCCGCGCGTCTCGCGATGTATGGCGTGCAGCCTGATGGCCGGCGCAATGGATACCCCGTGTACCGCTTGAAGGATGCCGCTGCGGCTCTGGTCGGGTCGACTGGCACCGACGCCGAGGGAAACCTGGATCCGCGCTTTCTGCCTCCGCAGCAGCGCAACGCCTGGTATCAGAGCGAGGCTCGCCGCCTAGATGTCGAGATGACGACGGGCCAGCTCATCCCCGCCGCCGAACACGAGGCTGACCTCGCCGACATGACGAAGGAGTTCGTGCAGTTCCTGGAGACCCTGCCCGACGTCATGGAGCGCGACTGCGGCCTGAGTCCTGAGCAAGTGGTCGCGATGTCCGAATCCGTCGATCGCACCCGCGAATCCTTCTACCAACGCATCGTCGCCTCGCCTGACGAATCGATCGAAGCGTCCGAATGAACACGAACCTGGGGAACACCTAATGGCCGGCGCCTCCCGCGACACCGTACTGCGCTTCGTCTACGAAACGACGGGCGACAAGGATCTGGCGAATACCGCCAACCTGCTCGTCAAGATGGCTGACGACGGCAAGCTGGCCGATAAGGAAGCGATCGAGCTTGCGGCGACGCTCAAAGCCCTGGCCGCGCAGTCCAAGGCGGTCGGCGACGCGCTCTCTGCGAAGGCCGGCATTGCCGAGACCACGGCGCAACTGAAGGCTGCGAAGGAAGGGGCGGCCCAGCTCAATGCCGAGTTCGACCGCACCGATACGACGAACCGCAAAGTCACCGCCGCGTTCGCCGCATCGGACAAGGCCGTTGCCGATCTCACGGCTAAGCTCACGCAGCAGCAGCTGACCCTCGCGAAGTCTGAGGGTCTGTTGCAGAAAGCCGGGATCGACACCACGAATCTTGCGGCAGCGAACGCCAAACTACAGGCTAGCTCGTCGGCGGCAGCGGCATCCATCAGCAAGGTCGCCACCGGCGCCTCTGCGGTCGAGGCTTCGAACAAGCGCGTCGGCGAAAGCTACGACGGCGTCGCCGGGAAGATCGAGCGGCTGAAGGCGCTGGCCGAGGGCATCGTCGTTTTCCTCGGGCTGGAGAAGATCGGCGAGGGTTTGAAGTCCATCGTCGAGGAAGGTGAGAAGTTCGACGACCTGCAGAAGCAGTTCGCGACCGCGTTCGGTGGACTGGACGAAGGCGCGCAGACGCTTGAAAGGGTTCGCGACTTCGCCAAGACCGTTCCGCAGCCGTTCGAGGACATCGCCGCCGCTGCCATTCGCCTGAAGCGCGCGGGCTTCGATCCACTCGACGGCACGCTGCAAGCGCTGGTCGACAACAACAACGCGCTGAACGGATCTCAGGAAGACCTGCTCGCCACGATCGAGGCGCTTGGTAAGGCGAACGTCAAGGGCGCCGTCAATATCAAGTCGCTGGTCTCGTTTTTTGACCGAACAGGGCATCCCAGTCTTCGACCTGCTCGGGACGGCGCTCGGCGTCTCGGCGGACCGCGTGCGCGAACTCGCGAACTCCGGCCAGCTCGGCCAGAACTCGATCAAGCTACTCATTGACCAGCTTGGCAAGCTCCGCGCGGGTGCGGCAGCGTCCGAACTCGGCGACACCGATTCACAACTGACCAAGCTCAAGGATACGGCACGTGAGTTCCTGGAGACGATCGCCTCGTCTGGCGTGCTGCAGGTCTTCCGCGACAACCTGAAAGACCTTAATGACGAGGTGGAGGAAGCTGCAAAGTCCGGCAAGCTGAAGCAGCTTGCGCAGTCGATCAGTGATGGCATCGTCGCGACGGCTGGAGCGATCAAGACGACCGTCGGGTTTGTCGTCGACTACTCAGGCGCCTTGCTCGAACTCGGCAAGACTTACTTGGTCATCAAGGGCATCAATATCGCGGGTTCGCTGCTCGAAACCGCGACAGCGCTGGGGGTGACAGCCAAGGCGTCGATCGCCGCTGCCGCCGAGGCCGGCACGACCGCGGGAGCCTTCGGGAAACTGTCGGCGGCAACGAAAGCGATTCCGGCCAAGATCGGCATTGTGGTCGCGGCTGCCGGCGTCGAGTTCACGCTCACGCAGCTAGCGAATCTGGTCGCTGCGCGCGGCGACGAAGTGAAGGCCGAGCACGACCTCAAGGATGCCGAGTCCGATCGCACGGAAACGCTGTCCAAGCTCGCTGAGCGTATCGCCACCGTCAAAGCGCAATACCAGCAATACGCGGATGTCGCCCTGCAGTCTGGCGCGCAGCTGAAGACGCAGAGCACCGACCAGCTCAAGGCGTACGAAGACCAGCTTGCCGGCGCGCAGAAGTTTTATCAGGCACTCGTCGTCCAAGCGCGTCTCGCCAATGATGCCGCTGGCTTGCAGGACGCCAAGGCGAAGCTCGCGGGTGTCACCGCAGAGATTGCCGCGGTCAACGCGCAGCTCGCGGTTACGAAAGAACTGGGCGGCGCCGCGGCGAACGGCCTGACCGCCGGCGCGGCAGCACTTGTCGCGAAGCTGAGTGAGGTCAAGGACGACGCCAAGGCGTTGGGCGAGTTCATACAGAAGGCGTTTGAAGGATTCGACCTCAGCAAGGACATCGTCCAAGTCGGTGACTTCGCGCTTGCGATCGACACGGTTGCGGCACAGGGCGGCAAGGCCGCAACGACGATTGACTCGACGCTGCTCGAATCGCTCAAGAAGCTCTCGGGCCAGGACCTGCTCAAGTTCCAGTCGTCGGCCATCGCGGCAATCGACTCCGTTGGCGTCAGCGGCGAGAAGACCAGCGAGACCCTCAAGGCAACGCTCGAAGCCGCGCTTGACCGTCTGGGCGTCAAGGCGTCCGACACCGGCCAGAAGATCACCAAGGCCGGCGCCGACGAGATCGCAGCGTTCACCGCAGTGGCCGAGAACGCACAGGCGTCGTCCAAGACGATTGTTGCGGCCTTCGATGCGGCGCTGATCGGCGCGAAGACCATCGAAGAAGCCAAGGCCCTGGGAGCCGCCCTGAAGGCGGCAGGCGATACAGGAAAAGTAAGCCTGCAGGACATGGCGATCGCCGGGCGCGATCTCGACGAACGCCTGCGTTCGATCACAGCGGCCCTGTCGCCTCTTCAGAGCCAGTTCGACTTGCTGGGCATCAAGAGCCAGGCACAGCTCGCTGCGACAAGGGACAACGCCAGGGAGGCCTTCGACGCGATCGTGGAAGGCGCCAGGAACGGTACGGCCGCGCAGGAGGACGTCGTCCGCGCCTTTGTCGCCTACGCCAACGCCGCGCACGAGGCTGGCGCCGCGAGCAGCCAGTCCACAAAGGAGCAGATCGACGACCAGCTTGAGCTACTGGCGACCATCAGCGGCATTCCAGACGCTTTCGTTCGCGCCGGCGATGCAGGCAAGAAGGCCGGAGACGACACCGCGCAATCCTTCGACAGCGCCAAGGGGTCGATCGACCAGGCGAAGGACTCAGCAGACGAGTTCGGCGACGCCGCGAAGAAGGCGCACGACACGGCGGGCCAAGCTGCTACCGCGTCGGGTGCAGCCTTCGGTGCCGTCATCGCGCTCACAGCCGACCAGACCGCGGCGATGAAGGACCTCAACGAGCAGCTTGCTCGTGGGGCGACCTATCAGACGCTCGATCTGACCAGCGCGCGGAACATCCTCGACCAGATCGGCCCGCTGATCGGTGCAGGGGCTCAGGTTCTGCAGCAGCGCCTCGATGACATCACGCAGGCGGCGGAGCATGCCCAGGAAGTCGCAAAGCAGATGGCCGATCAGGCGGACTCGATCCAGGACCAGATCGACCAGCTCACCGGCAACGATCAAGACATTGAGGACCGCCGCCACGAGAACGCGCTGAAGAACATCCAGGAGGAAGCCGAGGAAAACGGCACGCTCAACACGGCCGAGTACAACCGCCTCGTATCGCTCGAAAACCAGCTGCACCAGTTGAAGATGGCGAACATCCGCAAGGAGCAACAGGCGAATGGCACCGCGCCGCAGTCCGGCGACGGCAGCGGGCGAGCGCCCCAGAATGGCGACAACGCGCCATCGCGCGGGCCTCAGAACGGGGACAACACAGGCAGGCAGCCGAGCCAGCCGCAGAGCACACCCAGCGCACAGCCGGCACCCAACATCACAGTCACTGTACAGGGGTCAGTCATCGGCACGGATCCGAACAAGCTCGGCGAGCAGCTAGCTCGATTGGTCAAGCCCCAGCTCGATCGCATCTCTGCGAATCGGTTCTGACCATGCCCGCGACGAATGTCATCTCGTTTCTCGATGCTGGCCGGCGCCGTCTCGCCAAGAAGATCACTGCGCTCGAATCTGAAGTCGAACTCGGGCTATTGACCCTCAAGGTGATGACGCGCCTGCGATCGTTCCCCGAGATGGAGGGATGCACGATGTCGGGTGACGAGCTGTACAACTTCGTTCGGTCGGCGCTCAGGGCGCAGCTGATCCTCGACAAGAACCGGAAGTAGCCATCGATGGATGGGCGCCCACCACGACTCATCGGCGGCACAGAGGGGCCGGAGGCGAAGGCGGCGTGATCAATCATGTGGAGAAAAGCGTCACATCAAGATCGTGACGCTCTTGGTTCCTCATTGATGGAGGGGCTTCGTGCTAGCGATCTGCGCAATTACCCAGGTTACCGGATGCTCGAACGTTGGCCAGATTTCCTATCAGCGAACTGCCGCCAGTGGACGAAGTGCAGCGATTGCCAGTGAATGCACCTTGCCCACCGTTTACAAAATTTAATGAACCAAGATAAAGATCCGAGTTGTTGAAGGCGACGAACGACGAAGCGCTCTCATTTCTCAGAAGTTCACCATTCGTTTGACACGGGTCTATAACTGCATTCGACACTTTTAGATAAGAGATCGTATTAGGTAAGATGTGAATAGCCGCATTCCCCGTTCCGCCCCATGGGTTGCCAGTCCACGCGACACCTGTTATTACGACACTCCCGGCGTCACCGATTTCTAAATAGGGGCACGCTGTCTCCCAATCCTCAATGTTACTTAGCATGAGCGCATGCAAATTATGGTCGGTGGAAGAGACTGAAATTCCGGGAACGCCTGGCGTTATCGCTGAATTGAACTGTCCAGTATCGAATGTAGCCCCCGCCCCCATGCCGCCCGGACCATCATCTAAAATTACTTGACGCTGAGCCGACAGTTGGAAATTCGTAAATTTGATGTTGGCATTGACGCCATCCAGATGAATTGCGGTCTTTGTACTAGCTGATGGTGCGCCAATTACTATCTTATCTGTAAAGACAGATTGCAAAAGCGTTGTGCCTATGAAATGCATACCTGTTTCAAAATTATCGATTCTTACATCCGATATTTTTGACCAGCTTGCTGATTCATAAATCCTTATCGCCTCAGAACCTGCTGTCATCCATCCCGGCCCCGTCATCACTATATCGCGAAGCGATATATTCTCGCCGGAATTATAAGCCGAGCCAGTTACGCCCATTACTATGCACGGAGTGCCGGCAGTCTGACATGTCACATAGGTGGGAGCCCCTTTAACGACAACCGGCAGATTGCCAGTGGTTGTCGGGCATTTGAAATTTAATGTCGTGGTCAACGTTAGCGTGGCGGGAAGGTCGACGCTGCCACCGGTTATGCATGCATTATTGATCGCAGCTTGCGCGTCGAATGCGACCGCATACTGCGAGACCGACCCGGCCGCCAAGACTGTTAGGATTCGTGGCATTGCATGAAGCGCAAACCTACGCATCGGACATCTCCTTTGAAGTAACGCAGAGTCTACGCTCGCAACTGTGGCAAGAGCAGTCTTCGTATCGAGGAATAGTGGGGGATGCGTCACAGATAAGCCATGTGGGTTTTACAATATTCGACTATGACGTAGGTGCCGCGAGATGTCGGCCCGCCACGATTTTCCACAGAGGCCTGCAGCGCTGACAATTGTTCACTGTCACATGGCGGCTTCCCGCCACGCGCGGGGCTATCCTTCGTTCGCCCCCGATGCCGGCCGCCTCAAGCCGTTTGGCGACGGTTCCCCTGTGTCGGCTGACGGGCGCCAACATTGGGCGCCAGGCATCCCATGGAAATTTCTACGAGTCTTCCGGCCTATATTTCTTGCGTGCGAACTCATCACTTCTCCAGCCGAGATGACGAGAGTCCTGCTTCCTTCCGCCTGCACTGATGGTCGGCCCGGTCCGTGCGAACAGGTCTTCCAACCGCAGATAGAGATGCATGGAGTTTGTGCAATCGCGATCGGGCAGACGCCATTTCCGGCGCGACTTCTGCAGCAGCATCCAGACCTGAGCCATTTTTGCGGCCTTGCGTCGTAGTTCGCTGGGTTTCTCGAAGTAGCCGTAGCGGCCTTTGGTCCAGCGTTTGAATTCGTAGGCGTTCTTGCGACGGAGACGCCACAAGGCGTGATCGATGGACTCGCCGTCCTCGACAGTAACTCTTCTACCCACAAATGAGCGTCTTAACGGGCGACGCAACCGGGAATGACGCCTTTCGGCGAAGCGCGGCGGAAAGCGCGCGCTCGAATGCTACTGCGCACGCTGATCGACAACAAGTCCATCTGCGATCGATGGCGATCGACCCGGAGCTGGCCCAGATCGACTACCCGCCATCTCCGAATCCACCAGCCTTTGACCAATGGACCTTCGGATCGCCGCGGCCGGAGGCTGCGCTCAGGGTGCCGGTTGAGATGTCATTGCGCCTCACGTCGACAACAGCAGCTCGAAAGCCCAGTACAGGCCGATCGCCATTTGCACGGCGAAGGCGCTGAAACGAATAGTGACCGCCAACGAGGACACCGAAACGAGGTGAACGATCGACTGAAAAACGCGGGCGCCAAGCAAGAGATAGGCGAGCGGATCTGTAACGGTAGCGCGGCCAGTGGCAATGGCGATGAGTAGGAGGCCGCCGAAGATGGGGAGATTCTCAAGGCAGTTGGCGTGCGCACGCGCAAGCCGCTGCATGAATGGCGACAAGTTCGCATTGTCGGGCGTGAACCCGTTTGCTGGCACCTTCCCGCGCAAGACGAGCTGCGTTCGGATGATCTCCATGAGAGCAAGCAGTACAAGCGCCCATGCGATGAAGGCCGTCAGTGCGACAGTGCTTGGCGAGGACATTGCGAACCTCTCTGGTAAAACCTAGGTAGTGTTCGATTGCGGCGTGAACCCGAAGCCCGCAGCCACGCGTCTTGGTAACGCGCCAAGTCAACCAGCCTCGTCGGGCTGCTCGATCAGCAGCAGGCCGTCCGCACCCTCGCCCAAGCCCCGAAGTCGATTGCGCCTTCCGCACTGTGGGCACATGAGGTGCAGTCCGAAGTCGTCGATCTTCGGATCAGCCTCGGCCGGCGTCAGCTTTGCATGACAGCGGATGCATTCCCACATGCCGGAATGATAGCCCCCAAGCCGCAAAGCGGTGCAGCTTGAACTTCCCTAGCGCCGCCGACCGGTCACTGGGCTCGACATCGTGCCGTAGGAGTAGATGGAAGACCGATTGAGCGGAAACGGTCGCGCGATTCTTGACGCGCCTCTCACCTCGCGCAGGCCTACAATGCAATCGGTCCGACTAGGGGTAGCCGGGCCAGATCGGAACGATCGACGACAGGGGGAGATTCAATGCGAGCGTTGCTATGGTTCGCCGGCGTGATCGCCGTGTTCGTTTTCATCGGGAAGATGGTGCACGAGAATTCGGCGAGCGCGCTGGTATCAGCGGCGCCGACCAAGCCGGTTGAGAAAAGCAAACCCGGCGACGATCTGATCCGGCAAGCACTCAATAAGCCAGCGCCGGCGGCTGCAACGAACGCGAGCGCTCCAGTCGCTGCGGCGGCCGAGAAGCATGCGACGGAATGGAACTACGATACATCGAACGACCCGATGAACGGTGGAGTGATTCGCACCGCGGAAATCGACAGCGCGAACACGTTCAATCTTTCGTTTCCGTACGCCGGCTCACAGCATGCGAGGTTGATTCTCAGATCTCATCCGAGGCATGGCCGCGATGTCATCCTGCAGATCCAACGCGGTCAAATGCTTTGCGGAATCTCAGACTGCTCTATTCCGGTCCGCTTCGACGAAGAGAAAGCTACAGCATTTACCGCGGTCAATTCCGCCGATCACGATTCGACGGTGCTTTTCCTTCGCAACTATGACCGCTTTGCGCAGCGACTCGCCAAAGCCAAAATCGTGCGCATCGAGCCTACGCTCTACCAGCATGGCGGGATTCCGATGGAGTTCCATGTGGCTGGTTTTGATCCGAGCCAGATGACCGGAAAATCGAAGAAATAACGCTGGGCGACCTCTTGACAAGAGGTTCATCGCGAGAGCACTGTATCCGCGTCGCCGCCAATTCGGCGACCGGGATTGGCCTCCCGAGCACTTGTGGCGCGTAAGCGCCCATCGACCGATGACGGCGCTTTTTTCATGCCCGTGTTTCGGCCAGGCGCGCATGACCGCTTTACGGCGGGCGGCGTGGGAGAGCAGCAATGCTCGCCGGACCACAAGCCGGTAGGCCAATCCTGCGTCGCCCGCCACCTTCGGCGGGCTCTACTTCGACGTAGGAGTCCACCATGTCCAAGCAGTCCAATCCCGTGCGCGCGGCTTTCTTCCCGATCGACTTTCCCGTCGGCGTCGAAGGTATGTTTTCAGTAGCCGACGCAACTTCGAGCGTTCAGCGACTACGAATCGCTTCCTGCATTCTCGATACGATCAATCAACTAGCTCAGGTCTTCGGCGAAGGCGATAGAGGCGAGCCGGCCACGATACTGGGATGGAACTTCGCCTATTTGATTTCCATGGCCAAGGGATTGGTCGATTCGATCGATCTGCCAGAGGAGGGCGCGTGATGGCTCTCACTCCCTCCGAAATCAAAGCGCTGACTAAGATCCTCGATAAGCGGCAAAGCGAGTTGAATCTGATCCAGCAGCGTACGGCAGAAGAGCGAGCGCTCAAGCGCCGCAAGAAGAAGTGCAAACCGAAATTGCGCTTTGTGACATCTTTGCCGCCAGTGAAGTTCGAGCCACCACCGCCTCCGCCATCTCCCGTCCGCTACCCGCGCCTCGCCACGTTCAACGGCGCGAGGGTGCAGGCATGAGCCGGTTCTTCGTAGGGCAGCGCGTGCGCATCAAATGGAGCCGGAATTGGCCATATCTTGCTGGAGAGCAAGGCACTATCGCGAGGCGCATCGATGACGATGACAATGATGGCGATTGGGTGGTGGCGCCGGACTGCTGGGGCGATACGCATCCCCTCGACGATGACGATGAATTTGGGCCGTTCGAGGATCAGCTTGAGCCGGCGACCGACGGCAACACGCTTGTGAGTTGGGCCGAATGCGCTTGGCGCCCTCAGCATCTTCGCGAGGGCGAGCGAAAGCCTCGGCGACGGTCGCCACAAAAGACCAGCGAGCCAGTCTAATGACGCTGAGGAGTGCGGCACAGGGACGTGCCCGCCGGCGCGGCGTCGAAGTGGTTCGGAGGTTTTTCTCGGCGTAAGCTGGCCTCACCAAATTAAGGGAATAGCTATGGCAACCGAATATGAGATTTTGAACACAGTCGCGAACGGTGGATTGTCGAGGAAACGAGGAAGAGATGCCGACTTTGACGCCGTGCTTCCGGAGTTTCTTCGCTGCGAAGATTCGGGATACTTGGCCGGTGCGGACATTCGTCACGAAAGTCAAACCGGCCAGCGCTTGGTCGACTTTATAGCTGCGCATCGACTAACTGCGTCGGGCGAGCGCAGGTTGAACGAGCTGAAGAACGTGTGATCCTCGGGCGCCGACAGCGCAAGGCGCGGGAAAGACGACAGGAAGCGCGGCGGCACGAAGGATCCGAAGACGAGCCGCTGATCTAGAGCGCGGCACAGGGATGCGCTCGCCGGCGAGGGAATTCTGCGATTTGAGTTCGCAGAAATGGCTCCCGCTTGCTACGAAGGTGAGATTCCAGATTGCGCCTTCCCACAACGCAAGAGCGTTGCTTGGAATGCCGTGACAGAGCCCATCTGAGACAGAGCCCATCTGAACCTCTACAGCACTACGGCAACTACTTTTCTAGTTGGTCCGCGGACTTCTTCTGCGCTCGAGCTGGCGCGAGAAGGGGAACCTCGGCTAATGGCAGAGACGCCGCTCTCAGTGTGCTGAAAACATGCTCTCTCCAGAAGGGCCATGCAATATGCACGGCATTCACTTCGATGAAGCGCTCGAAGTCTTCTTGTGTGTCAGGAGTGTTGTTTATGACGAACTCGACAGCGAAATGGGCCTCGATCTCGTAGTGAACAAGAACGTCGTCTTTCGAATTGCTTGTCTGTTTGCGGCTACCGTTTGACCCGTCCTCAGCTCCTACCGATTCGCGGGACTGAATCGTTACTTTTCGTAGGCCCAAATGTACGAGGACTCGCAGAACGGCCTCATCGTCGTCGTCGACCTTTTCCTGCTTAAGGCTAGGAACTACCCATCGCCTTGCCTGGACGGTGGTTCTGCCGTCATCCAATGAAACTGCTTCGGAATCGTTCGCGATACAGAAATTTGCGTACGCAAGTTTCACCGTATGCAAGCGGAATGCTTGGCTCGGATCGAAGGCCATTACCTTACACCGCACGCAACTACTTGATCTGCAACATCGAACCAATTCTTATCATTGATTGCCGTCTCAGTAAGTAGGTCATTAAATCTCTTCTGAGAAAGAAGTGGTCTATATGCTTCAAATGCCTTCGTCGCATCGACAAGACTCTCCCAAGCAGAGCCTGCTGATGGACGCGCTTTCAGGCCGGCTCGCTCCCAAAGCCAATCCTTAGCGGCTCCGCATTCGCTAGCGAGGCGGAGCAAGATATCCATGGGTTCGCTCTGAATGACTTCGCCGCGCTCGTACTTAGAAAACGCATTCGGACCGCCACCGAATGCCCGGGCGGCCTCCGCTTGAGTAAGCTCTAGGCGCTCGCGTACGGCACGGATTTCGGCACTCGACAGGTATCGAGAGTTCATGCGCCTCAGATCTACGTTGACGCGCTTCGCTCGCGCAATCAAAGTGCTGTTGAACTTCACGTGATCTGCTAGCAGCGTTCGCTCTCCACACTCAGAGCAAACCAAGCCATTTAGCCCATCAACGCGTAGATCCACGCCGCGGTAGCGAAAATTCTGCGAGAAAATTTCCTCGGCCAGATTGCCTGTTTCGCAAAGCGGGCACAGATCAGTATTCATCTTTTTTCCATCCCTCTGGATGAAAGGAGCACAGATACAGCGTCACACGACCGCCCATCATCTTGAACTTGACGTAGAGATCTCTGTTGGTGCCATCGGGCATTTCCCATGTGATGAGGTAAACGTCTTGCCAGCAGCTGAGTCCGTCATATAGCAAGGACTCGTGGAAGTGCTCAGGACGCAACGCGCCGAGGCAATCGCACACATCGGATAGCTCAAGTCCAAGTCGAACTGTGTCTCCATTGACTCTGACTCCGGCGTAAGCCACGCACTCCGTTGCGGCCAGACGATGGACTTCCGCAAGAGGGTACTCAGCTGTACCACGTCTCTTCGGAGGTGTCTGGCTAACCATTATGGTTAGGCCGTGTGAACGGCGTCAACATGGCGCGACTGCGCACGACTTTCAAGCTGACACGACTGTCGAAGCGCTACGGACGGTGACCCCATGGTGACCCCAAGTGCTAGAAACAAAAATCCCGGCGCCAAGGCCGGGATCCTGTAAAGCCCTGATTTCATTGGCGGAGAGGGTGGGATTCGAACCCACGTTACGGCATAACCGTAAACCGGATTTCGAATCCGGCGCATTCGACCACTCTGCCACCTCTCCGTGTCGAAGGTCGCGCATCATACGGGGGTGAGCGCGACGAAACAACCGTCGGCGGCGTCAGGCTACACTTCTGGGCTGGTTGCGCCCCTCCGGGGGCCGCGGCGGCCCCTTCCGAATCGACGAAGACCCATCCCATGAGCACGATTTCCGTCCCGGTTTCCTATGGCGAGCTGATCGACAAGATCACGATCCTCGAGATCAAGTCCGAGCGCATCAAGGATTCGGCCAAGCTCGTCAACGTGCGGTTCGAGCTCGACCTGCTGAACGGGACGTGGGCGGCCGCGGCGGCCTCGCGCACCGACATCGCCGCCGAGCGCGGCGAACTGCGTGCGGTCAACGAAGCGTTGTGGGATATCGAGGATCGCATTCGCGTGAAGGAGAAGGCCAAGGCCTTCGATGACGAGTTCATCGAGCTTGCGCGTTCCGTGTACATCCGCAACGACGAGCGCGCGACGGTCAAGCGCGCGATCAACGACAGGCTCGGCTCGACGCTGGTGGAAGAAAAATCCTACGAAAGCTACCGCTGAGAGGAGGGCAGAGCGCTCCGCGCTGCCTGCGCCTCGAACCTCTGCCGCCGCGAGCACGGCCTTCCATGGCTGCAACGACCGTCCTGGTTTGGATGCTCACGCATGCAGCGACCGGGGGCATCAACTGGGGAGGAAGAGGTCGCCCCGGTGCGAACACAAGGATGGCGCCGCCTGCCTGAATATAAAGGGCGGGTCTGGATGAAACATTTTTCAGAAATGCCGTGCGGCGCCTTGTGGATTTCTTTACCTGCGCACGCCGGCGTTCCGCTCAGGCACCGGCGCGGGCCGCAGCGAAGGCTTCCAGCCGCTCGATGACCGCGTCGACCTCGATCAGGTCCATCACGCCGCGGTGTTCCAGCTTGGTACCCCACGGCAGCGCGTCGGCCGGTTTCTTGCGGAACTTGCGCGCGGCGGCGTCGTAGCGGTCGACGCACCATCGACGATCCGAATACGGCCCGGAGCGCGCCGGATTGCTCGCTGCATGCAGCCCGAGCACCGGCGTGCCGACCGCGTTGGCGATGTGCATGGGGCCGGAATCGGGGCAGAGCACCAGCGTCGCCCGCTGCAGCAGCGCCATCAGCTGCTTGAGCGTGTCCTTGCCGATCAGGTCGAGCGGGCGCGTCTTCATCTGCGCGAGGATCGCGTCGCCGAATTCGCGCTCGAATTCGCTGGGGCCGCCGCACAGGGCGACGCGCCAGCCCAGTTCCAGCGACGCGTGGTCCATCACTGCGGCATAGCGCTCCGGCTGCCAATTGCGCAGGCGGTGGCTGGAGACCGGGCTCACCAGCAGCGTCGGCGTCTCGCCCGGCAGGTGTTTCTGGGCGAATTCGTGCGCCTGCGGCGGAATCGGGATGTCCCAGCGCACCTCGGTCTGCTTCAGCCCGAGCGGTTCGATGAAGCTCGCCATCGCGTCCAGCACGTGCTCGCCGCTGCGCGCCGGAATGCGGCAATTGACGAAGAATCCGTGCAGGTCCTTCGAACGCTTGCGGTCGTAGCCGATGCGTAAGGGGGCCTTGACCGCGAGGCTGAGCAGGTTCGAGCGCAGCGCGACCTGCATGTGCAGCAGCGCATCGAATCGGCGCCCGGCCAGCTTCTCGCGCACTTCGCGAAAGCCGCTCTTGCCGGCGCGCTTGTCGAAGGTGATGAATTCCACGTCCGGCAGGTCCCCGACCAGGCGATGCTCGAAGGCCCCGACCAGCCAGGTCAGCCGCGTCTGCGGCCACGCCTTCTGCAGGGTACGCACCAGCGGCACCACATGGGTGACGTCGCCGAGCGCCGAAGTACGCAGCAGGCACAGCGAACCGGGCGCGGTGGCGGACATTGCAGCTTGATCCATGCGGCGCTTGCTACCATTTGCAGGGGAGTGGGCGCAGCGGCGTCCACGCGAACCGGAAACTTGGCAGACGCATGATCGAGGCGCAAGTTCCATCGGCTGGCTTTGGCGCGGCGGGTACGGGTGCGACGGGCACGGGGTCGATCCTGTTCGACCGGGCGATCGGGACCGCGCCGGACGACGCGTGGTTCGAGCGCGCGCATTGGGTCGCGCTCGGCAAGGCGGACGTTCAGACCGGCGGCCGCGGTGGCGTGGTCTTCGTGGAGACGCCGGCAGGAGCCTGCGCGCTGCGTCACTACCACCGCGGCGGCCTTGTCGCGCGAGTCAGCGCCGACCGCTACCTGTGGAGCGGCGCCGCGCGAACGCGTTCGTTTCGCGAGTTCCGCCTGCTCGCGCACCTGGCCGAGAGCGGCCTGCCCGTGTCGGCGCCGGTCGCCGCGCGCTATGTGCGCGAAGGCCTGTCCTATCGCGCCGATCTCCTGACGCGGCGCATCGCCTCGGCGCAGACCCTCGCCCAGCGCCTCGCCGCAGCCACGCTGAGCACGGCCCTCGCGGAACGCGTCGGCCGCACGATCGCGCGCTTCCATGCCGCCGAGGTCTGGCATGCCGATCTCAACGCACACAACATCCTGGTCGACGCGGAGCAGGGCGTCTGGCTGATCGACTTCGATCGCAGCCGCCTGCGCAAGCCTGCGCTTGCCTGGCAGCAGGCGAATCTGAAGCGCCTGCGCCGATCGTTCGACAAGCTAGGCGCAAAACGCGCCGCGGACTTCGATGCGCAATTCTGGCATCCGTTGCTGGCCGCCTATCACGCCGGCATGGCCGGCCGCGCCGATGCTGGCGTGCCGCGCGGGGCCGTGTCGTGAGCCTGGCGCTGCGCTTCCTCGGCGTCGGCAGCGCGCAGGCGCCGGAGCTCGGCTCGGCCTGCGGCGTCATCGAGCGCGACGGCGCGCCGCTGCTGATGATCGATTGCGGGCCGGAAGCGCTGTCGGCGTACCTCGCGCACTATGGCGAAGCGCCGCAGGCGATCTATCTCACGCATACGCACATGGACCACGTCGGCGGTCTCGAGCGGCTGTTCTACAAAGTGTATTTCGACATGCATCGGCGCGGCCGCGTGCGTCTGTATGCGCACGCGGCGCTGGTGCCGCTGCTGCAGGCGCGCGTGGCCGACTATCCGGAAGTGCTGGCCGAAGGCGGCGCGAACTTCTGGGACGCGTTCACGCTGGTGCCGCTGTCGCGCGGCTTCTGGTGCGACGGCTTCTGGTTCGACGTGTTCGCCACGCGCCATCACGCGCCCGGCACGTCGTTCGGCCTGTCGCTCGCCGGCAGCGTCGTCTGGACCGGGGATACGCGGCCGGTACCGGAGATGCTGGGCGTGTATGCTGCGCACGATGAACTCGTCGCACACGACTGCGCCGTCATCGGCAACCCTTCGCACACCGGGCTCGACGACCTGGACGAGTACCCTGCGCCGTTGCGCGAGCGCATGATGCTCTACCACTACGCCAATGAAGCCGATGCGCGAGCGATGGAAGCGCGCGGATTCCGCGTCGCGCGCCGCGACGACGTGGTCGCCCTGCGAGCGCCGCAGCGCGTGCCGGAAAAGTCCGAGGTCGCTTGAGATGGGCGTTGCGATTCCGCTGAAGGTCGAGTTGTCGCCGCCGCGCGACCATCGCGGCCGCGTGCTCACGGACCTGCGCATCTCGGTCGTCGACCGCTGCAACTTCCGCTGCCCCTATTGCATGCCGGAAGACCAGTATCCGCGCGACCACGAATTCCTCAGCAAGGCCGAGCGCCTGCGTTTCGAGGAGATCGAGCGTCTGGCGACGATCTTCGCCGGCCTCGGCGTGCGCAAGCTGCGCCTGACCGGCGGCGAACCGCTGCTGCGGCGCGACCTGCCCGAGCTGGTGCGCAAGCTCGCAGCGGTACCGGGTATCGACGACATCGCGCTGACGACCAATGGCAGCCTGCTCACGCCGCACGTCGACGCGCTGCGCGCGGCGGGGCTCAAGCGCATCACGCTCAGCATCGACACGATCGTGCCGGAAACCTTCCGCGCGATGTCGGGCGGACGCGGCGACATCGGCACCGTGCTCGAAGCGATCGCGGCGGCCGAACGCGCCGGCTTCGGACCGCTCAAGCTCAACTGCGTGGTCATGCGCGGCACCAACGACGGCGAGATCGTCGATCTGGTCGAGCGCTTCCGCGGCAGTGGGCACATCGTACGCTTCATCGAATACATGGACGTGGGCACCTGCAACGACTGGCGCCAGGACCTGGTCGTGCCGAGCGCGGAACTGCGCGCGCGCATCGCCGCGCGCTGGCCGCTGGTCGAGCTCGAACCGAACTACGGCGGCGAAGTCGCGCGCCGTTACGCTTTTGCCGACGGCCAGGGCGAGATCGGCTTCATCAGCTCGGTCACCGAGCCGTTCTGCGGCGACTGCTCGCGCGCACGCCTGTCGGCCGACGGCCGTCTCTACACCTGCCTGTTCGCCGGCAGTGGGCACGACCTGCGCGGTCCGCTGCGCGCCGGCGCCAGCGATGCCGAGATGACCGGCTTGATCCGCGCCGTCTGGCAGGCGCGCGACGACCGCTACAGCGAGCTGCGTACCGCGGCGACCGCGACGTCGCGCGAACATGTGGAGATGTATGCGATCGGCGGGTGAAGGCGCGCGATGGGATGCGTGGCCCCTTCCGCCCTTCGGGCGCCTCCCCGCAGGCGGGGCAAGGTACATCGCAACATGTGTGTCGTACCCCCTTTGCTGTTCCTTCCCCCGCGCACGGGGGAAGGTGCCCGAAGGGCGGAAGGGGGCAGCGAGGCGCATACGATGAACGCAAGAACGCCATGACCAAATCTTCAACCAAGAAACTCACCCACCTCTCCCCCGAAGGCCGCCCACGCATCGTCGACGTCGGCGACAAGGCCGCCACGCGCCGCGAGGCCGTCGCCGAAGTCGTCGTGCGCTTCCCGGCCGAAGTGGCGAAAGTGCTGCGCGAACTCGACATGCGTACGAAGAAGGGCCCTATCGTCGACACGGCGATCATCGCCGGCACGCTCGCGGTCAAGCGCACGCACGAGCTGATCCCGTTCTGCCATCCGCTGCCGATCGAGCATTGCCGCATCGAAGCGGAGTTCGCGACGAAGAAGGAACTGCGGATCCGCTGCACCGTCGCGCTGACGCACAAGACCGGCGTGGAAATGGAGGCACTGACCGGCGCCAGCGTTGCCGCGTTGACCGTCTACGACATGTGCAAGGCGTTGTCGCACGAGCTCGTCATCGACGGCCTGCATCTGGTCGAGAAGAGCGGCGGCAAGCGCCGCGTGAAGCAGGGCAAGGTGGTCGCATGAGCTACAAGCTGCTGTACTTCGCGAGCCTCGCCGACCGCGCCGGACGCTCCGAGGAAGTGCGCGAAAGCGCCGCGCGCACCCCGCGCGAGCTGTATGCCGAAGTGGCCGGTGCGCACGGCTTCACGTTCGCGCCGGATCGCTTGCGCGTGGCCGTCAACGGCGCGTTCGTCGGCTGGGACCAGGCGCTCGCCGAACGCGACGAAGTCGTGTTCCTGCCGCCGGTATCGGGCGGGTAGCCTGCGCCGGTCGACGGCGCAGCACCTACGCCGCTGAAAGCGCAACCTCGTCGCTACGACAAACGCAACCTCCTACCACGACTATTCTCTCGTCATTCCGGCGAACGCCGGAACCCAGCGCCTCCGGACCTCTCCATGTCATCGCAACGTTTCCGGCTCAGCGACACCCCGATCGACGTCGCCCATGAACGCGGCGCGCTCGATCACGCCGCCGCGGGCGCCTATGCCAGCTTCGAAGGCTGGGTGCGCAACCACAACGACGGCCGTGCCGTGCAGCGGCTCGACTACCAGGCCTACGCTCCGCTGGCCGAAAGCGAAGGGCAGAAGCTGCTCGACGAAGCCGCCGTGCGCTTCGCGATCCGCGAAGTACGCTGCATCCACCGCGTCGGCACTCTGGCGATCGGCGACATGGCGGTCTGGGTCGGCGTCAGCGCCGATCACCGCGGTGCGGCATTCGACGCGTGCCGCTGGATCATCGACGAAGTGAAGCGGCGCGTACCGATCTGGAAAAACGAGCACTACGCCGACGGCGAATCGGGCTGGCTGCATCCGGACAATACGCCCGTCGACGGCGCCGAGCGCGCCACATCCCCGTAAAAAGAAGGCCTCTCGAAAGAGGCCTTCTCGCAGTGCATCGAATGGTTGGCGTCAGGGCCGCTGACGGCGCGCAGGCAGGTGAGTGCCCGGCTTCGACGGAGCAAGACGCGCGGGCTGCGCGGTGCAGTCAAGCGTCACGTCGTCGATCATGGCGCCGCCGACATCGCCGTTGTTCGCATCGGCCGACCAGTCGAAACGGATCGCGTGCGACTGGCCATCGAGGTACGTCGCCGGTACTTCGAACGAGCGCGGTGCGTAGGCGTCGGTGGTGTCGCCGCTGTCGACGGCGAGCACGGCAGTGCCATCGATGCTGACGTTCAAGCTCGCCGTCGCGTCGCCCGCGATGCCGTTGATGATCCAGTAGTTCAGCCAGCGCGGCTGGCCGGCCGGCAGCACGACGGACTGGCTCAACGACGAAGTGTTCGGCTGGTCCCAGCCGCCGAACCAGACGAACCAGTCGCCGGTGCGGGCGACGATGGTCGCGTTGTCGTCGCAGCTTTCGTCGCAGAACGGCGAGCCGCTGACGCTGTCGTCGCCGTTCCACGATGGATTGGTCGCCGGATCGCCGGCGACGGTCGCTTCGAAGCTCGCGTCCTCGAACAGCTGCGTCGGCACGCAGACCTGGCCGCCGCTCGTTTCGAATCCATCCTTGAAGATCTCGTCGCCTGCCGGCTCGTTGATCGTCACGTCGACCGGCACCACGAACAGCGGATGCAGCGCATCATCGGTGTGCACGCAGACGCTGGCCGACTGCTCGCCCGCTGTCAGCGCCGTCGCGTCGACGGTGACATTGGCCGTGTCGCTGGCGCCGCCGCTGGCGCTGCCGCTGGCGGGCGCGACGGCGAGCCAGTCGACATCGCTGTCGGTCGCGCAGCCGTCGGTTGATTCGGTGATCGTCCAGCCGACCGTCGTGCTCGCATCGCCGCTGTTGCCGATGGCGAGCCGCAGCGAGGATGTCGCGCCGGCATCGAGCGTGAAGGCGAGGCTGCTCGGCGTCACCGTGGCGTTCGCGGCGATCGGGTCGGGATCGCCGGTGGCGGCGATCGCGAAGTTCACGTCGGAGACGTCGAAGAAGATGTTGTCGGCACACGTCACGCGCACGCGCGCCTGGGTCGTGTCCGGCTGTGCCGGAACGACGATGTTGGCGCCGCCGTTGTTCGGCACGCCGGTGGCGAGCGTGTTCGGCCAGGTCGCGCCGCCGTCGACGGAAAGAGCGATGTCGACGCTGCTGCAGGCGATCGGTGCGGCGTCGGTACCGGCCACGTCCCAGCTGACCAGGTGCGTCTCGCCGCGGCCCCAGGTCAGGTTCGTGTTCGGACGCGTGACGGCGAACGGACCCGCCGCGGTCGTGACATGGACTTGAACGCCGTTCGCGCTGACCGTCGCGCCGTACTGCGGCGTGCCCGGCACATCATGGTTGTCGCGCACGGTCAGGCGGAAGTTCAGATCGCGCGTCGTCACCGGCCACGCTTCGCCCTTGACGAGCGGCGCGCCGAGCACGCTCTCGATCTTCGGGAAGATGCGCGTGCCGCCCGCGGTCGCGTTGAACGTGCGGAAGATCGGCCCCGCGCCGGTATCGCCTTGTGCCAGCGTCGTCGCCGGTCCCAGGTCGTACTGTTCCCAGTTGTAGCTCAACACGTCGCCGTCGGCGTCGCTAGCGCTGCCGCTGAGCGCGAAGGCGGTGTGCGTGGGGATCGTGAAGCCGGTCGTCAGGCTCGCCGTGTCGATTACCGGAGCGATATCGGGGTTAGGCGTGGCCACGGTGCAGCTGCCGCCGTTGCCGCCGATCCAGGTGTTGATCTCTTCCAGGCTCTTGGCGTGGAAATACGGATCGGAGTGCGGCTGCGTGTTGTCGGCGCCGCAGATGCCGGCGTAGGCCATGATCGTCGTGCCGCTGCCGGGTTCGTACGCGGCGGATGCGGCGCGGTTGCCGCCGCCGCAGCTGCCGGCCGTCGAGTTGAACGTATGGTTGCCGCCGAACTGGTGGCCCATTTCGTGCGCGACGTAGTCGATCCAGAACGCATCGCCGGTCGGATTGGAAAGCCCCGTCGTGCCGCGGCCCTTGCTGGTCGTGCAGGTGACGCGCAAGCCGGCGACGCCGCCGCTGCCGGTCGTGAAGACGTGGCCGATGTCGTAGTTGGCCAGGCCGATCACGCTGTTGAGGTTGCCCGGGTTTTCGTCGAGCGCGCCGCCGTCGTTGGAGTACGGGTCGCCCGCCGCGGTCGGATAGATGATCTCGTCGTTGTTCGGGACCAGGGTCATGTGCACCGCGAGCTCGGTCTCGTAGACCTGGTTGACGCGGTTCATCGCGGTGACGACGGCAGCCAGGCCGCATTCGACCGTGACGTTGCCGGTACAGACGCGACCGACATAGTTGTGGTTGGCCGCGACGGCCGCGCGATAGACGCGCTGAGTCTGGCCGGTCTGGGTCATCGGTCCCGGCTGCGAGAGCAGGCCATGGCCGGCCGGATCGGGCGAGTCGCCGTGCACGCCGCACTGGAACGCGTCGTTCGGCGCCGCAAGATCCGCACGCCGGAAGGCGAGGTAGCGATTGCCGCCGGCATTCGATTCCGGACGCACCACCCAGACCGTGTCGTTCTCGAACACCATCGCCTCGAAGCCCATCGGCGACACGTCGACACGCACCTTGCGGCCGGCGGTGTCGCTGCCGGCAAGACTCACGATGCGCGGATACTTCGCCTGCAGCGCTGGCGGCATCGTCTGCGAATCGGCGACCAGGAACTCGGCGAAACCGCCGTCGGGCCGCGGCACAGCCAGTTCGAACGCGGCGCCGCTGCGGCGCGCATCGGCAAGATAGGCCTGGATGCCGCCGACATCGAGCAGCAGCGGACGGTACAGCGAAATTTGCGGCGCATCGGCAGGCAGCGCACGCGCCTGCGTGTTCTGCCAGAACGTCTGCGTCGACGGCGCAGCGATGGCCGCGGTCGACCCGAGCGACGCGAAAGCGATCGAAAACAACGCCGCGATTTTCCCCGCGGACCGGGAAGAACGGTACTTGGACATCGGTGATTCCCCAGTGATTGCGAAACGGCAAGCACCCGTCGATCCGCAGTCGGATCGAAGGACCCCGCAAGGTCGCACGGCGGCTTGCGGGGGACAACCGATGGCAAACGGAGGGGGCTCGGTCTGGAGGTGGAGATCGAGCGCTGTGGCGTTCGCGGCGCCAACGGGCATCGCGTGCTGTGTCAGGGGAACCAAGAAGGGCGATGGGACGCGGCTCAAAGCATGGCTGCCCGAGAGGTTTCAGCGCAGGCTTGAAAGGTGGCGGCCCCGCCAGCGACACCCCGGCACCCGAATCACTCGCTACCGTTGCTTCCTTCCGGACCTGGCGGAGTTCGCAAGCTATCGTCGCGGGGGCACCGACGGGGCCACCATGAACTTGAGAGCGGGATGCACTCGGCACATCCTGTGCCTCGCCCTTCGGGCAGCTTCGCTGTGCAGATCGGCTTCCTGCCGATCTGTCGAACCCGGCGTATTGGATTTCGCGGGTTCGAACCCCGCCCTCCTGCGGCTCCGATTGGGCTCGCAACAGAGCGTGGCGATGCATCACTCTTGAAACTGGCGGAGAGGGCGGGATTCGAACCCGCGAAACGGTTTGACCCGTTTACACACTTTCCAGGCGTGCTCCTTCAACCGCTCGGACACCTCTCCGCATTTACTTCTCCGCACACACGCTCCATTCGAGGAGCGTGCACGGCGGGCGGCGGAGGATACTAGTGGTCCCGTTCGCATACAAGCGGATCGCCCCGGCGGCGCGCTTGCGCCGGCCCCTGAGATGCCCCACTTGCTACAATCGCGCTCTCCTCAGCGAATTGCCCATGTCGTATCAAGCCCTTGCGCGCAAATGGCGTCCGCGCCGCTTTTCCGAACTGGTCGGCCAGGAGCACGTCGTGCGCGCGCTCACGCATGCGCTGGACAGCGGGCGGCTGCATCACGCGTTCCTGTTCACCGGCACGCGCGGCGTCGGCAAGACCACGATTGCGCGCATCTTCGCCAAGTCGCTGAACTGCCAGCACGGTCCGACCTCCAATCCATGCGGCGAATGCGGCGCCTGCGCCGAGATCGACGCCGGGCGCTTCGTCGACCTGCTCGAGATCGACGCGGCCAGCAATACCGGCATCGACAATGTGCGCGAGCTGATCGACAACGCGCAGTACGCGCCCACGCGCGGCCGTTACAAGGTCTACCTGATCGACGAAGTGCACATGCTCTCCAAGAGCGCGTTCAACGCGCTGCTGAAGACCCTGGAAGAGCCGCCGCCGCACGTGAAGTTCCTGCTCGCGACGACCGATCCGCAGAAGCTGCCGGTGACCGTGCTGTCGCGCTGCATCAAGTTCAACCTGAAGCGCCTGACGCCGGACCAGATCGTCGGCCAGATGCAGGCGATACTCGGCGCTGAGGGCATCGCGTTCGATGCCGAGGGCATCGACGTGCTCGCGCGCGCGGCCGACGGATCGCTGCGCGACGGCTTGTCGCTGCTCGACCAGGCCATCGCGCACGGCGGCGGCGCGCTGCATGCGAACGAAGTGCACGCGATGCTCGGCACGGTCGAGCGCGCCAAGGTGCGCGTGCTGCTCGATGTGCTCGCCAATGGCGACGGCGCGGCCCTGCTCGAGGAAATCGAACGCATCGCCAGCTTCGCGCCGGATTTCGCGCAGGTGCTCGACGAACTCGCGGGCCTGCTGCATCGCGTGCAGCTGGTGCAGCTGATCCCCGATGCGGCCGGTGAAGACCACGCGGAACTGCTGGGCCTGGCTGCGCGGTTGTCGCCGCAGGACGTGCAGCTGTGGTACCAGATGGCGGTCACTGGCCGTCGCGACTTGCCGCTGGCGCCGACGCCGCGCGTCGGTTTCGAGATGACCTTGCTGCGCATGCTGGCATTCGTACCTGCCGGCGTGGCCGGTATCGCGGCCGCGCGCGAACCGGCGGCGACGCCGACAAGTTCGGCACGACCGACACCGCCGGCGCGCGTGGCGCCCGACGCGGAGCGCAGTCGCCCACCGTCTGCGCCGCCGGGGCCGCGCCTGTCGGAACCGCGTCCACCGGAACCGCCGATACGCAGCAGCACCCCCGCAGCGACGCCGGCCGTATCGTCTGCAGCGGTCGCGGCCCCGAGCATGCCGTCGACGAGCCATGGTTCGCACACGACCGACGACTGGAGCGCACTGATCGAACGTGCGGAGCTGCGCGGGCCGGTCGGCCAGCTGGCGCATCACGCTACGTTGATCGCGATCGAGGGCAATCTCGTACGCCTCGCGATCAGGCCGCCGCATGAACATCTCGCTGAAGGTCCCCTGGTCGGCGGCTTGGAACAGCGCCTCGGCGCGGCGCTCGGCCGTCCAGTCAAGGTGAAATTCGAGCGCGACAGCGGCGGCGCCGAAACGCCGGCCGAGCAGCGCGCGCGCGCCGACAGCCAGCGCCGCCAGGCCGCCGAAGACGCCGTGCGCGGCGACCCGGTCGTGCAGTCGCTGATCGACACGTTCGGCGCCCGCGTGATCCCCGAAAGCGTCCGCCCGACCGATCCTTGAGCGATCCGTCCTGGATCGCAGCAACCTGGACAGCCACGAGAGCTCATGAGCGGACAGATTTCGCAGGATCTACCCACGGCCACTCGTCACGATCACATTTTCGAAGACTTGGAGTTCCTCCTATGAAAGGCCCACTCGCCGGTTTGATGCAGCAAGCGCAGCGCATGCAGGAAGACATGAAGCGTGCGCAGGAAGAGATCGCACAGCTGGAGGTCACCGGCCAGGCCGGCGGCGGTCTCGTCAGCGTGCTGATGAGCGGCCGCCACGAAGTGCGCCGCGTGACGATCGACCGCAAGCTGTTCGCGGACGATCCGGAGATGGCCGAAGACCTCGTCGCCGCCGCCGTCAACGATGCGGTCAACAAGGTCGCCGCGATCAGCCAGGAGAAGCTCGGCGGCGTGACGGCCGGCATGAACCTGCCTGCGGGTCTGAAGCTGCCGTTCTGACGTGAGTGCAGGTTCTCCTCTCCTCGCCGACCTGATCGACGCGCTGCGCTGCCTGCCCGGCGTCGGCGCGAAGACCGCGCAGCGCATGGCCTTTCACGTACTGGAGCGCGATCGCGCCGGCGCGCGCAAGCTGGCCGAGCGGCTCGCGGTCGCGGTCGAGCGCATCGGCAACTGCACGCGCTGCCGCACGTTCAGCGAGGAATCGGTCTGCGTGCTGTGCGCGAGCGGTTCGCGCGATCGCAGCGTGCTGTGCGTCGTCGAGACGCCGGTCGACCAGCTCGCGATCGAGCAGGCGACCGGCTTTCGCGGCCAGTACTTCGTGCTGCTCGGGCGCTTGTCGCCGCTGGACGGGCTCGGCCCGAAGGAGCTCGGCCTCGACTTGCTCGCGGCGCGCCTGGCGGAAGGCGAAGTGCAGGAACTGATCGTCGCGACGAACCCCACCGTCGAAGGCGAAGCGACCGCGCACATGCTGGCGCAACTCGCGCGCGCCGCGGGCGTGCGCGCCAGCCGCCTCGCGCACGGCGTGCCGCTCGGCGGCGAGCTGGAGTTCATCGACCGCGGCACGCTCGCGCATGCGTTCGGGGGGAGGCAGGAGCTTTGAGGGCGGGGATTGGGGATTCGGGATTGGGTAAAGCTGCTTTATGCTCTTCCGAGTCTCGAATCCCGCATTCGCAATCTCGAATTCTCAATCTCGGCTCTTCCGAATCCCTAATCTCCAATCCCGGCTCTCCAAATGCCCACCCTCTTCGCCAAGATCATCCGCCGCGAAATTCCCGCCGACATCGTCTACGAAGACGACGACGTGCTCGCGTTCCGCGACATCAACCCACAGGCGCCGGTGCATGTGCTGTTCATTCCGAAGCAGCCCTTCGCGACCCTGAACGACCTGACCGACGCCGACGCGGCGACGGTCGGCAAGCTCGTGCTGGCGGCGTCGCGCTGGGCGAAGGCGCAGGGGTTTGCCGAAAACGGCTATCGCGTCGTGATGAACTGCAATCGCGACGGCGGACAGACCGTGTTCCACATCCATCTGCACCTGCTCGCCGGCCGCGCGATGCATTGGCCGCCGGGCTGAAGACCCGGTTACTTGGTGGCCGCGATCTTCGCGGCGATGCGGTCGTAGGTGCCGCCGTCGTCGAAGTGCGTCTTCTGCGCCTGTGCCCAGCCGCCGAACGTGTCGACGCCGAACAGTGCGACGGCAGGGAACTGCGCGGCATGCTTCCTGGCGACGCTTTCGTCGCGTGGCCGCAGATAGTTGCTCGCGGCGATTTCCTGGCCTTCCGGGCTCCATAGATAACGCAGGTACTCCTCGGCCGCCGCGCGCGTGCGCTTCTTGTCGACCACGGCGTCGACGAGCGCGACCGGCAGATCCGCGCGGATCGACACGCTCGGATAGACGATCTCGAAGCCGCCGTGGCCGAACTCCTTCGCGATCATCTCCGCTTCGTTCTCGAACGTGACCAGCACATCGCCGATGCCGCGTTCCATGAATGTGGTCGTCGCCGCGCGTCCGCCGCTGTCGAGCACCGGTACGTTGCGGAATACGCCGGCGACCAGCGCGTGCGCTTTCGCATCGTCGCCGCCGGGCTGGCGCAGCGCGTAGCCCCACAGCGCCAAATAGGTGTAGCGGCCGTTGCCCGAGGATTTCGGGTTCGGCACGATGACCTGCAAACCGGGCCGGGCGAGGTCGTTCCAGTCCTTGATGCCTTTCGGATTGCCGCTGCGCACGATCAGCACCTGCAGGCTCGAAAACGGTGCCGAGTCGTTCGGGAACTGCTGCGCCCAGTCGGCACGCACCTGCTTACCCTTCGCCGCGATCATGTCGATATCGAGGCTCTGGTTCATCGTCACGACGTCGGCGTCGAGGCCGTCGATGACCGCACGCGCCTGCTTGCTGGAGCCGCCGTGCGACTGCTGGATCGTGATCTTGTCGTGCCGAGTGGCTTCGAAATGCCGTGAGAAGGCCGGGTTGTAGTCGCGGTAGAAGTCGCGCATCACGTCGTACGACGCGTTCAGCAGGACGGTGTCGGCGTGCGCGACCGATGCGAGCGCGAGCCCGGCGAGCAGCAGAGGGAAGCGGGTGTTCATCGAATGCTCCGACCGGGCGATCGGAGCATTCTGCAATCTGCGGCGGATGCCGACAGTAGGATTGGTTGGATCGCTATGCCGGCACCGGCATGGCGCCGACGTAGCGGAAATGCAGCGTCAGTGGGTCGGCTTCGGCGGCGGACTGGAATGGTCGCGGATAATCACCGTGCCGCCGCCCCAGAACGGGCCCCAATACGGACCCCAGCCCCATGGGCCGCCGTAGCCGTACATCCACGGGTCGTAGTAGGGCGTATTGACGTAGAGCGGACGCTTGGGCCACAGATAAATGGCATCGGCCGCCACGTGCGGATAGCTGTAGTTGAATTCGCCGACCTTGCCGTGATCGGTGCCGCTGAGCTGGCCGGTGACGGTGACTTCGCGTCCGCGATCGAACACTTCCGGATCGTAGAAGCCGGCGCGGCAGGCGATGAAGCGGCCGTCGCTCGGGTCGCGCTTGATCGGGCGCGCGCTGTCGTCGAGCTGGCGCGACAGGATCTCGAAACAGGTCGCGTCGGCCTTCGGCTCGACCTTGATGATTTCGCCGCCCCAGCGCACCGTCTGGCCGCTGCCGGCGGTGGCGGCGTCGCGCGGGGTGGCGGGCGAGAATTGGCCCTGCAACGGCTTCGGCACGGTCGCGCAGGAAGCGAGGGCGGCGCTCAGCAGGGCGAGCGCTAGCGGCTTGTTCACGGACAGCTTGTTCATGGATTCCTCGAGCAATCGATAGTCGGGACGGCAAGGCGGATGACGGTAGTCCGCATGCTACATCGACGGCGCTGAATGCGGCGCCGTCGCGTCATTTCGAGCCCTTTACAAGACTTCGCATCCGCCAGCGCCGGACCGCACCCGCGAACGCCGACACGCGGGCCGGGTCGGGTGCGCCGGCGCCGTAACGCAAGGCGGTGTAGTCGTCGACCAGCGGCGCCAGCTCCGAGGCGAGCGCAGGTGCGCTGCCGCGCAGGCGCTGCAGCCAGTCGAGCGGGCCTTCGTTCGCGCGCGCGCCGAGTCCGCTGCGGGCGAGGCGGCGCCGCATCTGCGACCAGGCGCGATCGAGCGCGTCGCCTTTCGGACCGGGACTGCTGCGCATCGCCCAGATCGTCGCCAGCAGCATCACGGCGCCGAGCACGGCGGAAAGGGCGAGCAGCAGGTCGCCCTGGTTCGCTTCGGGGATGCCGAACGGCGTCAGCAGGCTTTTTTGACGCAGCGCGTCGAAGCGGATGATGCCCTCGGTCCACAAGCGGTTGGCGAAATCGAGCCGGTTGCGCAGGTCGCGCAGCCAGTCGGCTTGTTCCCAGCTGGGATTGCCGTTCGCCGCTGCGGCGCCGAGTTCGACGCGCGCCGGACTCACGGCCGCGGTCGGATCGACGCGCTGCCAGCCGCGCCCGGGCATCCACGTTTCGGCCCAGGCATGCGCATCGGATTGGCGCACGAGCAGGTACGAGTCGGCCCCGCTCAACCAGCCGCCCTGGTAGCCCGTGACCACGCGCGCCGGAATGCCGGCCGCACGCATCAGGACCACGAATGCGGACGAGTAGTGCTCGCAGAACCCTTTCTGCGTGCCGAACAGGAAGTCGTCGACCGAGTCGCGACCGAGCGGCGGCGGGCTCAGCGTGTAGGTGAAGCTCGCGTGGAACAGATCGAGCGCGGCCTGCACGACGGCCGCGTCGTCGCGACCTTCGGCGCGCCAGCGCGCGGCCAGCGCGCGCGTTTTCGGATCGAAGCCATCCGGCAGCTTGAGAGCGCGTGCGCGCTGCGCGGCGGTGAGCGACGGCGCGAGCAGGTGGCGCGGTGCCGATTGCAATCGGAAACGGCGCGGCTGCGTCACCGGCGCCCTGGCGACGACATTCTGGTCGACACCGAGGGAGGCGGTGTCGTCGCCGACACGCAAGGGCAGGTCGAGCGCCGGCACCCAGCGTTGGCCCGTCGGTTCCAGCGTGACGGTGTAGTCGAACAACGACCCCTGCGCCTCGGCCTGTTCGGCGGGACCGAGACCGCGTGCGCGCGTCCATGCGGTGCCGTCGAAATCCCACAGCACCAGCGCGCGGAAATAGCGCTGGGCGGGCGGAGGCGGCGCGCCGTCGAAATCGACGCGGAACGCCGGCGATTCGTCGACCAGCAGCTGCGTCAGATCGCCAGGCGACATGCTGTCGCTGAGTCCGGTGCGTCCGGTGTCGTTGCCGGGCGAGCCCCACATCGGCGAACCGAGCCGCGGCATCAGCACGAAGCCCGCCGCCGCGAGCGGCAGACCGGCGCCCAGCAAGAGGGCAGCGAGCCGCAGCTGCGCGCGCAACGGCCGGCGTGGCGCGAGCGGTGCCGGCTCCAGCGAAACCAGTGCGGCGACCTGCAGCACCAGCACGGCGCCGACCACCGCGCTGAACAACAAAGTCTGCGTGAACAGCAGCGCGCTCATCAATACGAACGCGGCGAAACCGAGCGCGACGCGCGCATCGCGCACACGCTCGGCTTCGAGCAGCTTCAGCCCGAGCAGGCCGCAGCCGAGCACGCTGCCGGGTTCGCGCCCGAACACGTTGCCGAAGTTCGCCAGGACCAACGCGATCAGCAGGGCGGTCAGCGGCAGGCGGATCCAGGCGCCGAATTTCTGCGTGCCGTGCCGGCGCATCCATGCGCGCAGCGGCAGCAGGATCGCCAGCGGCAGCCACAGCCACAGCGGCAGGTGGCCGATATGGGCGAGCAGGGTCGCTCCCGCCGCTGCGCAGAGCAGTTCGAACTGACGATCGTCGAGGCGTTCGGTCATGCGCCACCGCCGTCATCGGCCTGCGGCAGCAGCGCGAGGGCGCGCAGGCACGCCTGGCGCTGCTGCGCGCCGAGGCCGGGGCCGATCGTCTCGTGCGGCAGGCGCAGGCGATAGCTGCGCTGTTCGGCTTCGGCAGCGAGCACCCAGGCGGTGAGGCGGCGAATGCGCGCTTCGATGTCGATGCCGTGCAGGCCGAAATAGTCCAGCGTCAGCGCTTCGCCGGAGCGCCGTTCGGCATCGTGCACCAGCAGGCCGTCGTGGCGCGCCGACGCTTTCCACGCGATCAGGCGCGACGGATCGCTGGTTCGGTAGTCGCGCAGCCCGGCATGTTCTTCGCTGGCGCCGGCATTGATCTGCTCGCCGATGCGGCCGTCGCCGGCGGGCAGCGGCGGTGCCGGCGACTCGATCGCGGGATAGACCAGGAAGACCGCGTCGGGATGCAGCCAGCTCCACAAATGGAAAAGTCCCAACGGATACTCGGTCCAGACGTGCACGCGGCCCGGCCGGAACCAGCCGCGGTGCGCATCGGCGACACTCAGATCGACGTCGCGCTGCGCATCCGCGGGCAGGGCGAACGCGGCGTTCGCCATGCCGCGGCGCAGCCGCAGGCTCGCGCGCGCGCGCGGACCCGACGCGAAGCGCAGCCGGATCGTCAGCGGCTCGCCGGCGTGCGCCTCGCGCGTGTGCACCTGTTCGAGCGCGAGGCCGCTGAGCGCGCGAAAACCGAAGAACAGGCTCGCGCCGGAAGCCGCGCCGAGCAGGCAGGTCAGCAGCAGGGCCGGGTTGTTGCCGTAGTTCAGCGCGCCCAGCAGCATCACGAACAGCAGCAGCGCGAACGCGATGCCGAAGGCGCTCGGCAGCACGTAGATGCGGCGGCGATCGAGCCGGATCGGCAACGCCTCGGCGCGGCGCAGGCGGGTCAATGCGGGCAGCCGGCGCTCGGCCGCGGCGAGCAGGCGCAGGCGAAGGTCGGCGAAGGCAGTCGAACTCATCGGCATGGCCGTGCGCACGGCGCTCTTCGTCTCAACGCAGCGGCGTCGCTTCGAGCAGTTGCAGCGCGAGCTTATCGCGGTCCGCGCGCGCGCTCGCTCCCGGCGTAAGCCGATGCGCGGCGACGAATGGAAACACCGCCTGCACGTCTTCCGGCACGGCATGCGCGCGCCCGGCCAGCAGGGCATGCGCGCGCGCCGCCGCGAGCAGCGCGAGGCCGGCGCGCGGCGACAGGCCGATGCGCACCTCGGGATGCTCGCGGCTCGCCGTCAGCAGCGCCTGCACGTATTCGATCAGCGCCGGGCTGGCGAATACGGCCGCGCTGGCGTGGCGAAGTTCCAGCACTTGCTCCGGCGTCAGGCATGGCGACAGCGCTTCCAGCACGCCGCGGCGGTCGGCCGCGGCGAGCATCGCGCGCTCGGCGTCGCGATCCGGATAGCCCAGGCTCATGCGCAGCATGAAACGATCGAGCTGCGAGTCGGGCAGCGGGTAGGTGCCGGCGAAGTCGAGCGGATTCTGCGTGGCGACGACGAAGAACGGCGGTGCCAGCCGATGCGTTGTGCCGTCGACCGTCACCTGCTCCTCGGCCATCGCTTCGAGCAGAGCGCTTTGCGTCTTCGGCATCGCGCGGTTGATCTCGTCGGCGAGCAGCAGCTGCGTGAACAGCGGTCCCGGGTGGAACTTGAAGGCGCTGGTCTCGCGCTCGTAGATGCCGACGCCGATGATGTCCGAGGGCAGCAGGTCGGAGGTGAACTGCACGCGCTGAAAACCGAGGCCGAGCGTGGCCGCGAGCGCATGCGCGAGCGTGGTCTTGCCGACGCCGGGCAGGTCCTCGATCAGCAGGTGGCCGCCGGCGAGCAGGCAGACGAAGGCGAGGCGGATCTCGCGCCGCTTGCCGAGCACGACGGTATTGACCTGGGCAATCGCGCGCGCGAGTGGATCGCGCAGTTCGGTCGGCAGGACGGTTTTGGGCGATTCGATCATGGGATTCCCGTGGAAGCCGCGCTGCCCGGGCACGCGCGGCGATGGATCGGAGTGTAGCGGCCGCACGCGCGGCAGCCCGCGACCAGGCCACATATCCGGTCGCGGGCGGCCTTTTGAAAGGTGCTGGCCGCCGAAGTTCTCGCCGCGGCGAGGGTCAGCGCGCGATCGCCGGGCCGTCCGTCTCGCAGAAGGTGCCGATGAGGCGGTGCGGGAGATCGGTACGGCAGTCCCAGCGGCGGCTCGCGCGGTCGAACGTCAAGCGGATCGTACGGCCATCCAGTTGCGGGGTCGCCGGTGCGCGCAGCGCGATATCGACGCCGCAGCGTCCGTCGGCACGCGGCGCCACGGCGATGCCGGAAACGATGCCGCTCGCATACGACGAAGCGGCTTCGATGCCGGCCTCGCCGTTCGTGGGGCAGCGATCGGATTCGGCCAGCGCTTCGGCGACGGCGGTCTTGAGGGCGTCGCCCTGAACGATGGCCTCGGAGACTTTCGCGCGCAAGGTGTAGTCCTGGTATGCGGGCAGGGCGATCGCGGCGAGCATGGCGACGAGGGCGATGAAAACTACCGGCACGATCGCCAGCACGACGATGCCGGCGCCGAGCGTGCGCTGTTGCCGCTCGGGCTGCTCGCTGAAGGCCCAGCGATCGACGACGAGCGTGCCGGCGACGTAGTCGTGCAGGGCCTGCTTGCGTTCGGTGAAACCGGCCATGAAGAAGCCGATATACAAGGTGAGGTACGACAGGGCGGCGGCGAACCAGCGCCCGAGCGCACGGCCGAGGCTGATGCGGCGGCCGGCGAGATCGGTCACCTTGATGCCGACGGCCTGCTTGCCGAGCGTGGCCTGATGGCGCGAGCTTTCGAAGCCTGCGTAGTAGAACGGTGCGACGATGACCCAGGCGAGATACCCGATCGCTTGCGCCCACATCGGGCTCTGGCCGGCACCGCCCGAGAGCGCGGCGAGGAAGCCGAACACGAAGGCGAGCACGAACGTCGGCACGAACAGAACCAGACTGTCGATGATCAGCGCTGCCCAACGCTTGAGGAAACCGGCGTAGACGATGTCGTCGGCCGTCGTTGTCGCTTGCGCGCGCGCCACGACGGGCGGCGGCACGCGCCCGCGCAGGCCGAGTTCGTCGACGACCGAGCCCAGCGGCTGCCACGCGGCGAGGCCGCTGCGCCAGACCAGGGTGGCCGCATCGAGGAAGCCGCGATCGAACGCGTCGAGGAAGGCATCGCGCGTCAGAGGTCCTTGCCGCTGGTGATCCGCGTCCACGTAGTACCAGGCTGCCGTCGTTTCCATTCGATCGATCCCCCTCGAAGATTCCGTATCAGGGCAGGCGGATGCCTGCGCTGCGCAGAAAATGCGCCAGTGTGATCAGCGGCAGCCCGATCAGGGCGGTCGGGTCGCAGCTTTCGATGCGCTCGAACAAGCTGATGCCGAGCCCTTCGGCCTTGAAGCTGCCGGCGCAATCGAGCGGTCGCTCCGCGTCGACGTAGCGTGCGATTTCGGCGGCATCCAGTCGGCGGAAGACGACATGCGTGGCGTCGACGGCCATGCTGCTGCGTCCGCTGCGCGTGTCGAGCAGGCAGAGCGCCGTATGAAAGGTCACGCGGCGGCCGGAGCTGGCGGCGAGCTGGGCGCACGCGGCCTCGACGCTTCCCGGCTTGCCGAGCGCGCGGCCATCGAGTTCGGCGACCTGGTCGCTGCCGATGACCAGCGCGTTCGGGCAGTTCGCGCCGACCGCAAGGGCTTTGGCCAGCGCCAGCCGCTCGGCCAGCGCGGCCGGCAGTTCGTCGCTGCGGCGGGTTTCGTCGACGTCCGGCGCGAGGGTACGGAAGGCGGGGGTCAGTCGCGCCAGCAGCTCGCGCCGATAGCGCGAGGTGGAGGCGAGCACGAGATCGACCTCGGTTTGGCCCGTCATCGCGGCGGCACTGCCGGGCGTACGCTGTGGGCGGCCTGGGCGAGGTCCGTGCGCACGTCGGCCAGGCGATCGAGCTGGCGCGCCAGCGAATCGCGCGTCGCCGCCAGCGCATCACGCGCCGACAAGAGCTCCTGCCGCGAGGCCGCGGCGGCGTGGTCCTTCAGCCACAGCCGATGCGCCAGCAGGTCGCGCAGGGCGTCCTGCACCAGCGGTTCGGCGGTCAAGGTCGCCCGCGCCGACTCGGTCGGCGGCAGGGCGGTCGCCAAGGCCGGGATTTCACGCAGGCGCGCGCGGCATTCGAGCAGCTCGCGTTCCAGCGCATCGGCCAGGTCGAGGATCTCGCCGAGCAGGCCGGCATCCAGCCTGCGGCGGCGCTCCCGCCAGCCGGCCACGGCCAGCACGGCGACCGCGACCGCCAGACATGCCAATAGAATGTTCACGACCCCGTGCACCCGGCTTCGACCCCTGTCGGAACGGTTAGTCTGCGCATGCCGCCGCGGGCCGGCAATGGTCGATTGCGGTTGACAGGGCAGGGGTCCGCACCTACCATCGCGCGCCCATGTCAGCCGCCTTGCCAGATCGCGTGGATGTCGCGCGCCAAGTGCAGGCGCAGCGGACGTTCGAAGGTTCGCTGCCGCTGGCATCGATGCAGCGGCTGCGCGGCAGTCTCGCCGACACTGAGGGCGAGGCGCGCTACTCGATCGAATTCGGCCGGGACGGTCTCGGTATCGCCTTCCTCGCGCTGCGCGTCGAGGCGGCGCTGCCGCTGTCGTGTCAGCGTACACTGGAGACGTTCGCGTACCGAGTCGCGATCGATCAGCGACTCGGTCTGATCGCGTCCGAAAGCGAGGAAGCGTCTCTGCCGGAAGGCTACGAGCCGCTGCTGGTCGCCGACGGCCAGCTGGATCTGGCCGACGTGATCGAGGACGAGCTGATCCTTGCGTTGCCGGTGGTGCCGCTGAAACCGGGCGCGCCGCTGGAGTGGAAAGATGCGCCGGCCGAAGACGAGGCCGACGAGCAGCGCCCCAATCCGTTCGCGGTGCTGGGTTCGCTGAAGAAACACTAGCGGTCCGCACGACCGCTGCACCATCGTTCATGTGTCAAAGCGGAAGGGCAGAACCCCTCCGCCCATTCGCTATTCAACCCGGAGAAGTGTGTCATGGCCGTTGCCAAGAGCCGTAAAACCCCGTCCACCCGCGGCATGCGTCGTTCGCACGATGCGCTGACGGCCAAGCAGCTTGCCACCGACCCGACCTCGGGCGAGGTGCACCTGCGCCATCACGTCACCAAGGACGGCTACTACCGCGGCAAGAAGGTCATCGAGTCGAAGCACGTCCCGACCGAGGACTGAGATCCTCGCGTCGACGCCGTGCCGGACGTGCCGTGCGGGCGGCTGAGATCCGCCGGCCCGGCGCGCCGCATGCCGGCGTGGTGAGGCCTCGAGGTCGCTCTTCGCCATGGCGCGCGCCACCCGCTGGCGCATCCGGCAAGGCCAGGTCGACCGGTACGATGGCCGGCTGCCGCGCCGGCACGATTCCCACCTTTGACGGGGAACGACCCTGATCTACTCACGCATCGCCGGCACTGGCAGTTACCTGCCGGAAAAAGTCGTCACCAACGCCGACCTCGAGAAGCTCGTCGACACCAGCGACGAATGGATCGCGTCGCGCACCGGCATCCGCGAGCGCCGTCGCGCCGCCGATGGCGAAACCACCGGCGATCTGGCCTTCTATGCGGCCACGCATGCGCTCGAAGCCGCCGGCGTCAAGGCCAGCGAGATCGAGCTGATCGTGCTCGGCACGACCACGCCGGACATCATCTTCCCGTCGACCGCCTGCCTGCTGCAGCATCGCCTCGGTGCCAACGGCTGCGCGGCGTTCGACGTCAACGCGGCCTGCTCGGGCTTCATGTACGCGCTCGGCGTGGCCGACCAGTTCATCCGCAGCGGCCAGGTCAAGAAGGCACTCGTGGTCGGTTCCGAGACGCTGTCGCGCATGCTCGACTGGACCGACCGCTCGACCTGCGTGCTGTTCGGCGACGGCGCCGGCGCGGTCGTGCTCGAAGCCTCCAGCGAGCCCGGCATCATCACGACCAAGCTGCATGCCGATGGCGGCTACAAGCACCTCCTTTACAACCCGGTCGGCGTTTCTGCCGGTTTCCTCGAAGGCGAGCCGAACCACGGCATCCGCGTGATGATGGCCGGCAGCGAAGTGTTCAAGGTCGCCGTCAAGACGCTCGACCGCATCGTCGGCGAGACGCTCGAAGCGGCCGGCATGAAGGAATCCGACGTCGACTGGCTGATCCCGCACCAGGCCAACCTGCGCATCATCGAGGCGACCGCCAAGCGGCTGAAGCTGTCGATGGATCGCGTCATCGTCACCGTCGATCGCCACGGCAACACTTCGTCCGGATCGGTCCCGCTGGCGCTCGACGAAGCCGTGCGCTCGGGCAAGGTACAGCGCGGGCAGACGTTGCTGCTGGAAGCCTTCGGCGGCGGGTTCACTTGGTCGTCGGCACTGCTGAAGTACTGACCGAACAGATATGCCGTGTTGAGCGATCTTGCTAGTTTCGTCGTCGAATCGCTCAAGATCGTTTTTCTCAGCTTCGTTTGGGGCGCCGTCCTGTTCAACCTGGGACGGCTGGTTTTGCTGATCTGCACATTCGGACGTTATCCGCACGGCCGCATGCTCGACCTGCCCGCCGACCGCATCTCGGGTGTCGGCGTGCTGTTCCTCGCCTGCGTCCGGATCGCGATGGCAGGCTACAACCACATTTCGCAGAACGGGCTGAGCTGACCAGCGCCGGCCCACCCGACTCGCCGAGGACCTCCACATGACCGCTCATTCGCCTTCGCTCGCCTTCGTCTTCCCGGGTCAAGGCTCGCAATCGATCGGCATGATGGCCGAACTCGGCGAGCTGCACGCCGGCGTGCGCGAAACCTTCGCCGAAGCCTCTGACGGGGCCGATATCGACCTCTGGGCACTGTCGCAGGGCGGCCCCGACGTGATGCTCAACCGCACCGAATACACGCAACCGGCGCTGCTCGCGGCCGGCGTCGCGGCATGGCGGCTGTGGGTCGCGCAGGGCGGCGCGATCCCGGCACAACTGGCCGGCCACAGCCTCGGCGAATACACGGCGCTGGTCGCAGCCGGCGTGATCGCGCTGCGCGATGCCGCGCATCTCGTACGCATCCGCGGCCAGGCGATGCAGGAAGCGTCGCCCGAAGGCGTCGGCGCGATGGCGGCGGTGCTCGGCGCCGACGACGCGGTCGTCGAGCAGGTGTGCCGCGAAGTGTCGGGCGATCACATCGTCGCGCCCGCGAACTACAACTCGCCCGGACAGATCGTCATCGGCGGTCACGTGCAGGCAGTCGATGCGGCGCTCGCGCTGCTGGCCGAGCGCGGCGCGCGCAAGGCGGTCAAGCTGGCCGTCAGCGTGCCCTCGCACACGCCGCTGATGCGCGAGGCGGCCAATCGCCTGGCCGAAGCGATCAAGGCCTACAACTGGAACCAGCCGAAGATCCCGGTGATCCAGAACGTCGATGCGCGTTCGCACGAGGGCCTCGCCGAGATCCGCGAGTCGCTGGTGCGCCAGCTCTACCTGCCGGTGCGCTGGACCGAGTGCGTGCAGGCGCTGGCCAAGGGCGGCGCGACGCGCATCGCCGAATGCGGCCCCGGCAAGGTGTTGACCGGCCTGGTCAAGCGCATCGACAAGACCATCGACGGCCGCTCGCTCGGCACGCCCGGCGAGTTCGAGGCTGCGCTGGCCGACTGGCGCTGATCGTCGCAGGTATCGCATCGCGGCTTTTGCGGGTGCGGTTTCAGCCGCGATGGGTACCATGAAGTCTCGCGGCTGAAACCGCTCCCACGATCGGGTCGACAGATTGCGGCAGCTGCAGCATCCGCCGGATTCCGTGTAAGGTTCGCGCCCTCGGATTCGATGAGAGGCGAACACGATGGACAAACTGTTGGAAGGAGAGATCGTGCTGGTCACCGGCGCCAGCCGCGGCATCGGCGCGGCGATCGCAGACGAACTCGCATCGCTCGGCGCAAAAGTGATCGGAACGGCGACGACGGAGGCCGGGGCGCAGGCGATCGGCGAGCGTCTGGCAGCCCACGGTGGCGCCGGTCGTGCGCTCGACGTCACCGACGGTGGCGCGGTCGAGGCGCTGATCGATGCGGTCTCGAAGGAATTCGGCGCGATTTCGATCCTGGTCAACAACGCCGGCATCACGCGCGACCAGTTGCTGATGCGCATGAAGGAGGAGGACTGGCAGGCGATCCTCGACACCAACCTGAGCTCGGTCTTCCGCACATCGAAGGGCGTGCTGCGCGGCATGATGAAGGCGCGCAAGGGCCGCATCATCAACATCGCCTCGGTGATCGGCCTGACCGGCAACCCAGGCCAAGCCAACTATGCGGCGGCGAAGGCCGGCATCATCGCGTTCTCCAAGTCGCTCGCGCGCGAGATCGGTTCGCGCGGAATCACCGTCAACGTCGTCGCGCCGGGCTTCATCGATACCGACATGACGCGCTCGCTGCCGGAGGAGCAGCGTACGGCGCTGCTCGGCCAGATCGCGCTCGGCCGCCTCGGTGCGGCCAGCGACATCGCCAAGGCCGTCGCATTCCTCGCGTCGCCCGCGGCCGCCTACATCACCGGCGAGACCTTGCACGTCAACGGCGGCATGTACATGGCTTGAGCTTGCGAATCAACGCGTTGGCGGCAGAATCCGGCGCGAACTCATGCAAAAAGACATGGAGTGGAAAAGTAGCGACGGCCACGGGCTTCCACTACAATGCCGCCGCTTCGGGCACGTCGCCCGACGCGGACGCGATGCAAGCGCGCCGCACGAATTCCCATCGGGAGGTAGAGAAACACATGAGCACTATCGAAGAGCGCGTCAAGAAGATCGTCGTCGAACAGCTTGGCGTGAAGGAAGACGAAGTGACGCCGAACGCGTCGTTCGTCGACGACCTCGGCGCCGATTCGCTGGACACGGTCGAGCTGGTGATGGCGCTGGAAGAGGAATTCGAGTGCGAAATCCCCGACGAGGAAGCCGAGAAGATCACCACCGTGCAGCAGGCCATCGACTACGTGAAGGCGCACGTCAAGGCTTGATTTCGGT
>Ga0207712_10000269_pt1:2500-50416 | contig 50416 bp, 48 predicted proteins | sample KBSS44metaG_FD_184402 | JGI IMG/M metagenome (GOLD analysis project Ga0207712, IMG submission 184402) | Switchgrass rhizosphere microbial communities from Kellogg Biological Station, Michigan, USA - KBS S4-4 metaG (SPAdes) (version 2) | ecosystem: Host-associated > Plants > Roots >...
GATGGACAGCGCCGCGGCCGCCAAGACACTCGAAATCCTGTCGCTCAACTACGACTGCACGAAGGCCGAGCGCCAGCAGATCAACGACGTCTTCTTCCGCATGCGTTCGCTCGAATGCGACGTCTACAGCAGCCTCTATACCGCTTATCTGAGCTTCGATGCCCAGCATCAGCGGGATCAGCTCGCAGAGGAATTTCGCAGAGGCGTCGGAGTGACCGTCGAATCCGCGACCGAAGAGGGAGCCGCGCTCAGGCAGCAAGCGGTTCACAGCGCCGGATCGGCGCGCGACGTGCTGGACAAGGTCTCCGAAGTTGCCGCGGCCGCCGAGCAGTCGGCGGTGGCGATGCGCGATGCCGCGCAGGGCGCCGCGGGCCTGATCCGGGTGATTGAGGAAGTCAGCAGCGAAGTTCAGGGATCGGCCGACATTGCCACTCGCGCGGCCTCCCAGGCGGCCGAAGCGCTCGGAATGTCTGAAGCCTTGTCAGCGCATGCGCGCTCCATCGAATCCATCCTCGGTCTCATTCGCACCATTGCCGGACAGACCAACCTGCTTGCACTGAACGCGACGATCGAGGCGGCCCGAGCGGGCGATGCCGGCCGTGGCTTCGCCGTGGTCGCGCAGGAGGTGAAAAGCCTCGCCAGCCAGACCGCGAATGCGACGGACGAAATCGCGGCCAAGATCGCCGCAATCCAGGAGGCGACGCGTTCGGCGGTCGAAACCAGCGCGTCGATCCAGTCGACGACGACCGAAGTCCAAGTGGCCGCGGAACGGATCCTCTCGGTCATCCAGTCGGGCGCGCAAACCGTGGGCACCATTGCGTCGGCTGTCGACGAGACGGCGCTTACCGCGGATTCGATGTCGAACACGATCGCCTCGATCCGCGAGAACACCGAAAGCGTTGCGGCGGAAATCGACGGCGTAGGCCGCGGCTTCGATCAGCTCGACAACCGCCTCGCGACCCTCAGCGCCAATGCCGGCGAGTTCGCCGCGAAGGTCGCTGCTCAGTAATTGTACGCGCGCTCGCCGTGATCGGCGATATCGAGACCTTCGCGCTCCGCGTCGCGTGCGTGACGAAGCGGTGTGATCCGTTTGACGACCGCAAAACAGAGCGCAGACCCCGTGGCCGACCAGGCGATCGCAACGGCAACGGCCGCGAGCTGGGCGATGAGCTGGTGGCCCAAGGCGTAGGCGTCGCCTCCGTGACCGCCGAGCGCGGGAAGCGCGACGAAAGCGGTGCCGATCGAGCCGGTGATCCCGCCGAGGCCGTGGATCCCGAACACATCGAGGCTGTCGTCGAGCCGCAAGCGGTTTTTCAGCGAGCCCACGAAACCGTAGCAGACCAGGCTCGCGGCCGATCCGAGTAGAATGGCTCCCATCGGGCCGCTTGCTCCGGCGGCCGGGGTCACCGCGACGAGACCGGCGACCGCGCCGGACGCTCCGCCGAGCATTGACGCCTTGCCCGAAACGAGGCGCTCGGCGGCCATCCATGTCAGCGCCCCTGCGGCTGGAGCGACGAACGTGTTCATCATCGCGACCGCCGCAAGTCCGTTCGCCTCGAGCGCAGAGCCGGCGTTGAAGCCGAACCAGCCGACCCACAGCAATCCTGCCCCGACCATGGTCAGGGCCAGCGAATGAGGCGGCATCGCCTCCCTCAAATGACCGATGCGCGGACCGGCAAAATAGACTCCGACGAGGCCCGCTACGCCTGAATTGACGTGCACGACCGTCCCGCCCGCGAAGTCGATCGCGCCGAATTTGAACAGGAGGCCGTCGCTCGACCAGATCATGTGGGCGAGTGGCGCGTAGACGATCGTCAGCCAAAGGGTCGCGAACAGCATGATTGCAGGAAATCGGACGCGCTCCACCAAGGCACCGATCACCAGGGCTGCGGTGATCGCCGCGAAGCTCATCTGAAAGGCCGCGAAAACCAGTTCCGGGATTGCCTTGCCACCCGTGCCGACGGCCCAGGCCGACGTGTCGCCGACGCCTGCGAGGCCGACCTTGCTGAGGTCGCCGATCAGCCAGTTCCCGCCGCCGAAGGCGAGGCTATAGTCGAGCAGCACCCAGGTCAGGATCGCGACCGCGGCGATCCCGAGCACCTGGCTCATCACCGACAGCAGGTTCTTGGCCCTCACCAGGCCGCCGTAGAAAAGCGCGAGGCCGGGCAGGACCATCAGCATCACGAGCGCGGTCGACGTCAGCATCCATGCCGTGTCGCCGCTGTCGATCGTGAGCTGCCCCGCCATGCCCCTTCGTCCGTGCTGCGCCGCACAAGCTAACGCAGGGAGATGAGCGGGCTATGTGAAAGCTTCACCTATTGCGTGGGCGGTTCGGGATGCGCGACCTTCCAAGCCATCGCCCGGCGGACACGAGCTTCGACCGAGGGATGATCGTAGAACACGAGCTCCTCGACCTTTCCGGGTCGCGGATAGCGATATTCGGCGGTCTTCACGAGCGCGGTCGACAGCGCGTCGGGCCGGTTCTCGGTCCGGAGCGAATAATCGTCGGCCTGCGTTTCCAGTGTTCGGCTGAACGTATTGAAGATCGGAAGGGTGAGCAGGCCGAACAGCGACACCATGAACAACAGCACCGGAACGCCCCGCGGCTCGGCGAGGCCGGCCGAACTTCCGAACCGGCGAGCGAACCAGGGGAAAGTCCGATCCGCGATCCAGAACAAGATGATCGCCGCGATCGAATAGAAGAGAATTCCGTACCACGTGTGCTTCAATACATAATGGCCGATCTCATGCCCGGTGACGGCGCGGACCTCGTCGATCGAGGCCTTGCCCATCGCGACGTCCGAAATGGCGACGCGAGCCGTGCTTCCGACTCCCCCGGCATTGGCGGTGAAGTTGTTCGACTGGCGTGAGCCGTTGAACATGAAGACCCGCTCAGGGGGCACGCCCGCACGTCCCGCCATCGCCACCACAGCATCGCGAACCTGGCCCGGCGGAATCGGCTCATATTTGTTGAACAGGGGCTCGATGAGGACAGGCGAGAGAAGGATGACGAAGGACAGGACGGCGGCCGTCAGCGCGCCTGACCAGATCCACCAAGTCTTTCCGGTGCGCCGCATCAGCCAATAAACGCCCATCAGGAAGAGGCCACCGACCACGGCCGATACGCCCGCGGCGATGGCGCCCTGCATCAGCCAGTCGCCAAGCGGCTGGCTTGTCCGGCCGTAGGCCTTTTCGCGGAAATAGTCGGCATAGAGCGTCCACGGCAGAGTCAGCACCGTTGAGACGAGGAAGAAGACGAAGCTCACGACGAGCGCGCGAACGTTTCGGCGCCGCTCGGCGAACTTGCCGTCGAGTTTGTCGAGAATACCCGAGCGGACAATCAGCCAGGTGACGACCGCGGCCACAAGCAGAGCCCACAGCAGCATCCATTCCTTGCCGATCGTATAGTCGTGCGCCTTCTGCAGCGCGGCCGGTCCGAGGCTGTCGATGTAGCGAGCGGTTTCGGCCTGGACTTGCGGATCGATCTTCATGGCCCTCTCCTCGATGCGCTACCGTAACGGCATGATCGAAGGGTGCAACCGGGCGTCTAGCGCATCTCGTAACCGGCAAGGCACTGGGCGACCCAGCGCGCGGCGGTCAAGGCGCTGAGGTCGGTCGTATCGAGCGGCGGATCCCATTCGGTTAGATCGATCACCCGCACTCTGGCATCGGACGCGAGCCGCCGCACCGCATAGTAGAAGTCGTGCGCGGCCATCCCTCCGGCGCGGCCTCCGGGCGCTGCTGGAAATTGCGAGCGGTCGATGACGTCGATGTCGCAATCGATCACGAGCGCATCGCAATGCGACACATGGTCGAGCGCCCGGTCGATCGCATGCTCGATGCCGTCGCGGCGGACATCGCCGATGGTGATGGCGAGATTGCCGGCCTCGACAGCGTCCTCGTGCATGGCCCGGCTGTTGGCGAAGCTCGCGAGCCCGACCTGCGCGATATTGGCGCCTGGAAGGCCGTCTTCGAGCAATGCCCGCACGGGGTTTCCGTTGCTGAGCCCGGAATCGAGGTCGCGCATGTCGAAATGCGCGTCGAGCGTGACGAGGCCGATCTCGTCATATTTCCCGCCGAGACCGAGCACCGCGGGCCGGGTGATCGCATTGTTGCCGCCGACCAGCAAAGTCAGCGCATGGACTTCAGCGCTTGCCGCGACCGCATCGCGGATGAGCGGGGTCGCTTGTTCGATGCTGAGACCGGCGAGCTCGACGTCGCCCCGGTCCGCGACCTTCGTTTCAAGCTCTCGCCCGGTTTCGACGTCATATCGGCCGATGCGCCGCAAGCTATTGCGGAGCAGCTGCGGCGCCTGGTCGCAGCTGCCCGGAGTGACCGATCCCGCAGCAAGCGGCGCCCCAACGAGGCCCACGGGAGCATCGTCAAGCCCCGTCGCAACGAGATCGGTCAGATTGGGCCAGGCCGCCATGCTTTTTGACGGTAGCATCGAGCCTCGCTTAAGGCGACGAACATGTGGGACAGGCTGCTCGTCGACTGCAACGTCGCGACGTTCGAGGAACGGCCGGGCAACGCTCTCGGACTGGTCGAGAACGCAGCGATCGGAATCGCCGACGGCAAGGTCGTCCGAGTCGGCAAGCGTACCGAACTCGCCGGCTTTCGCGCCAAGGAGGTCGATGCGCTCGCCGGCGCGTGGGTGACGCCCGGGCTGATCGATTGCCACACCCACTTGGTCTTCGGCGGCACCCGCGCCGACGAACATGCGATGCGCCGCGCCGGAGCGAGCTACGAGGATATCGCCGAGGCCGGCGGCGGGATCGCGTCGACGGTGAAACGCACGGCCGCGGCGACGGACGATGAACTGTTGGAGCAATCGCGCCGCCGCCTGCACGCGCTGATGAGCGGCGGCTGCACGACGGTCGAAGTGAAGTCCGGTTACGGGCTCGATCCCAAGAGCGAGCTTCGGTTGCTGAAGGTTGCGCAGGAGCTCGGAACGGACGAGGCGGTGCGGATCGTACCGACCCTTCTCGCGCTCCACGCGATTCCCGCGGACCAGCGGGATCGCAGGGCCCATTACGTCGGCGAGATTGTCGACAAGCTGATCCCCGCCGCGGCGAAACAGGGCATTGCCACCAGCGTTGACGCCTTCTGCGAAACGATCGCCTTCACCCCCGACGAGGTTGAGCGGCTGTTCAAGGCTTCGGCGCATCATGGCCTGAGGGTCCGGCTCCACGCCGAACAGCTTTCGAACCAGCACGGTGCCGCGCTCGCCGCGCAATATCGCGCTTTGTCCGCCGATCATCTCGAACATCTCGACGAGGCCGGGGCGAAAGCGATGGCCGCCGCGGGCACCGTCGCGGTGCTGCTCCCCGGCGCATATTATGCGCTGCAGGAAAAGAAGAAGCCGCCCGTCGCGCTGCTGCGCAAGCACAAGGTGCCGATCGCGGTCGCGACCGACTGCAACCCCGGCACATCGCCCATGCTCTCGCCCACGCTGGCGATGAACATGGCTTGCACCCTGTTCGGTCTGACTCCGGAGGAAGCAATCTCGGGAATGACGATCAATGCAGCGCGCGCGCTCGGCCTTGCCCACAGCACCGGCAGCATCGCGGCCGGAAAGCAGGCGGACCTTTGCGTGTGGCGCATCGAAACTCTTGCCGAGCTCGGCTACTGGGTCGGGTTGCCGGGGCCGGAGCGGCGAATTTTCAACGGAGCTGACAGCTGACCGATAGACGCGACAACAGCCGCCACATCCGAGCGCGCCGCGGGAGTGAGATCAAGGCGAGAGCCTGGACGACAGAGGCCGCAGTCCGGATGCTGATGAACAATCTCGACGACGAGGTCGCCGAGGATCCGCAGAGCCTGGTCGTCTACGGCGGGATCGGCCGCGCAGCGCGCAATTGGGAATGTTTCGACGCGATCGTCGACACTTTGGAGCGGCTGGAGGAAGACCAGACGCTGCTCGTGCAGTCGGGCAAGCCAGTGGGCGTGTTCCGCACCCACAAAGATGCGCCGCGCGTGTTGATCGCCAACTCCAACCTCGTGCCCAAATGGGCGAATTGGGAGGTATTCAACGAGCTCGATCGCAAGGGGCTCATGATGTACGGCCAGATGACGGCCGGAAGCTGGATCTACATCGGCACGCAGGGCATCGTCCAAGGCACTTACGAGACGTTCGCCGAGATGGGCCGCCAGCATTATGGCGGCGACCTCAAGAACCGCTGGATCCTGACCGCTGGCCTGGGCGGAATGGGCGGAGCGCAACCGCTCGCTGCGGTGATGGCCGGCGCGCATTGCATCGCGATCGAGGTCCAGGAAAGCCGCATCGAGAAACGGCTCGAGACGCGCTACCTCGACCGGCGCGCGACCAGCATCGATGAGGCGCTGGGGATCATGCACGCTGCGGAAGCGCCTATCTCAGTCGGCCTGCTCGGCAATGCGGCGGAGATCCTGCCGGAGATGCTGAAGCGCGGCATCAGGCCCGATGCGCTCACCGACCAGACCAGCGCGCACGACCCGGCGAACGGCTATTGCCCGGCCGGTTGGTCGGTCGCGAAATGGCAGGAAATGCGCGAGCGCGATCCTGCCGCGGTTGCGGCCGCGGCGCGCGAATCCATGGCGAGACATGTCGAGGCGATGCTCGCTTTTCGCGAGATGGGTGTTCCGACCTTCGATTACGGGAACAACATCCGCCAGGAAGCGAAGGATATGGGCGTCGCCCATGCATTCGATTTCCCGGGCTTCGTTCCGGCCTATGTCCGCCCGCTCTTCTGCCGCGGAATCGGCCCTTTCCGCTGGGCCGCGCTGTCGGGCGATCCCGAAGACATCTACCGCACCGACCAGAGGGTGAAGGAATTGATCCCCGACGATCCGCACCTCCACCGCTGGCTCGACATGGCGCGGGAGCGGATCGCCTTTCAGGGGCTGCCCGCGCGCATTTGCTGGGTCGGCCTCGGCCAGCGCCACCGGCTCGGGCTCGCGTTCAACGAGATGGTGAAGAGCGGCGAGGTCTCGGCGCCGATCGTCATCGGCCGCGACCATCTCGACAGCGGCAGCGTCGCCTCGCCCAACCGCGAGACCGAAAGCATGAAGGACGGTAGCGACGTCGTCTCCGACTGGCCGCTGCTCAACGCTTTGCTCAACACGGCCTCGGGCGCGACCTGGGTATCGTTCCACCATGGCGGCGGGGTCGGAATGGGCTATTCGCAGCACGCTGGAATGGTGATCGTCGCCGACGGCACCGACGATGCCGCTCGCCGGCTCGAGCGGGTGCTGTGGAACGATCCCGGGACCGGGGTCATGCGCCACGCCGACGCGGGTTATGAGATCGCGATCGACTGCGCGAAGGAACAGGGGCTCGACCTGCCGATGGTGAACGCATGAAGCTCGATCCGGCGACCATCGATCTCGCTACGCTCCGTAAGCTCTGGCGGGGCGAAGCGGCGTCGCTCGACGATGCTTCCATGCAGCGCGTTGCCGAGGCCGCTGCCTCGGTCGAGCGCATCGTCGCCGGCGGCGAGACCGTTTACGGCGTCAACACCGGCTTTGGCCTCCTCGCCAATACGCGCATCCCCGACGACCGCCTTGCCGAGCTACAGACCAACCTCATCCTGTCGCACAGCGCCGGTCTCGGCGACCCGCTCCCGAGGCACGTCACGCGGCTGATGATCGTGCTGAAGCTGCTCGGCCTCGGGCGCGGCTATTCGGGCGTGCGGCGCCAGGTGATCGACGCGCTGCAAGCGCTGCTCGACCATGACGCAATGCCGCTGATTCCGGCCCAGGGCAGCGTCGGCGCTTCGGGCGACCTCGCGCCTCTCGCGCACCTCATCGCCGCTCTGATGGGCCACGGGAGCATCGACGTTGCGGGGCAGGCTATGACTGCTGGCGAAGCGCTCCAGAAGCTCGGGATGGAGCCGCTGGCGCTCGGGCCAAAGGAAGGGCTCGCGCTGATCAACGGGACGCAGATGTCGACCGCGATCGCTCTCGACGCATTGCTCACTGGCGAGCGCGTGTTCGCCGCGGCGATTGCCGCCGGCGCACTATCGGTCGACGCGCTGAAGGGCAGCGCCAAACCATTCGATCCGCGAATCTCCGAGCTTCGCGGGCAACCCGGCCAGATTCGAGTCGCCGCCGCCATCCGCGAGCTCCTCGAGGGAAGCGAGATCAATACGAGCCATACTCACTGCGCCAAGGTGCAGGACCCATACAGCTTCCGCTGCCAGCCGCAGGTCATGGGTGCTGCGCTCGACCTCCTGACCAACGCCGCTCGAACGCTGACCATCGAGGCAGGCGCCGTCACGGATAATCCCATCGTGTTCCCCGACGAGGATCGGGCGATCTCCGGCGGCAATTTCCACGCCCAGCCCGTGGCCTTCGCGGCCGACATGATTTCAATGGCCCTGTGCGAGGTCGGCTCCCTGTCGGAACGGCGCACTGCGGTGCTGATCGATCCCAAGATGAGCGACCTTCCGCCCTTCCTCACAGAGGATTCGGGGGTGAATTCGGGCCTCATGATCCCGCAAGTGACCGCGGCGTCGCTGGTCAGCGAAAACCGCAGCCTCGCATTTCCGGCGAGCATCGATTCGATCCCGACCTCGGCGGGGCAGGAAGACCATGTCTCGATGGCGCCAATCGCGGCGCGGAAGGCCGGACAGATCGCGCGCAACGCGGGCGGGATCGTCGCGGTCGAGTTGATCGCCGCCGCCCAGGGCATCGACTATCACGCTCCCTTGAAGACCTCGGCGAAGCTGCAGGACGTGCATTCCAGGGTGCGCGAGCATTCGCCGCACCTCGTATCGGATCGCTATTGGGCGGATGAAATGGCCGCGCTCCAGACTGCGGTTCTGGCCGGAGAGATTGGCGAAGGGCTGGTCGCGCTTTAGCTGACGCGGGTCCAGCGCTGCTCCTTGCACAGCAGCCCCATGACCGCGCAGCCCTTTACGACCATCACATTCGGGCCGTCCTGGCGGACCGTGGCCGAGCCGGTGATGTTGCGTTTCGGCTCGAGGGCGCGCCCGCGATAGAGCCCGCCGCCAAGCGGCTTGAGGTCGCTCAGCACGCGCGTGCCGGGGGTGACGCCTCTGTCCTTATTCTTTGGCGTCGCCCAGCTCACCGTGCCGCAAAGAGCGTCGCCGCAACGCGCGACGCTGACGATCACGCTGTGCTTGGGGTTCGCCCAGCGTCCTTCCAAAGCCGCCTGCGCCTGGGCCGTGACCGGCACGGTGGCGGCGAAAAGGACAAGAAAGATCTTCGTCAGAAATCGGGTCATGATCGCGATCTAGCGGGATTTTGTGGCGGAAATGGCACCTTGAGCTTGCTCCAACATTAATGGAAATCGCGGCTTTTGGGGATGATTTCGACGTCCCGTGGGTGCCGTGAGACGGGGGGACGGATCGTTCCGGGGGCGTCGCCGCGCGAGAGTGCGGGGGTGACCAGTTCCTCGCTGAGGTGCCGCAGCATGTGCGTGTGATCCTCGAGCCGGCGCGCGACAACGTGGATCACGCCATCGTCTTCGTCCTTCTGGACGATGCCGTGCACCGCCATCAGCCGCGCGCCCATCACGATCTTGCGCTGCTTCTCGAACACGTCGGGCCAAACGACGAGATTGGCGATCCCGGTCTCGTCCTCGATGGTGATGAACACCACCCCCTTGGCGCTGCCCGGCCGCTGGCGGATCAGCACGAGGCCGGCGATCGACAGGCGCTTGCCGTCCCGGATCGATGTGAGCCGGTCGGCCGTGATGAACTTTCGGCCCGCATAATGTTCGCGCAGGAATTGCATCGGGTGCGCCTTCAGCGAGAGGCGGATCGTCTGGTAATCGTTCACCACATGCTCGCTGAGCGGCATGGCGGGGAGTTGGGCGGGCTCGGCTTCCCAGCCTTCGTCGCGCGCTTCGGCATAAGCGAAGAGCGGCAGGTCGGGCGCTTGCCTCAGCGCTCGGGAGTCCCACAGCGCCGCTCGCCGGTCGAGACCGATCGAGCGGAAGGCATCGGCGGCGGCAAGGCGCTGGATGGCATGTACGGGGACGCTGCCACGCCTGCGCAGCTCCTCGACCGATCGATATGGCCGCCGAGCGACGAGCCGGTCCGCCGCTTCGCGCTGCAGCCCGTCGATCTGGCGCAGGCCGAGGCGCAGCGCTCCGTCCTCGATCGTGCAGTCCCAGTCGCTCATGTTCACATCCACCTCGCGCAACTCGACCCCATGCTCGCGCGCGTCGCGGACGATCTGCGCCGGAGCGTAAAAACCCATCGGCTGCGAATTGAGGAGCGAGGCTGCGAAGGCCGCGGGATATTTCCATTTGAGCCAGCTCGACACGTAGACGAGGTGAGCAAAGCTCGCCGCGTGGCTTTCGGGAAAGCCATATTCGCCGAAGCCCTTGATCTGGTCGAAGCAGCGCTGGGCGAAGTCGGGGTCGTAGCCGCGCCCGACCATCCGCCCGACCATCTTGTCCTGAAGCACCTCGATATTGCCCTTGGATCGGAAGGTCGCCATCGCCTTTCGGAGCTGGTTCGCTTCCTCCGAGCTGAATTTTGCCGCGTCGAGCGCGATCTTCATCGCCTGTTCCTGGAAGATCGGGACACCGAGCGTCCGGCCGAGGATCTTTTCGAGCTCGTCAGGCGGGCCATGCGCCGGGTCGGGACAGGGGAAGGTCACCGCCTCCTTGCCTGACCGGCGCTTCAAATAAGGGTGGACCATGTCGCCCTGGATTGGACCGGGGCGAACGATCGCGACTTCGATAACAAGGTCGTAGAAGCAGCGCGGCTTGAGCCTCGGCAACATGTTCATCTGGGCCCGGCTTTCGACCTGGAACACGCCGAGCGAATCCCCGCGGCACAGCATGTCGTAGACCTCCGGCACTTCCTGCGGGATGGTCGCCAATTCCCACCGCTCGCCATTGTGCTCGGCGATCAGGTCGAAACATTTGCGGATGCAGGTCAGCATGCCCAATGCGAGCACGTCGATCTTGAGGATCCCGAGCTCGTCGATGTCGTCCTTGTCCCATTCGATGAAGGTGCGGTCGTCCATCGCGCCGTTGCCGATCGGCACCGTCTCGGTCAGCGGCCGCTCGGTCAGGATGAACCCGCCGACATGCTGGCTGAGGTGGCGCGGCATTCCGATCAGCTGGCCGGCGAGCTTGACCGTTCGCTTCAAATGCGGGTCGGAAAGGTCGAGCCCGGCATCGTTCGCCCGGGCGTCTTCGAGCTCGGCTTCCATATGTCCCCAGACGGTCGAAGCGAGCGCTCCGCAGACATCCTCGGAAAGGCCCATGACCTTGCCGACTTCGCGGATTGCCGAGCGCGGGCGATAATGGATCACCGTGGCGGCGATCCCAGCGCGGTCGCGGCCGTATTTCTCGTAAATGTGCTGGATCACCTCCTCGCGCCGCTCATGCTCGAAATCGACGTCGATGTCGGGCGGTTCGCGGCGCTCCTCGGAAATGAAGCGCTCGAACAACAGGTCGCTGGTTGCCGGATCGACCGCGGTGATCCCGAGACAATAGCAGACCGCGCTGTTCGCCGCCGATCCGCGCCCCTGGCAGAGGATCGGCGGGTCCAGCGAGCGCGCGTAAGCGACGATGTCGTGAACGGTGAGGAAGTAGCGCGCGAAATCCAGGCGTTCGATCAGCGCCAGCTCGTGCTTCAACTGGGCAAGAACCTTGTGAGGGATGCCGCCGGGCCAGCGCTCGGCCGCGCCGGTCCAGGTCAGCACTTCCAGATATTGCTGCGGCGAACGGCCGTCGGGCACGGTCTCCTTCGGATATTCGTAGCGCAGCTCGTCGAGGCTGAAGGTGAGCGCGTCGGCGAACTCGCGAGTCGCTTTAATCGCGTGCGGCCAGCGCTCGAACAGCCGCGCCATCTCGGCCGGTGATTTCAAATGCCGCTCGGCATTGGGGTTGAGCAGGAAACCGGCGGTCGCGATCGTCACCTTCTCGCGGATGCAGGTGACGACGTCCTGCAGCGGCCGGCGATCGGGTGCATGATAATGGATGTCATTGGTCGCGAGGATGGAGCAGCCTTGGCTTTTCGCCAGCCGGTCGAGCCGTTCGATCCGCGCATTGTCGCCGCCGCGATACAGCCAGCTCGCCGCGACATGACGGAGTGACGTCAAGGCACCGCGAAGTCGCGGCAGATCGGCCTCGAAAGCGTCGATGTCGTCACTGGGCCAGGCGATGAAAGCGATGCCTTCAGAATGCTCAGCGACGTCTTGCAGCGACAGCTCGCACTCGCCTTTCTCTGCGCGCATCTTGCCAAGGCTGAGCAGCCGCGAGAGGCGGCCATAACCCTCGCGGTCGACCGGATAAGCGAGCAGGCTCGGTGCATCGGTCAAATCGAGCCGGCAGCCGATCAGCGGCCTCAACCCCGCGGTCATGCACGCGCTGTGCATCCTCACCACCCCGGCGAGCGTGTTGCGGTCGGCGATGCTGATCGAGTCCATGCCGAACTCGAGCGCTTTGAGGGTCAATTCGATTGCATCCGACGCCCCGCGCAGGAAGGAGAAGGGCGAGGTCACGCCGAGCTCGACATAAGGCGCTTGGCTGACCGGAGGCGGTGGCATGCCTTTCCGGCGCACCAGCTTCAGCCGTGAGAATCCGACCTTTTCAGGCATCACCCGAACAGCCCATGGATGAACCAGTTGGGCAGGCCGCCGCGGCCGTCGCCGGCGAGGCCCTCGCGGTAGATCCAGTAGCGGCGGCCTTCGGCATCCTCGATCCGATAATAATCGCGCAGGCGGGCGGTCGAAGGCTGGCGCCACCATTCGGGCGCGATCCGCTCGGGCCCCTCGGCGCGGGCGATGTCATGCACCGCGCGCCGCCACACAAAGCGCCGCGGCATGCCTTCGGGGGTCGCGTAAATGACGTCGATCGCTTCCGGCCGGTCGAGCAGGCGTTGGGGGCGAGGTTTCCTCCCCTCGATTTCGAGGGGAGGGGGACCAGCGTAGCTGGTGGAGGGGCCCCTCCGTCGCGCTTCGCGCGCCACCTCCCCTGCAAATGCAGGGGAGGAGACTGCGGGACTCCACCCGCTCGCCCTTTCCGGCAAATGGCTTTCCTCCGGCCGCGGTCGCCGCACGGCGCGCGTTCCGAGCTTCACCGTCAACCGGTCGACCAGACGTGCCAGCTCCTGGCTGCCGTTGGGTTCCTCGATCAGGCTATCCTGAGCCGAAGCGAGGCGTTCGGCCCAATCGGCCTGGAGCGCGAAGGCGTCGAAACCGAACTCCGGATTCAGCGCCGCCGCTTTGTCGCCGAGCAGGCGCTGGAGATGCTTCGGCTCGCGGCTCGCGATCGCGGTGGCAACCGAGGCGACCGCGACGCTCCCGTCGACCCGGTAACCGGTGAGCGACAGCAATCGTGCGCCCAAATGCCGTTCCTGCAGCTCACGAACGAGAACCGGGACTAGTCGCTCGAGCGCTTGCTCTGCTGCTTCGGGATGGGTCGCCGGCTCCTTGAGCTTGAGCAAAGCGCGCGGCGGGGGATCGGTGGGCGCGGCGGTCAGCGGCTCCGGTTTGCGGCCGAGCATTCGGTCGAGCGCATCGACGACGCTTTCGACTCCCCGAAACCGTCTCGCGAGCGCGAGACGCGGCATGATGAGCAGCGCACCGAGCCTCTTCAGGCCTAGCCGTTCCAAGGTTCGTACCGTGTCCGGATCGAGCCGCAGCGCCGACACGTGCAGCGGCGCAAGTCTGTCGACGGCATCCTCATCGCAAATGCACGGCGCGTAATGCGCCAGTGCCCACGCCGCCGCGGCCGTCGGGGCGATTGCAACGCGCGTGGTGGAACCGATCCGCGCGAAGCGGCGCTCGATATCGCGGGCCAGCTGCTTTTCGCCGCCGAACAAATGCGCGATGCCGCTCACGTCGAGCCTCAATCCGTCGTCGTCGGCCTCGACCAAAGGCGACCAGCGGCCGGCCCAGCGTGCGAGCCGCTGCACCAATGCCGAATCGCCTTCCGGATCGGCGGGAGCCGCGACCAAGGCCGGATCGAGCGCCCGGGCATCCGCCAACCGCGCGCCGGGCCTCGCCCCGCGCTCGGCGGCGGCTTTCGTGACGGCGTGAATGATGAGGCCGTGCGGGCCCTCGAGCGTGAGGACGACGGGGCTGTCAGGCGGTAAGTCGGCGTTCTTCGCCCAGCGCTCGATCGCCAGATGCGGCAACCAGATGAAAGCGACCCGCCTCATGGGTCCCATCAAAATGGCATTTTGATGGGGGCCCTTCATGCGCCAGGCTCCAGCGGCCCGGAGGCGCCCCACGCGCGCGGAACAGTTCGGCATCCCACGCGGAGACTCCCGGCGCGCGCGGGTCGAGCGGGTTCACGAGCGAGGGCGCGCTCGCGATCCGCCAGCGCATCCGAGCGCCGCTCAAGTTCGCGCTTCCGCCGAGGCGCACCAGCCAGCAGGGAACGCCGCTCCGCTCCGATGCCACCGCCAGCCGCCGGGTCGCGGTGAAATCGAGCACCTTCGGGTCGCCCCAAATTTCGCCGATGACGCAGGAGAGGCCCGAGCATCTTACGCCTTCCTCCATCGCCCACAGCGCAGCACGAGCATCGCTCGCCTCGATATGGATGAGGTCCTGCGACGGCAGGCCAAGCGGATAGATTCGTCCCGATTCGAGGATCGACATGCGGTCCTGGACCCAGAGCAAGGGTTTCGAACGATCGATCTGGGCCAGGAGGAAGCCCGTCCAGCCCCCGTCGCGCGGGTGTGCGGCGAAGAGTTCGGAAAGGGTGGGTTTCCTCCCCTCGATTTCGAGGGGAGGGGGACCGCCGTAGGCGGTGGAGGGGCCCCTCCGACGCGCTGCGCGCGCCACCTCCCCTGCAAATGCAGGGGAGGAGACATCAGGCCGTGCGGAGACAGCTCCGCCGGCGACCAGAGACAAGCCTCTTGCCACACGACTCACAACGTTTCGTTCTGCTTTTGTTCTTGTCTCGCGATTCAGGGGCAAGAGTCAATGCTGCGACTCGGGCGCGATCCCAAGTTCTTCTAAAAACACGTCAATTTCGCGAACGACTTCGCGAGTCAGCCGGCCAGAAACGCCGAATGCCATGTGCGTGCAGCGCATCTCGACCGCCTTGTCTCGCTCATGGTCGAGACCGCGAGCGGAGCGCGGAGCAATGATCCCATCCCGCCGCGACCATAGGGCAAGATGAGGCACCGGAGGTTTGTCGGTGATCCTGGGGATCGGCGGCTCATCGACCTTATGGCCGGCGATCCATTCGTAGAGCCGCCACACGTTGTTCTGCTTGGGGTCGCCCGAGAAGGGAGAGCCCAAAGTGACGACGGCCAGCACTCCCTCCGGGGCCGCCCGCGCCAGTTCGCGGGCATAAACTCCGCCGAGGCTCCAACCGACCAGCAGAACCGGCCGGCCGCGGCCCACCTCCTCCAGCCGACGCTTCAGCCGTTCCACCGTGTCGGAAGTCGCTCCACGGTTGAAGCCCAGCTTCCAGCCATAAACTCGCCACCCCGCATCGGCGAGCGCCCTGCGCAGCGCCCTCGTCGTACGGTCGCTCGCCACCCAGCCCGGGATGACCAGCGCCGGCGGACCGTCTTCGGGGCCAAGCGTCCGGCTGCGCTTAAAGGTGCTCCATAGACGAGGAGCCAGCCAAGCCGCCTCGGTCAATCGCCGCCAGTTTGGCGGAGGCCGATCATCGCCTGTGAAATGATGCTTCAGAGATAGTCTCCGCCCATCAATTCCCGGAGCGCTTTCGGCAGCTTCACCCGGCCGTCGGAAGTTTGATGGTTCTCGAGCAGCGGCACGAGGATCCGGGGAGAAGCGAGGGCCGTATTGTTCAGCGTGTGCGCGAACCGCACTTTGCCGTCGCTCCCGCGGTAACGGATGTTCGCCCGCCGTGCCTGCCAGTCGTGCAACGTCGAGCAGCTATGCGTTTCGCGATACTTGCTGAGCGAGGGCACCCAGCTTTCGATGTCGTTCATGCGATATTTGCCGAGGCCCATGTCGCCGGTCGACGTTTCGATCACCTGGTAAGGAATCTCCATCGCCTGGAGCAGCTCTTCGGCCAGCCGCAGCAAGGTCGCGTGCCATTCGGCGGACTGGGCCTCGTCCGCCTCGCAAATCACATATTGCTCGACCTTCATAAACTGGTGGACCCGAAGCAGCCCGCGCACGTCCTTGCCCGCGCTGCCCGCTTCGCGGCGGAAGCAGGGTGAGAACCCGGCATAGAGGATCGGCAGTTTGTCGGCCTCGATGATCTCGCCCGAATGAAGTGAGGTGAGGACCACCTCGGCGGTCCCCGCGAGCCACAGATCGTCGTTCGGGAGCTCGTAGGTCTCCTCGCGGTGGCCGGGGAACTGGCCCTGGTTCAGGAAGGCCTGTTCGCGCGCGATCGCCGGCACCGTGATCGGGGTAAAATCGGCCGCCGCGATCTTCTCGAGCGCCCAGGCCATCAGCTTGGCCTCGAGCAGTGCCAGCGCACCCTTGAGGCAATAGGTCCGGCTGCCGGACACCTGCGTCACCCGCGACAGGTCCGCCCAATCGTTCTTCTCGATCAGGGCGACATGGTCGAGCGGCTCAAAATCGAACTTCGGCGACTCGCCCTCGGTGCGGATCACCGCATTGTAGGTCTCGTCGGGCCCCACCGGTGCGCCCTCGTAGGGGATTCCGGGAAGCTGCAGCATCAGGGCGTTCAGGGCCGCTTCCTCGCCGGCCAACTGGTTCTCTAGCGTGCTGACACGCGCGCCCGCGTCCTTGGCCTTTCGGCCGAGCTCCGCTTTCTCTTCCGGGGCCGCCTTCGGAAATTGCGCGCTGATCGCGTTGCGCTCTGCCCGAAGCGCCTCGATCTCGGTCTTGAGCGCGCGGACTTGCGTGTCGAGCGCGAGGAGATCGTCGAGGCTGATAGCGACGCGCTTGTCGCGCATCGCGCGTTCGACCGTCTCGCGGTTCGCTCTGACAAAGTCCAAGGCCAGCATCGCCGCGTGCCTAGCCTAAGCTAGTCGAAGTGCAAACGCCGGTAGCTGCCACGGAAGAACAGCAAAGGATCGAGGCCCGCATCGAAGCTCGCTTTCACGACCTGGCCGACCAGGATGTGGTGGTCGCCGCCGTCATAAACCGCGAAACGCTCGCATTCGAATACGCACAATGATTCTTCCAGGATCGGGGCGCCGGCCTCGCCACACGACCAGGGCGTGTTGCCGAAGCGATCCTCGACCCGGGTCGAAAAGGTGATCGAGGCGGGCTGCTGCTCGTTCTGGAGCACGTTCACCGCGAAGCAGGACGCGCCGGTCAGCGGCGCCGATGCGGCCGCCTGCTTGTGGAGGCAGACCAGCAGCAAAGGCGGGTCCAGCGACACCGAGGTGAAGCTGTTGACGGTGATCCCTGCAGGCTTGCCCGAATCGTCGAGGCAGGTGACGACCGTCACCCCCGTTGCGAAGCAGCCGAGCGCGTCGCGCAAGGTCCTGGGGTCGTGCCCGCTGCGATATTCGTGCCGGGTCGGCTGGTCGGCCATTCTGGAGCCTATAGCGCCAGCAACTCCTCTGGCGTCAACGCCAGCACGTCCGCGATCGTCTTGTCGAGCGTTTCGGAAACGAGGTAGCGCGGCTGGAAGGCGTCGTGCTTGTAGGGCGTATGGACCGCCTTGCCGACCGAGAAAGGCAGGCGCTCGACCTGATCGTTCTCGAGGCTGAAATGCGCCTCGCCGAAGCTCGAGGCGAGCCCCGCGCCGAGGATCTTCAGTTCCCCATGCTCCTTCGCGAGGCCGAACTCGACGCTGTGCCAGTAGAGCCGGGCGGCCTTGTGCCCCTGGCCGGCGGCGATCGCTGCCGCGCCGAGCTCCCCGATATGCTTGGTCATGTCGGCATAATCGTGGTGGGCCAGCATCGGGATATGGCCGAACATGTCGTGGAAGCAGTCGGGCTCCTCAAGATAGTCGAGCTCCTCGCGTGTCCGGATGAAATTGCCCACCGGGAATACCCGTTCGCTCAGCATCGCGAAGAAAATGTCGTCCGGAACCAGCCCGGTGACCGCCACCGTCCGCCAGCCGGTGCGCGGCTCGAGAATTGCGTTCAATCCCTCAAGATCGGGCACGCCCGGGTGCGAGAGGCGCAACAGGTCGATGCCGTCGAGGAAGGGCGTCACCACACGCGTGCCCAGCAAATCCACCTGCCGCGCGAACAGGAGGTCCCACACGGCATGGTCGTCGTCTGTGAACGACTCCCACTCCTGCGGCACGACATAGTCCTGCCAGCCGCAAGGCTGCTGTTTGGTGGCGGCGGCTCGGTGAAGCATTCTTTGTCCTTTTCGTCGGAAAACAAAAAACCCGCCGCGGAAGCCGGGGCGGGTCGAGGTTGGTCGTCTGAACTTGAGCGCGCGTCAGCCGATCCCAACCTCGTCGGGATAATAATAAACGGCGGTGATCGCGGTCCGTGTCATTTCGCGGCCTTTATGAGGATACAACGCTGAACAATCAATGTCGTGCCAGTTCATTGATCGTTTCGGCCAGTTTCCGGTCGCGGTCCGTCACTCCGCCCGCGTCGTGGCTGGTCAGGCGGAAATCGACCCGGTTCCACACGCTTGTGAATTCGGGGTGATGGTCGGCCTTTTCCGCGTAGAGCGCGACGCGGGTCAGGAAGCCGAACGCCTCGTTGAAGTCCTTGAACTTGAACGTCCGCACCAGCGCCTTGCCGCCGTCCTCGAGCGTCCATCCTTCGGGAATGTCCATGGCTCGGCTCCCTTGAAATGCTGCCGTTGCAGGAGCAGTTGGGCCGCAAAGGAGTCAATGCCATGGCAACGCAAGTCGCCGAAAAAGGCCCGCTCGGGTTCGAGAATCCGATGGGCACCGACGGCTTCGAGTTCGTCGAATATACCGCGCCAGATCCGCAGCTTTTGCGCGAGCTCTTCACGAAGATGGGCTTCCCGGCGGTCGCGAAGCACAAGCGCAAGGATGTGACGCTCCACCGCCAGGGCGAGATCAACTTCATCATCAATGCCGAGCCGGGGAGCTATGCCGAGAGTTTCGCTCGTGATCACGGCCCCAGCGCCTGCGCGATGGCGTTCCGGGTGAGGGACGCGAAATTTGCGCATGAGCGCGCGGTTGGCCTCGGCGCGACCTCGGTCCAAACCGATGTCGCGAAGGGCGAAATGGACATTCCGGCGATCGAGGGGATTGGTGGATCGCGCCTGTTCCTCGTCGACCATTATGGCGAAAAGGGCTCGATCTACGACGTCGACTTCGACTTCTTCCCCGACTGGCAGCAGCGCATGGCCGAGCTCGACAGCCGGCTCACCTACATCGATCACCTGACCCACAATGTGAATCGCGGGCAGATGAGCGTCTGGGCCGGCTATTACGAGCGGCTCTTCAACTTCCGCGAGATCCGCTACTTCGACATCGAGGGTAAGCAGACCGGCCTCTTCTCGAAGGCCATGACCTCGCCAGACGGCAAGATCCGTATCCCCTTGAACGAGAGCCAGGACGACAAGAGCCAGATCGAGGAGTTCCTGCGCGAATATAAGGGCGAGGGCATCCAGCACATCGCGCTGGGGACGTCGGACATCTATCAGGCGGTGGATATCCTGCGCGGCCGCGGGGTCGCCTTCCAGGACACGCCGGATACATATTACGAGCTGGTCGACGAGCGGGTGAAGGGCCATGGCGAGCCGAAGGCGGAGCTCGAGAAGCGCCGAATCCTCGTCGATGGCGCTCCGACCGAGGGCCAGGGCCTGCTGCTGCAGATTTTCACTCAGAACGTGATCGGCCCGATCTTCTTCGAGATCATCCAGCGCAAGGGCAACGAGGGCTTCGGCGAGGGCAATTTCAAGGCCCTGTTCGAATCCATCGAGCTCGATCAAATCCGCCGCGGCGTAATCTGACGACTACATTGCCGTCATTGCGAGCGGAGCGAAGCAATCCAGTCTGGATCGCCACGTCGCTTCGCTCCTCGCGATGACGAGGAGAAGGAATGACCGAAGCTTTTATCTGCGACTACGTCCGCACCCCCATCGGCCGCTATGCGGGCGCTCTTAGCGGTATCCGTGCCGACGACCTCGCCGCCATCCCGATCAAGGCGCTGATCGACCGCAACCCCGATATCGACTGGGCCGAACTCGACGACGTGATCCTCGGCTGCGCCAACCAGGCGGGGGAGGACAACCGCAACCTCGCGCGCATGGCGGGGCTGCTTGCGGGGTTACCCGACAGTTCCGGCGGAGTGACTCTCAATCGCCTGTGCGGATCGGGCCTCGACGCCGTCGCGATGGCGGCGCGCGCGATTCGCGGCGGCGAGTCCGACCTGATCATCGCCGGCGGGTCGGAAAGCATGAGCCGGGCGCCGTTCGTCATGGCCAAGGCGACCAGCGCCTTCGACCGCAACGCAGAGATGTACGACACGACCATCGGCTGGCGTTTCGTCAATCCGAAGATGAAGGCCGCCTACGGCGACGACACAATGCCGAGCACCGGCGAAAACGTCGCACAAGAATTTCAGGTGAGCCGCGAGGACCAGGATGCCTTCGCCCTGCGGAGCCAGGACAAAGCTGCAAAGGCCCAGGCGAACGGCCGGCTGGCCGCGGAAATCGTCGCGGTCGAGATTCCGCAGCGGAAGGGCGATCCCGTCGTCGTCGACAAGGACGAGCATCCGCGCGCGACCAGTCTGGAAGCGCTCGCCAAGCTGAAGCCCATCGTTCGGCCGGACGGCACGGTAACCGCCGGCAATGCCTCGGGGGTCAACGATGGCGCGGCGGCGATCGTCATCGCGAGCGAGGAGGCGGCCAAACGCAACGGCCTCACCCCCCGCGCCCGAGTGCTCGGTGCGGCCGTCGCCGGAGTCCCGCCCCGGATCATGGGAATCGGCCCGGCACCGGCGTCGGAAAAACTGATGAAGCGGCTTGGCCTCAAGGTCGCCGACTTCGCCGTGATCGAATTGAACGAGGCGTTCGCGGCGCAAGGTCTTGCGGTGCTTCGCCAGCTCGGGATCGCCGACGACGATCCCCGAGTGAACCCAAACGGCGGGGCGATCGCGCTCGGCCATCCGCTCGGAATGTCCGGCGCCCGGCTCGTGCTCACCGCCACCGAGGAGCTGCTGCGAAACTGCGGCAAGCTTGGTCTTGCGACCATGTGCATCGGGGTCGGCCAGGGAATCGCGCTCGCGCTCGAACGGGTGTAAACTGCCGTGATGGCTGAGCTGGCGGAAAAGGCGCTCGATAAAGCGGCGATCATGGCCGTGCTCGACCGCGTGCCCGATCCGGAGATTCCGGCGCTCACCATCACCGACCTTGGGATCGTCCGCGGGATCGCTGAAAATCCGCCGCGGGTGCTGGTCACTCCGACCTACACGGGCTGCCCGGCGACGGTCGCGATCGAACAGATGATCCGCGTCGCGCTCGACAAGGCCGGTTTTTCCGACGTTCACATCGAACGCGTCCTGTTCCCGGCCTGGACCACGGATTGGATCAGCGATCGTGGAATGCAGCGGCTCAAGGCTTTCGGGATCGCACCTCCCAATCCGTCAGCAACGGCCGAATGCCCCCAATGCGGTTCGCCCGATACCGAGGAGGTCAGCCGCTTCGGTTCGACCCCGTGCAAGGCGCAGTGGCGCTGCAAAACCTGCCTGGAGCCGTTCGACCGGTTCAAGTGCCACTGAATTGACTGTGCTCCTGCGAAGGCAGGAGCCCAGACTCTTTCTTTTTGGGCTGGACCCCGGCCTTCGCCGGGGAACTACCACTCCGCGAAACTGCCGTCGTTCGTACGAAAGATCGGGTTGCGCCAGCGGTGCCGGTCCTTGTCCGCCTCACGCACCGCCGCTTCGTCGATGTCGACCCCCAGGCCGGGCCCCTCGGGCACGGGCAGATAGCCGCCGACCGGGGTCAGCGCTTCTTTGTTGGTGCAGAAGTTCAGAAGGTCGTGCCCGCCGGTGTTGTAATGGATTCCGAGGCTGATCTCCTGGATCGCATGGTTTGGAGTGCAGGCGGCAATCTGCAGGCAGGCGCCCAGCGCCAGCGGCCCGAGCGGGCAGTGGGGCGCGACGGCGACGTCATAGGCCTCGGCCATTGCGGCGATCTTGCGCACCTCGAGGATCCCTCCGGCGTGGCTGAGGTCGGGCTGGATTATGCCGACCGTGCCGGCTTCGAAGAAGGGCTTGAAGTCCCAGCGGCTGTAGAGCCGCTCGCCAAGCGCGATCGGGGTCGTGACCAGCGCGGCGATTTCGCGCAGCCCTTCCGGATTTTCCGAAAGCAGGGGTTCCTCGATGAACAAGAGTCCGAGCGGTTCAACCGCCTTGGCGAGCTGCTTGGCGAGCGGTCGATGGACCCGCCCGTGGAAGTCCAGGCCGACGTCCATTCCCTTCGCCTGGGCGGCTTCGACGCGCTTGACCACCGCGTCGAATTGCCTGGGCGTTCCGATCCATTCGAGCTCGGCGGTCGCGTTCATCTTGACCGCGGTGAAGCCCTGGTTGCGACGCACCTCGGCGGCCTCGGCGATCTCGTGCGGCCTATCGCCTCCGATCCAAGCGTAGGAGCGCACTTTCTCGCGCACCTTCCCGCCGAGCATCTGCCAAGCCGGCAGTCCGAGCGCCCGGCCCTTGAGGTCCCACAAGGCCTGCTCGAGTCCGGCCAGCGCCGACATGAGCACGGGACCGCCGCGGTAGAAGCCTCCGCGATAGCCGACTTGCCAAATATCCTCGATGTTGAACGGATCCGCCCCGATGAACCGGTCGCGAAGCGCCTCCAACGCGCCGTCCACGGCCTCGGCCCAGCCTTCGAGGCTCGCCTCGCCCCAGCCGACCGCCCCGTCCTCGCTCTCGACGCGAACGAACAGCCAGCGCGGCGGCGCGTAGAAAGTCTCGATCCGGCCGATCTTACGTTGGGTCACGCTTCGGCCTTCGCCTGGGTTCCGCTTCCCCCGAAGTGCCGCCCGGCCGCGTCATCGTCGTCATCGGCATAATCGCCGATCTTCTTGATCGGCACGATCAGGCACACGCTCTGCGCCGGAAGCACGTTGCGCCAGTCGGCGATCAATTGCTTGTACGCGCGCCCGACGTTGCGGATCTTGCGGTCGAGATCGAAGAGGCCAAGCGGATTGACGTTGCCGTTCTGCTCGCGAAGCGCGGTGTCCCAGTCGACCTGGTCGGTCAGCGAGTACCAGGTGAAGCCGACGGTCGGGATTCCGACGTTCCTGAGGCGCAGGACGTTGGCCCATTCCTTCCACAGCCATTTCACGGCTTCATCGCCGTGCGGGCCCTCCCACAGGTTGGTTTCGGTGTGCATCACCGGCACCCGGTAGCGGTTGTAATATTGGCGAGTGATCTCGGCGTAACCGAACGTCTCTCCGGCCGCGACCGTATGGCCGTCGGCGAAGACCCGATGTTCATTGAGCTGGTAATAATCATTGCCGAGAATGCAGTGCTGTTTCAGCCGGTGCTCGAGGAACCAGTTATACTCCTCGCGGGTCATGCCGTTATCGATCAGGAACTCGTACATCCCGCTGTCGACCCGCCGGCCATAATTGAGGTCAAGCGAGAGGAAGCGCATTTGATTGAGGACTTCGGCGCGGCCGATCGCGGCCGGTGAGTCCGCATGATAATATTCAGAGCTCTCACTCTGGATGAAGATCGCGTCGTGGCGGCGCTTGAGTATCTCGATCATCCCCATGACGTTCGCCTGGACGAGGTGCTTCAGCGCGGTGACGAAGGAGCGGTCGTCCTTCTTCTGCTCATTCCACCAGCCATATTTGGCCGAGAAGACCGCGCAGATGAACATCTCGTTGATCGGCGTGTAGAGCTGGACCCACGGGAAGCGCTCGGCGAACGCGCCGCAATAGTCCGCGAATAGCCGCGGGAAATCGGGGTTCTGGAAATTACCGAGCCAGTCCGGGACACCGAAGTGACACAGATCGACAATCGGAGTGATTTCGCGCCGCCTCAGCTCCGGGAAGGTGATGTCGGCGAATTCCCAGTCGAACTTGTGCGGGCCCAGATAGGTTTTGTGCAGCGCCGGTCCGTAGCGCAGATAATTGATCCCGATCTCCTGGACGCAGTCGAAATCCTCGCGCCAGCGCTCGTAGTGGCCGCAGACCTCCATCTCGTCGATGCGGGTCTTGCCATGGTCGATTGTCGGGATGCTGTTCTCGATCCCCGTCGCGAACATGAAGTTGGCGATGGTGCGATCTCCTCACATCGTTCCGTTTAGCCGGCGAAAGGCCGCTCGGGCAGCCCCCGTACTCCCGGAACTAGCATAAACAATCCACCGGCCTTTGGTTGCATCGTTAGCGCCTCCGCACTGAGGCCGGTAGTCGCCGACGTGACGTAAAGCTGGTCGAAATCGGGCCCGCCGAATGCGCAGCTCGTCGGGCGGGAAACCGGCATTTCGATGGTCTCCAGCCACTCGCCCCGGTCGGAATAGCGGCGAACGCAGCCGCCGTCCCAGAAGGCGATCCACAGGCAGCCCTCGGAATCCACCGTCATTCCGTCGGGGAAGCCCTGTCCGTCGCCGAACTGAAGCAGGACCCGCCGGTTCACGGCGTTTCCGGCTTCCAGGTCGAAAACGTAAGTCACGCGGCGCGCGGAATCGTTGTGATACATAAGCTCGCCCGAAGGGCTGAAGGCAGGACCGTTCGTGACCCTGTAGCCCTCGTCGACGGCGGCCCAGTTCATCGTTTCGTCGAAACAGTAAAGCGTGCCGCTCGCCGCTTTTTCCTCGTCGTCCATCGTTCCGGCCCAGAAACGCCCGCGCCGGTCGACCTTGCCGTCGTTGAAACGATTGCCCGGCAGCTGTTCTTCCGGTCTTGCCACGATCTCGAACCGGCCCGCGTGAGGATCAAGAGCAGCAATGCCGTCGTCCGTCCCAGCGATAAAGCCGCCGCTCTTTCTCGGGACAATGGATCCGACCCGAAACGGCGTAGTCCATCCGCGAAGCTCGCCGGACTTATCCAGCCGGAAGATTTTCCGGCCCTTGATGTCGACCCAATAGAGCGCCTGCTCCCGTTCGACCCAAACGGGTCCCTCGCCGAGCACGGCGCGGACATCGGCAACGCACTGGACGGTCGAATCGCTCGTCACGAGCGTTTCGATAGAGGGTGAAAGCGAAAAGCTTAAGGGAGCCGAGTCCCCTCGCCCATGTTTTTGGCTATGGCGAAGCACATGAAGTGGGCTGAAGGGTTCATCGCGGTCGACTGGGGAACAACCAACCGGCGCGCCTATCGGATCGACTCGTCCGGCCTTTGTCAGGACGAGTTCGAGGACTCGAATGGCGTCCTGTCGATCGGCTCCACGGGTTTCGGCGACGCCGTAGGCCAAATCCGCGAGCGGCTCGGGGCTCACCCGATGCTCCTCGCCGGGATGATCGGATCGAACCGCGGCTGGAAGGAGGCGCCCTACGTTCCTTGCCCGGCCGGGCTCGACGATCTTGCCGGAAAGCTCGTCTGGGCCGGCGATCAGGAGGCGATCGTTCCGGGCGTGTCCTATGTTGGCGACAACCGCGCGGACGTCATGCGCGGTGAGGAAGTCCAGCTGCTCGGCGCCGTCGCCTCCGGGCTTGTCGGCCCGGATGCACTGGTCTGCCATCCGGGGACGCACAACAAATGGGCCCAGCTTGGCGGCGGGGCGATCCGGTCGTTCCGCACGATCATGACGGGAGAGCTGTTCAGCCTTCTCAAAGACCACAGCATTCTTTCCGATCTTCTGACCGGCGAGGTGGAGGCGAACGACACATTTCGCTCGGCCGCCCGTTACGCACTTCGCGATGACGCCCTCCCAGCCGATCTGTTCGCTGTTCGCGCCCGAGTGCTTCTTGGGAAGGCCGAGAAGAAAGACGCTGCCTCCTATACGAGCGGGCTGCTCATCGGCACGGACGTCCGCATCGGCCTCTCGCAGTACGCAGCGGACGAGGTGGTCGTGATCGGGCGGTCGGATCTGACACGGCTCTATGCTGCCGCGATTGCCGAGGCCGGCAAGGCGGCTAGCGAACTCGACGGTGAGCACTGTTTCCTTTCCGGGATCGTCGAGATCGCGAAGAGGATGTCGTGAGCGCAAGCGAGCTGCTGCACCGCTATCTCGACCAATGTCCACTGGTCGCGATCCTTCGCGGAATCACCCCCGACGAGGCCGAGGCGGTCGGCCAGGCGATCTATGACGCCGGAATCCGGATCATCGAGGTGCCGCTGAACTCGCCCAACCCGATCGACAGTATTCACCGGCTCGCCAGCAAATTCGGCGATTCGGCGCTCGTCGGCGGCGGGACCGTGCTCGAACCGGCCCAGGTCGGCGCGGTCCAGGCCGCAGGAGGGAAGTTGATCGTCTCGCCCAATGCGAACGTCGGGGTCATTGCCGTGACTTCATTGGCCGAAATGGTTTCGATGCCCGGCTATTTCACGCCGTCGGAGGCGTTCTCGGCGATCAGCGCGGGCGCGACCGCACTCAAATTGTTTCCAGCCGAAGCTGCGAGCCCGGCGGTACTGAAGGCGCAGCGGGCGGTGATTCCGAGGGACATCCCGGTGTTTGCGGTCGGTGGGATCAGGCCGGACGATATGAAACCCTGGCTCGACGCCGGCGCCGACGGTTTCGGTCTTGGCGGCGGCCTGTATCAACCCGGCCAATCCGCCGGCGAGACCGCTGAAAAGGCGAGGGCCTATGTTGCCGGGGTGCGGCGATGAAGCCGATCCGGATCGCGATTCTCGGCTTTGGAAAAATCGCAGAGGATCAGCACGTCCCCGCAATCGCCGGAAATCCGCGCTTCGAGCTCGCGGCAACGTCGAGCCGCTCGGGTAACGGCCCGCGGCCGGCATTCACCGACTGGCGAGAGCTCATCCGAAGCGTCGAGGGCCTCGAGGCTGTCGCCATCACCACTCCTCCCGGTCCGCGCTACGATATCGCCCGCGAGTGCGCCCTCGCCGGTCTTCACTGCCTGCTCGAAAAGCCGCCGACGAGCGGGCTCAGCGAGATCGCGGACCTCGACTGCCTTGCCCAGGCGCAAGGCGTCACGCTCTACACAACATGGCATGCGCAGCACCATTCGACGGTCGACGCGGCCGCCCGCGTACTCGCCGGCAAGCGCATTCGATCGATGCAGATCCTGTGGCACGAAGATGTCCACAAATGGCATCCGGGCCAGGCGTGGATTTGGGATCCGGGCGGATTCGGAGTGTTCGACCCGGGCATCAACGCCTTCTCGATCGCGACGAGGATCTTCCCCGGCCCGTTATTCGTCCGAGACGCAATGCTGAGTGTTCCGGAGAACGCGCAGACCCCGATCGCTGCCGACGTCAATTTCTCCAGCCCCGAGGCCGACGGCCAGCTCTCGGCCAGCCTCGACTGGCGCCGATCCGAGGGCGAAGAATGGACGATCGCGATCGAGGCCGACGACGGCACGAGCGTTCGCCTCGAAGAGGGCGGCGCGAAGCTGATCCTGGGCGGAGAAATCCAGTCCGACGACGGCCCGGGGGAATATCCAGGCATCTACAGCCGTTTCGCCGAGCTGATCGACGAACGCCGCAGTCTCGTCGATGTGGCGCCCCTGCGCCTCGTTGCCGACTGCCTGCTCACCGGCCGCCGGCAAAGTGTCGAGCCGGTCAACATGTGAGCTTGGGCCGACAGCAGTTGGAACGGCTGCGCGCGGCGAGCGTAATGACTTTTCGATGGAATTAGCGACCAGCGAGCTGACCAGGGCCGACGAAGCCTTTGCGGGCAATCGCCTGCTTGCGACCTTTTCGAGCGAGGCCCGAGCGCTGATCGAGCCGTTCGGAACGATGGTCGAGCTCGAAACCGGTGACCTGGTCCTCAATCGTGGCAGCGACGTGAACGCAGCCCTGTTTCCGGTCGGCGCGACGATGATTTCAATGGCGGTTGAGCTTTCGAACGGCCGCTCGATCGAGGTCGCCTTGATCGGCTTTAGGGGCGCGGTCGGAGGGATCATCAGCTGCGGCCATGCGCCTGCCTTCACGCGTGGAGAGGTGCTGGTCGGCGGACCGGCCTTTCGCGTGCCGATGCAGGCGCTCGAGGACGCGAAACACCGCTCTCCCTTCATTGCCAATCTCTTCTGCCGCTTCTCCGATACTTTGTTGTCGCAAGTGATGCAGTCGGTCGCCTGCAATGCGTTTCATTCGATTCCCGAGCGCGCGGCGCGATGGCTTCTTCACGCGCAGGACCGCACGGGCGACCGGATCGAGCTCACTCAGCAGGGTCTTGCCGGCCTCCTCGGGGTTCAGCGCACGACGGTGAACGCCGTCCTGCAGGCACTCGAGCACGACGGACTGATTTCGACCGGGCGAGGTGTCATCTGGGTGACCGACCGGGTCGGGCTGATGCACCGTTCGTGCGAATGCTATCAGCGGCTGGAGGACCATTTCGACGCCGTGATCGGCGAGAGGGGCGCCGGAGCTCCCTAAACCTCAAGCCTCCAGTGCAAGACGTCGCCCGCGTGAAAAGGCACGAGACCACCGACCTCGTCCGGGACTTGCAGCTCCTCCCGCTCGAGAGTGACGGTTTCCTCGTTGATCGGCAAACCGTAGAAGCGCGGCCCATTCACCGATGCGAAGGCCTCGAACTTGTCGAGCGCGCCCTCTTCCTCGAACACCTCGACGTAACTTTCGAGCGCAAACGGAGCGTTGAAGAGTCCGGCGCAGCCGCAGGCCGATTCCTTCGCTTCGCGCGAATGCGGCGCGCTGTCCGTTCCGAGGAAGAATTTCGAAGATCCCGAGGTCGCGGCCTTGCGCACCGCGAGACGGTGCGTCTCGCGCTTGGCGACCGGCAGGCAGTAAGCATGAGGCCGCAAGCCCCCCGCAAAAATGGCGTTGCGGTTGATGATCAAATGCTGGGGCGTGACCGTGGCGGCGATGTTTTCGCCCGCGCCTTCGACAAACTGCGCGGCCTCCTTCGTGGTGATATGTTCGAAGACGATTTTCAGAGCCGGGAATTCGCGGGCGACGGGGTCCAGCACCCGCTCGATAAACACGGCCTCGCGGTCGAATATGTCGACCTCCGGGTCGGTCACCTCGCCGTGGACGCAGAAGACCATTCCGATCCGCTCCATCCGCTCGAGCGCGGGATAGATCCGGCGGATGTCCGTCACTCCGCTGGCGCTGTTGGTCGTCGCGCCGGCGGGATAGAGCTTCGCGGCAATCCAGGCCTTTTCCTCGAACCCTCGCTGGAGTTCGTCGGGGTTCGTGTCGTCGGTCAGGTAGCAGGTAATCAGCGGAGTGAAGCCGGGACCGGCGGCCGCAACGATGCGGTCGCGGTAAGCCGCCGCTGCCTCCACGGTGGTGATCGGCGGCACCAGGTTGGGCATGACGATCGCGCGCGCAAATTGCCTCGCGGTGTATGGCACGACGCGCCGAAGCATCTCCCCGTCGCGCAAATGCACGTGCCAGTCGTCGGGTCGGCGGATGGTCAGCGTTTGCGATGCCACTTCGCGCTCCCTAACTGATGGGCATGGCCGCTACTACCCTCACCGACCGCGCTGTCGTCCGTCTCTCGGGCGAGGACGTGCGCGAGTTCATCCAAGGCCTCGTCACCAATGACGTGACCGGCGAGCTTCCGGTTTGGGCTGGGCTTCTGACGCCGCAAGGGAAGTGCCTGTTCGATTTCCTGGTCTGGGATGATGGCAACGATCTGCTGCTCGACTGCGAAGCCGAAGCCGCCGGGGATTTGATCAAACGGCTCTCCATCTATCGTCTTCGGCGGCCCATCCGGATTGAACTCGACCCTTCAGTCGCGGTCCATTGGTCAACCGCCGGAGACAAAGGCGTGCCGGACCCGCGGCTCCCAGAACTCGGTCGCCGTTGGCTTGCTCCGGCGGATGAAGCGGCGTCCGGCTGGCTCAAGCATCGCCTTCGCCTGGGTGTCACCGAAGGCCGCGCGGAGCTCAGCGATATCCTCTGGCTCGAATGCAACGCGGTCGAGCTCGGCGGCGTCAGTTTTTCCAAGGGCTGCTTCGTCGGGCAGGAGAATACCGCGCGGATGAACTGGCGGCAGAAGGTCAATCGGCGGCTCGTCGTGGTGGAATGCGATGCTCCGGGCCCGCGCACCCGAGTTCATTATCCCGAACTCGGCCGGGCGGTCGAACATCGCCGAACCGACGATCTTTCGGGCGCGATCATTCCGGAATGGCTTGATCCTTTGATAGGCAATGGCGGGCGCCCCTAACTAATCCGGCCGCTCCAGGCTTTCGAAGGGGCGCGGCGATGATCGAGACGGTGCTGATCCATGGCGGCAAGCGCGAGCCGCTGATCCAAGGAGCGCTGACGTCGCCGATTTTCCAAAGCTCGACCTACGCGTCGGCGGAATGGGGCAAGGCCAAATATATCCGGTTCGGCAATACCCCGAACCACGAGGAGCTGCAGGCGCGGCTAGCGCTTCTCGAGGGGGCGGAAGCCGCGCTTGTAACCTCAAGCGGAATGGCGGCGATCGCGACGGCGATGTTTGCCCTGCTGCGCCCGGGCGATCACGTCATCTCGCATAACTCGCTCTACGGCTGCACGTATCGCTTGTTCGAGGAGACTCTTCGGCCGCTCGGAATTGAAACCGATTATGTCGACATGACCGTCGATGCCCTCGATCTCGAAGCGCTTCGGCGGCCGACCACGAAAGCCGTCTATCTGGAAGCGATCAGCAACCCGACGCTCGGAATTCCGGATTTCGACGCGGTTCTCGAATTCAGCGGCAGGCATGGCCTCACCACGCTGATCGACAATACTTTCGCGACGCCGGTGAATTTCCGCCCCATCGAAGCCGGTTTCGACGTCGTCATTCACAGTGCGAGCAAATATCTGAACGGGCACACGGACCTGGTGGCGGGCGTTATAGTCGGCCGCGCGGATTTCGTTGAGGAATGCCGCCAGACGATGCTGAAGCTCGGGGCGGCGCTCGATCCCCACGCCATCTTCCTGCTTCAACGCGGGCTCAAGACTCTGGCAATCCGTGTGCGCCAGCAGAACGAAAGCGCAATGGCGATCGCCCGGCACCTCTCCGAGAGGCCGGAAGTCGAAGCCGTTCGCTATCCTTTGCTCGGTGCCGCGGCCGGCCGCGCCAAGCGTCATCTTCAAGGCGGCGGCGGGGTCGTCAGCTTCGATCTCGGCAGCTCGGATCGCGCGCTTCAATTCGTGCATGCGCTCCGTATTGCGACCGTCGCTCCAAGCCTGGGGGGATGCGAAACTTTGGTGATGGTGCCGGCGCTGCTGTCGCACGCCACGCTCGACCCGGAGGTCCGCCGGAGGATGGGGGTGAGGGACGGCCTTGTGCGCATGGCCGTCGGCCTCGAATCCACGGCCGACCTCATCGCTGACATCGATCAGGCGCTCGACGGGCTCTCCAACGCCACGGTTCAGCCGAGCACGGCGTAGGCGCGCACCGGGAAAGTCCCCATGCCGCGCACCTTCGGGGGAACGGCCGAGAAACGGAAACCTTCGTCGGGCAGGCTGCCGAGCCCGGTCATATGCTCGCAAATGGGAATGTTGGCGCCGAGCAGCGTCGTGTGCACCGGCCGCGCTCGAACATGCATATTGTCGATGTTGCAGCTGTCGATGCCGACCAACACCGCGCCATGTTCGGCCAGCCAGTCCGCGGCGGCTGCAGTCAAATAGGGATGATCGCCAAAATAGGCGTCGGTGCGCCAGTTGCGGTCCCAGCCGGTATGGACCAGCACCGCCCTGCCGGCGACATCGCGGCCTTCAAGGTGCGACGGTTCGATTGCCAGGCTGTTCTCCCATGGCCGCCGGATGACGATTCCCGGCAAATCCGCGAGCGAAGGAAGCGGCAAGTCGGCGAGGTCGACGCCGTCGGCGTAGCGGTGAAAGGGAGAATCGACGTAAGTGCCGGTGTTCGCGACCATGTCGATCCGGCCGATCTGGAACGTCGAGCCGTCGTCATATTTGTCCGCCGTCTCTTCGCGCACCCAGAAGTCGCAGATGTGCGGACCGGGCAGGTCCTTGTAGGTGGTCATGCCATGCTCGATCACATGGCTGAGGTCGACGATCCTCTTTTCTTCAGTATCCGCCATGATGCGACCGCTCCAATGAGCAGCCATAGCACGTTCAACGCCGCGGACGGCAGCGCGCCGTGCCACCAGCCGTTGACCACGAATCCGGCCGCGCCGACGACGTTCATGCCCTGATAGAGGAGCGACTGGCCGGTCAGCCTGCCGGCCGACAGCAGCAAATAAGCGAGCAGGATCAGGACCGCTCCGCCCCAACCCACGACTTCGACCGCGATCTCAACAGCGGTCACGTTGCCCGGCTCATTGAGCGGCCAGCTTCCTCAGCACATAGTGCAGGATCCCGCCCGAGCGGAAATATTCGAGTTCGTTGAACGTATCGATTCGGCAGCGCGCGGTGATGGTCGTTGCCGAGCCGTCCTCGCGCGTGACCTGGACTTCAACGTCCTGCCGGGGCTCGATGGCGGCGACGGCGCGGATCGCGAACGTCTCGGTCCCGTCCAGCCCGAGCGTTTCCGCATTCTCGCCTTCCCGGAACTGCAGCGGAAGCACGCCCATTCCAACGAGGTTGGAGCGATGGATCCGCTCGAAGCTTTCGGCAATCACGGCGCGGACTCCGAGGAGCACGGTGCCCTTCGCCGCCCAGTCGCGCGAGCTTCCGGTGCCATATTCCTTGCCGGCAATGACGACGAGCGGGGTGCCGTCCATCTTGTAGGCCATCGCCGCGTCGTAGATCGGCATCGTCTCGCCGGTCGGGGCATAGCGGGTGAACCCACCCTCGACATTGTGGAGCATGCGGTTGCGGATGCGGATGTTGGCGAAGGTGCCGCGCATCATCACTTCATGATTGCCCCGGCGCGCGCCGTAGCTGTTGAATTCGGCCCGGCCTACGCCGTGCTCGAGCAAATAGCGCCCCGCCGGGCTGTCCGCCTTGATCGCACCGGCCGGCGAGATGTGATCGGTCGTGATCGAATCGCCGAACACGGCCAGCGCCCGCGCACCGCCGATGTCCTTCGGCGGCGTTGGAGTCATCGTCATCCCGGTGAAGTAGGGCGGGTTTTGGATATAGGTCGACAGCGGCGGCCAGCCGTACGTCGCGCCGCCAGTCACCTCGATCGCGCGCCAGCGCTCGTCGCCATGGTAGACATCCGCGTAGCGGCGACGGAACATGTCGGAATGGACGTGCGCGTCGATGAGCTTGCGGATCTCCTCGTTCGACGGCCAGATGTCCTTCAGGAAGACCGGTTCGCCATTGCTCGATATCCCGATCGGCTCATTGATCATGTCGGACCGGACCGTGCCCTTGAGCGCGAAAGCCACCACGAGCGGCGGTGACGCAAGATAATTGGCGCGGCAATCGGGCGACACTCGACCTTCGAAATTGCGGTTCCCGGAAAGGACGCTGACGGCGACCAGGTCGTTGTCGTTGATCGCCTTGCTGATCGGCTCGGACAACGGACCCGAATTGCCGATGCAGGTGGTGCAGCCGTACCCGACGAGGTCGAAACCGAGTGCGTTCAAGTCCTCGCTGAGCCCGCTCGCGTTGAGATAATCGGTCACGACCTGGCTTCCGGGGGCGAGGCTGGTCTTGACCCAGGGCTTGCTCGTCAGGCCCTTCGCCCGAGCCTTGCGGGCAAGCAGGCCGGCACCGATCAGCACGGAAGGGTTCGACGTGTTGGTGCAGCTCGTGATCGCCGCGATGGCAACGTCGCCATTGCCGAAGTCGAAGCTTTCCCCTTCGACCGAAACGCGCGGTGCATCGCCCTTGTGGTAAGTGTCGTCGAGCTCCCTGTTGAACAGATCGTCGACCTCTGACAGCAGCACCCGGTCCTGCGGCCGCTTGGGCCCGGCGAGCGACGGCTCGATCGTGCTCATGTCCAGCTCGAGAGTATCGGTGAACAACGGCTCCGGGCTCAAGCGGTCCCGCCACAGGCCCTGCGCCTGGGTGTAGGCCTTGACCAAAGCGATCCGGTCGGCGTCGCGGCCGGTCAGCTCGAGATAGTCGATGGTCCGGTCGTCGATCGGGAAGAAACCGCAGGTCGCGCCATATTCGGGCGCCATGTTGGCGATCGTCGCGCGGTCGGCGAGCGACAGACTGTCGAGGCCGGGCCCGTAGAATTCGACGAAGCGGCCGACTACGCCTTTCTGGCGAAGCATTTGAGTGACCGTGAGAACGAGGTCGGTGGCGGTGATGCCTTCGCGAAGTTCGCCATCGAGGCGGAAACCGACGACTTCGGGGATCAGCATGCTGACCGGCTGGCCGAGCATCGCCGCTTCGGCCTCGATTCCGCCCACGCCCCAGCCGAGCACCCCGAGGCCGTTGACCATTGTCGTATGGCTATCGGTACCGACCAAAGTATCGGGATAAGCGACCATCTCGCCGTCCTGATCCTCGCCGGTCCAGACGCATTGGGCGACATATTCGAGGTTGACCTGGTGGCAGATGCCCGTGCCGGGCGGCACGACCTGGAAGTTGTCGAACGCCGACGCCCCCCATTTGAGGAACTCGTAGCGCTCGCCGTTGCGCTGGTATTCGAGCTCGACATTCTTGCCGAAGGCCTTGGGGTTGCCGAACTCGTCGACCATGACGCTGTGATCGATGACGAGGTGGACGGGAACGAGCGGGTTGATCTTCTGCGCGCTGCCGCCGAGCTCAGACATTGCGTCGCGCATGGCGGCAAGGTCGACGACCGCCGGAACACCGGTGAAATCCTGCATGAGGACGCGCGCCGGCCGATATTGGATCTCGCGCGCGATCTTCCGTTCCTTGAGCCAGTCGACCATCGCCTGGAGGTCGTCGCGGGTGACGGTCGTCCCATCCTCGAACCGAAGCAGGTTTTCGAGCAGCACTTTCATCGAAAAGGGCAATCGAGAAATATCGCCCAGCTGCTCGGCCGCCCTTTCGAGCGAGTAATAGGAATAGGTCTTGGCTCCGACCTGGAGCGCGGAACGCGTCTTCAGGCTGTCCTGGCCGGTGGGGATCATGGCGTTCCTTTGGGGTCTTTAACGCGTGAGGGAAGCGGCTGCGCCTTAGCAACCACCCCTTGCGCCCGCAAATGCATCCGCGACCTCCGGCGTGATCAGTCGCCGTTGTCCCGGTTCTTGAGGATCTCCTCCACCGTAGGGGCAGACTTGTCCAAGTTCGACCCCTGCTCCAGCGCTTCGCGCTCGATCGCGGCTTTCAGTTCCGTCACTTCCGCGTCCGTCAGATTCTCAATCCCGACCAGCTCGGTTCGGGCCTTGCTTACCGCGATCAGGATTTCGTCCAATTTCGCCTGGATTGCGATTCCATCACGGTTCTGGCTGTTCTGGATCAGGAAGACCGCAAGGAAGGTCAGAACGGTCGTCGCTGTGTTGATAACCAGCTGCCAAGTGTCCGAATAATGGAAGAGCGGTCCGGAAAGCGCCCAAACAAGGCAAGTGGTGGTCGCGATGAGAAAGGCTGCCGGATGTCCCATCAAATACGCGCTGCGGGACGCCAAATTCGTAAAAAAACGTCTCATACAAGCCCTCACACGATTGGAGCGGCGAAATCACCGAATCAGGCAACAACGGGTCCGCATCTGTTCCGTTGCGCCGAACCGAATTTCCCCCGCGCCAGGGTGCCGCAGGCAGACTCCCAATTATGACGGCGGCGCAATAGGTAAGGAATCCCGGGTTTCCCCGGAAAACGAGAAGAACAGAGGAAAGCGGGCATGGCCCACGACAGCGAATATTTCCGCCGCCGCGCCGCAGAAGCGCGAGCCGCCGCTTTTTCCAAGCAGGATGGCGATGGAGCTGCCGTCGCCGGCGATCTGGCGCTCGCTTATGCTGCGCTCGCCCGGCGCCGCGCCGAAGTGGCCGAAACCGAGTCCCAGCCGATCGATGAGGTCCCGCTCGTCGCTCTCGACTAAATCCAGCCGCGGCGCTTGAAGTAGAGGTAAGGCGCGATGGCGCTGACGAGTATCAGGCCAAGCGCCATTGGATAGCCGAACAGCCACCTGAGCTCGGGCATATGCTCAAAGTTCATGCCGTAAATGCCGGCGACCAACGTCGGCGGCAGGAAGATTATCGCCGCCCAGGAAAACAGCTTCATCGCCGCATTCTGCTCGATACTGATCAGCCCCAATGAGGCGTCGAGCAGGAACTGCAGGTTGTCGGACTGAAAATTGGCGTGTTCGCCCAATGACGTGACGTCGGTCGTCAGGCTCGCGAGATGGTGACGGAAATCCTCTTGTCCGGGCTCATGCAGTCGCTTCGACCCGGCGAGAAAGTTTAGCATCCGGCTCGTGCTGACTGCCGTGTAGCGAACCTTGGCGAGCAGCGTCTGGACCCGGCCGATGCTGGTCAACAGGCGGGTCAACTTTTCTGCAGGGATTCGCCGGTCCTCAACTTGCTTTTCGAACACTTCGGATGACAGGCGCTCGATTTCCGAGCCGATCTTTTCGAGCTCGTCGGCCAGCCGGTCGATGATCGCATCGAGCAGTCCAATCAGTACGTGCGGCGCATCTTGCGCCAACTCGGGCTCGCGCCGGACATGTCCTTCGAAAGCGCGCACCGGCTTGGGCGTTGCGTAACGGATCGTGACCAACCGGTTGTCGGTCAGAACGAAGCCCATGGGCGTGCTGGAGGGGGTTCCGTCTTCGACCCCATACAATACGCTTGCCGTCATATAGAGCGCGCCGCTCTTCTCGTAGAGCCGGCTCGACGGCTCGATCTCCGCCATCTCCTCTTCGGTCGGGATGTTGAGCCCCACGCAGCGCTCGACCAGCTCCTCTTCCTCATGGGTAGGCTCTTCGAGGTCGATCCAAGTGGCACCGTCCGGAATCTTGTCGGCCTTCGCCTCGACGACGCTTCCATCGCAGCCTGGTCCGTAGGTCCGCAGCATGGCCGCCTGCATCAAACGAACGGCCGATCTTTGCAAGCCGGTTGGCTCTGCTAAGCCTTGCCGCGATGACCCACACCCGCAGCGCCGCGCTTGCCGCCGCCGTGATCATAGTCGCCGCAGCCGCCATTCTGCTGGCGATGGGCCGCAACCCGATCTGCACCTGCGGCATCGTGGAATTGTGGGTCGGCGGGCGCGACAGCCCGAAGACCAGCCAGATGCTCGCCGACTGGTACAGCTTCAGCCACATCGCCCACGGGCTCCTCTTCTTTGCGGCGCTGTGGCTGGTCGCTCGGCGCTGGCCGCTGGAATGGCGCTTCATCACCGCGCTGCTCATCGAAGCCGCGTGGGAAATCACCGAGAACACGCCGATGGTGATCGACCGCTACCGTCACGCGACCGCGGCGCTCGGATATACGGGCGACAGCGTCATCAACTCGGTGTCCGACATCCTGATGATGGTCGTGGGCTTTCTTGCCGTGCGCCGGCTCCCCTTATGGGCGTCGATTGTGCTGCTGCTCGCGATCGAGCTCGTGCCCCTTTACGTCATCCGCGACAATCTGACGCTCAACGTCTGGATGCTGCTGTGGCCTGACAAGGCCATCGCCGCGTGGCAGGCTGCGGGCTGAGAAGGCACCAAATCCACCCGCGAGCATTGATGCGGCCATGAGAGTTGCGTTCCTTTTCGTTGCGCTTGCTGTTGGGATGTCCGCACCTGCCGCCGCCGGCGAGCTTTTCGGCGGCCTTTATATTCACGATGTCGATACGCCGCTGACGTTGAGCGGTGTCGAAGGCGGCGCTGATGTCCAGCTCGGCTGGCGCGGAGGCCGGATCGGCAGGACGCCGCTCCAGCCTTATATCTTCGGCGCGCTAAATACTGCGGGCGAAACGAATTATGCCGCTGCTGGAGTCTCCGCCAGGTTCGGGCGGCACATCTATGTTCGCCCCGGTCTCGGAATCGCGGTCCACACCGGTTCGGCCAGGAATGTCGAAGATCCGACGAACGGGAAGGTTGATTTTGGAAGCCGCATCCTGTTCGAGGCGGAACTCGGGATCGGCGCCGACATCACCGACCGCCTCAGCATCGAGGGGAGCTGGCTGCACTTGAGCCACGCCCAGCTGTTTGGCCGTCAAAACCCCGGAATGGACAATATCGGCATTCGGCTGAACTTGAAGCTCTGAGGCTCAGCCGATCCTGCGCAGAAGGTCGAGGTCGGCTTGTTCCACCGCAGCGGCGTTGGCGGCGACGGGCCTTAGGGTCGGGCTGGTGCCGCGCCGCGCATAATCCGAGTGAAGAGCGAGCGCTTCCCCGTGGACCGAGCGCTCGATGCGCACCCAGCTCCTGTCGAAATCGCTGCTCGAGCTGAGCTCGTCGATCAGCACCTGATGCTGAGGAAGAAGGGTGGCCCCCGGGAGGAGGTTAAGCCGCCGTCCGGCGAACGAAAGCTGCGCCGCGGTTCCCCGATGCGCGGCGATCAGCCTGGTCGCGGCGTCGCGGACCGCAGAATTCGACGAGCGGCTCAGCGCCAGCTCCGAAGAGCGGATGACGAACAGATCGATCGATGCTGCCTGCGCAACATAGGTTGCGGGGCTGACGGGCCCGCGAATCGGGCGGCCCGTTTCGGTTGCCGGCGGGCGCGGTTGGGGCGCCGGAGTCTTCGTCGCGCAGCCGGCGAGAATCAGCGCCGTAGCCGCGAATGCCCAGAACCGCCTCACCGGCCGAGCATCCCATCCGGCTTGACCACGCGGTCGAACGTCGCTTCGTCGACCAGCCCAAGCTCGATCCCCGCTTCCTTCAGCGTCTGGCCCGTTTTGTGCGCGTGCTTGGCGATTGCAGCTGCATTGTCGTAGCCGATCTCGGGCGCAAGCGCGGTCACCAGCATCAGAGATCGGTTCATAAGCTCGGCGATGCGCGCCTCGTCGGGCTCGGTGCCGTCGAGCATCCGGGTCGTGAAGCTTTCCATGCCGATCGCGAGCAGGTTGATCGACCGGATCACGTTCGCCCCGATCAGCGGCTTGAACACGTTCAGCTCCATATGGCCCTGCATGCCGCCCAGCGTGACGGCGACATGGTTTCCCATCACCTGCGCTGCGACCATGGTCAGCATCTCGGCCTGCGTCGGGTTGACCTTTCCGGGCATGATCGAGCTTCCGGGCTCGTTTTCGGGAAGCTTGAGTTCGCCGAGACCGCAGCGCGGGCCCGAGCCGAGCAGCCGGATGTCGTTGGCGATCTTGGTCAGCGCGACCGCGATGACGTTGAGCACGCCCGACAGCTCAACCAAAGTGTCGTGTGCGGCCAGTTCAGCGAATTTGTTCGGCGCCGAGGCGAACTGCAACTGGGTTAGGCGCGAGACTTCCTTTGCGAAGTCCTCGGCAAAGCCCTTGGGAGCGTTGAGGCCCGTGCCGACGGCCGTACCTCCCTGGGCGAGCCGGCTCAGCCTCGGAAGCACGCCCTCGACGCGCGCGATGCAGTCCTCGATCTGTGCCGCGTAGCCCGAAAATTCCTGGCCCAGCGTCAGGGGTGTCGCATCCTGGAGATGGGTCCGGCCGATCTTGACGATCGAATCCCATCGCTTCGCCTGGTCCGCGAGGCGCGCATGCATGGTCTTGAGCGACGGCAGCAGGCGGCGATGGACCGATCGCATCGCCGCGATGTGCATTGCCGTCGGGAAACTGTCGTTTGACGACTGGCTCTTATTGACATGGTCGTTGGGGTGCACCGGGGATTTGCCCCCACGCTTACCGGTCAGGATCTCGTTCGCCCGGCCCGCAATCACCTCGTTGGCGTTCATGTTCGATTGCGTGCCCGAGCCGGTCTGCCAGATGACGAGCGGGAACTGGCTGTCGAGATCGCCGCGCGCGACTTCGGCGGCGGCCTGCTGGATCGTCTCGGCAAGATTGGGATCGAGCCCGCCGATCCGGGCGTTCACCCGCGCCGCTGCCTGCTTGATGAAGCCCAGCGCATGAACGATCTCGAGCGGCATCTGCTCGCGTGGTCCAAACGGGAAATTGCCGATCGAGCGCTCGGTCTGCGCCCCCCAATACGCATCGGCCTGGACCTCAATCGGGCCGAAGCTGTCGGTCTCGGTACGGGTGTTGCTGGACATGTATCCTTATCCGTCATGCTGAACTTGGTTCAGCATCCATTTCGTTGACGCTCGGACGCTCGTCACTTCTTCCTCGTGAAATCCACGTTCACAACGTTCGACCCATCGTCGGCCTTCTCGCTTTTTTCGGCCTTCTCCGGCTTGGGCGCATCATTCTCGGCTGCTTCATGTTCCTCGCGCGGCTCTTCCTCGGCGCTGGCATGGAAGGTTAGCGCGAATTCGACGGCCGGATCGTGGAACTGGGTGACTGCGGCAAAGGGCACATGGAGCGTGGCCGGCACCCCCCCGAACGACAGGCCAACCGAAAAAGAATCGTCTTCGACTTTCAGGTCCCAGAACCGATGCTGGATGACGATCGTCATCTCGTCGGGGAAGCGTTCGATCAAATGTTTCGGGATCGAAACTCCGGGCGCCCGAGTCTTGAAGGTGATGTAGAAATGATGCTCGCCGGGAAGCCCGCCCGACTGCGCGACTTCTCCGAGCACTCGCCCGACCACTGCCCGAAGCGCATCCTGCACGATCTCGTCGTACGGAATCAGGCTTTCGGGCGGCTCGTCGCTCATCGCCTCTCGTGGTAGCGGGCGGGGGAGCCCGGTCAAGCGGAGTCGTTCTGATGCCCATCGATCCGACCCAACCCTATGACGACAACAACATCTTCGCCCGAATCCTTCGCGGCGAACTGCCGTCGAAGTCAATTTACGAGGACGAGCATGTCCTCGCCTTCCATGACATCAACCCGCTCGCCCCGACCCACATCCTGGTCATTCCGAAAGGGCCCTATGTGAGCTGGGACGATTTTTCCGAAAAGGCGTCGGACTCGGAGATTGCCGGCTTCGTCCGAGCGGTCGGGAAGATCGCTCGCGACGAGGGGCTGGTCGATCAGGGCTACCGCATTCTCGCCAATGTCGGGTTGAACTCAGGCCAGGAGGTTTCGCACCTACATGCGCATATCTTCGGCGGGCGCCCGCTTGGACCGATGTTGGCAAGATAGGCGTTTGCAGAATGAGGGATTGCCCTGACGGTCTCAGCCGTTAGGTTCGCCGCCACGACAGTTTCGATAGGGGAGAGGCATGGCTACTGCAGCAGAGCGCGGGGGATTGTTGGGCCGGGTAAAACCGCTTGATGCAATTCTCGCGACCGCCGAGAAAAAGGGGCTTCACCGCTCGCTCGGCGCCTTTCAACTGACCCTGCTCGGGATCGGCGCGGTGATCGGCACCGGGATTTTCGTCCTGACCGCAGAGGCGGCGCAAAAGGCCGGGCCGGCCATGATGATCAGCTTCGTGATCGCCGGCTTCGTCTGCGCCGTGGCTGCGCTCTGCTACTCCGAACTCGCCTCGATGGTTCCCGTCGCGGGATCCGCCTACACCTACACCTACGCCGTGATGGGTGAGCTCTTCGCCTGGATGGTCGGCTGGGCGCTGATCCTCGAATATGCGATCGGCGCGAGCGCCGTTGCCGTCGGCTGGTCCGGCTACTTTGTCGGGTTGATGAAAAGCTGGGGCTTTATCGTACCGGCGGCCCTTGCGGCCGGACCATTCGGCGGCGGGGTGTTCAACCTTCCTGCGGCCGTGATCGCCGGATTGGTGACGATCCTGCTGATCATCGGCACCAAGGAAAGCGCGCGCTTCAACGCCATCCTCGTGCTGGTCAAGGTCACGGCGCTCACCGTCTTCTGCATCCTGACGCTCCCGGTCCTCAAGGGCGAGCACTTCCATCCGTTCATTCCCAACGGCTGGGGCACTTACGGAGTGGTCGGCGCGGCAGCTTCGATCTTCTTCGCCTACGTCGGTTTCGATGCGGTCTCGACCGCGGCCGAGGAGACGAAGAACCCGCAGCGCAATGTTCCGATCGGACTCATCGGCTCCCTCGCCATTTGTACGATCTTCTATCTGGTGGTTGCGGCGGGGGCGATCGGCGCGATCGGCGCGCAGCCGGTCCGCGATGCGCTGGGCCAACCCTTTCCTCCAGGAAGCATCGAGCTGACCAATCAGTGCAGCGCGATTGTCTCATCCGGCGTCACTCAACCTTTGGTCTGCTCGCGCGAGGCCTTGGCGCACGTGCTTCGGACGGTCGGTTATGAGCGCATCGGCGATCTCATCGGCATCGCCGCATTCATCGCATTGCCGTCGGTCGTGCTGATGATGATGTTCGGCCAGACCCGAATCTTCTTTGTCATGGCGCGCGACGGGTTGCTCCCGGAAAAGCTCGCGTCGGTCCATCCGCGCTTCCACACTCCGCATGTCGTCACCGCGGTGACCGGCGTCGGGGTCATGCTCGCGGCCGCCTTCCTGCCCGTCGGCAAGCTCGCGGATTACTCGAATTCGGGCACCTTGTTCGCCTTCATGATGGTGGCGATCTCGGTGCTCGTGCTCCGCCGCACCGATCCTGGCCGGAAACGGCCGTTCAGGACGCCCGCAATCGCCATCGTGGCGCCGCTTGCGATCATCGGCTGCATCGCTTTGTACGTGATGCTGCCGCCGATCGCGATCCTGGTACTCCCTGTGTGGGGCGCCGTCGGCCTGCTGCTCTACTTCGGCTATTCACGCAGCCGCAGCTATGTCGGCCGGGGCATTATCGACGTGCCGGAGCTTGCGGTGGAAGCCCCCGGCACTGCCGTTCCGCCGATGCCGGGCGCACCCGCGCCCGGGTCCCCCGAGGAGCGCGAGTAAGCGGGGATCGGGGGTGTGACCGCGCCCCCGTTCGAGCCGCTCGGCCTCGACCATCTTTTGCTGCACGTGCGCGGCATGGCCGCGGCGGAGCGTTTCTATTGTGGGGTCCTCGGCTGTTCGGTGAAAAGCAGGTTGCCCCGCTACGGCATGCTCGAACTGTCGGCGGGCGTAACCCTGGTCGACACCGACGATGCGAAAGGCGCCTGGGCTCTCGAAGGCGCAATGCGTGGCCGCAACATCGATCACTTCGCGATTGCCACGAGCCACTGGGACGAAGCGGCGATGCGCGGCTGGCTCGCGAAGCATGACATCGCGATCGAGGAGGAACGCGCCGAAGAAGGCGAACTCTCCTTCTACGTGCGCGACCCATCAGGAAACCTGGTCGAGCTTCTTCGGCGCGACGCCTAGGCCGCGAGCTCTCCGGCCAATGCCTTGAGGTCCGCCTCGGGCCGCGCGCCATAGTGCTGGATCACTTCTGCGGCGGCAATCGCACCGAGCCGAAGCGATTGCTTGAGGCTCTTGCCTCCGGTGTAGCCGAACAGGAATCCGGCGGCGAACAGGTCGCCCGCGCCGGTGGTGTCGACCACCTCCGCGACGGGCTCAGCGGGGACGTCGGCGCGCTCGCTTCCGTGGGTCGCCAGCGCCCCTTTTTCGCCGCGCGTCACGACCAGGGTCTGGACCTTTCCGCGCACCGCCTCGATCGCACTTTCGAGGTGCGGAACGCCGGCGAGCGCCTGAATCTCCGCCTCATTGGCGAAAAGGATGTCGATCCGTCCGCCGTCGATCAGCTGGTTGAAGCCGTCGCGGTGGCGTTCGATGCAGAAGGTGTCGGACAAAGTGAAGGCGACCTTGCGGCCCGCGGCCCTGGCGACCTCGATCGCCCTGATCATTGCATAGCGGGGCGTTTCGGGGTCCCACAAATAACCTTCGAGATAGATCGCCGCAGAATCGCGGATCTGCTGCTCGTCGAGCGCGCTTGCCGGAAGGTGCTGAGCAGCGCCGAGGAACGTATTCATCGTGCGATGCCCGTCGGGGGTCACGAGGATCATCGAGCGGGCCGTGGGCACGCCGACGTCCAGCGCGGGAGTGGTAAACTCGACTCCCGCAGCGGTCAGATCGTGGCGGTAGAACGTGCCGAGCTGATCGGGCGCGACCTGGCCGACGAAGCCGGCGCGTCCGCCGAGCGCCGCGATGCCAGCGGCGGTGTTGCCGGCGCAGCCGCCGCTCACTTCGCGCGCGGGGGCCATATGCGCATAGAGCCGCTCCGCTTCCTCGGCATCGATCAGCCGCATCGAATTCTTGGTGAGGCCCTCGGTTTCAAGGAAGCTGTCGGTCGCGTCGGCGATGACGTCGACGATCGCGTTGCCGATGGTGAGAACGTCGAGGCGGGCTTCAGTCATGAAATCTCCGGATCCGGGAAAGCGCGCCGCCTAGCCGATGCATTCATTGCGCTGCAACCTTGCGCGGTGAAGTTGAGGCATGCATCGTCACATCATGCGCCGCCTTGTCCCCGCCCTCGCCCTGTTCCTCGCTGCCTGCGCCACGCGTCCGGCGCCGCCCGTCGTCGAACAGCCCAAGCCGGTTGCGGCTGCGCCGGCCAAGCCGCGAAACACGATCGTCGGCCTCTCCGCGCCGGAGCTGGTGGGCCATTTCGGCAATCCGGCGCTTCAAGTGCGCGAGGGTGTCGGGCTGAAACTCCAGTTCCGCTCATCCCGTTGCGTGCTCGATGCCTATCTCTACCCGCCCGAGAGTGGGTCCGGAGTGCCGCGCGTAACCTATGTCGATACGCGCCTTCCCTCCGGCGCCGCGGCCGATCAGGCGGCTTGTATCTCCGCACTCGAGAATCCGAGCTGAGCGAGAGCCCATTGTGCCGCCTCGGCGATCACCGGATCGGGATCGTCGAGATGCGGCCGGATTGAGGTTTCGAGCGAGGGATCGCCGCCGTTTCCTGCCGCGATCAGGCAATTGCGGACCATCCGCTTCACGCCGATGCGTTTGATCGGGGAGCCGGCGAACATCTCGCGAAATGCGGTCTCGTCGAGCGCAAGCAGATCGGCGAGCCGCGGCGCGACCACTTCGGCCCGAGGCAGGAATGCCCGGTTCGCGGCCGCAGCGTCGGCGAATCGGTTCCACGGACATACCGCGAGACAATCGTCGCAGCCGTAGATCCGGTTGCCCATCGCTGCGCGGAACTCGTGCGGGATCGCGCCCTCATGCTCGATTGTGAGGTAGGAAATGCAGCGCCGGGCATCGATTCGATGCGGCCCAAGGAAGGCCTCGGTCGGGCAGGAATCGAGGCAGCGACGACAGCTTCCGCAATGAACTCCTTCGCTCGCAGGGGAGTCCGGCTCCAGCTCGAGGCTGGTCAGGATCACTCCGAGGAAGAGCCAGCTGCCGTGCTCGCGCGATACAAGGTTGGTGTGCTTGCCCTGCCAGCCGATCCCCGCCGCCTGGGCGAGCGGCTTTTCCATCACCGGCGCGGTGTCGACGAAGACCTTGAGCTCCGATGGCGCCTCGCTGACGATGAACCGCGCCAGCGCCTTCAGCGCCTTCTTGACCGTCTTGTGATAGTCGCCGCCCTGGGCATAGACCGAGATGCGCGCGAGATCCCCGCGCTCAGCCAGCGCCAACGGGTCCGAGGCCGGCGCATAGCTCATCCCCAGAGCGATGGCCGATCTCGCCTCGGGCCAAAGCGCTCGCGGACTGATGCGCTGGTCGGCGCGGTTTTCCATCCAGTCCATCGTCCCGTGGTACCCGGCCTCGAGCCAGTTCCTGAGATCGAGACCAGCGCTGTCGACCGCGTCCGCGCGCGCGATTCCGCAGGCAACAAAGCCCAGACGCTCGGCTTCGCCCCTTATTGCTTCCTCAAGGCATTGGCCTTTATGCACGCGATGTCTTTAAAGGGTTTCGAAGATTTTCGCAGGAAATTCAGTGCTTCAGCAGGTCCAGCCCAATCTAGTCACAACCGGACCGGCTGTCGAAGCCATCGATCTGGTCAAGGAGTTCGATGCCACCCGAGCGGTCGACGGGGTTAGTCTTACCGTCCCGGCCGGGAGCATCTACGGTCTCCTCGGCCCCAATGGCGCCGGCAAGACCACGATCCTCCGAATTCTGCTCGGCATCATCGATCCGTCGAGCGGCACGCGCCGAGTGCTCGGCCGCGAACGGCCGCTCGAGGCGGCAGGGGAGATCGGCTATCTGCCCGAGGAACGCGGGCTCTACCCTGCCATGTATGCTCGGGAGGCGATCGCTTTCATGGGCGCGCTCCGCGGCCTCACGCTCCGTGAAGCCCGCCGCAGAGCGGATTCCCTGCTCAAGGAGCACGGACTTGGCGACTGGGCGAAGAAGCCGATCCGGACCCTGTCGAAGGGCATGGCCCAGACGGTCCAGCTGCTCGGATCGATCATCCATCGGCCGAGGCTGATCGTGCTCGACGAGCCTTTCTCGGGTCTCGACGCGATCAACCAGGCCCGGCTTGAAGAGCTGATCCGCAGCGAGGCGCGCAATGGGGCGACCATTATCTTCTCGACCCATGTGATCGCCCATGCGGAACGCCTGTGCGAGCGGGTCGCGATCATAGCCAAGGGCAAGGTGGCCTTCGATGGCCGGGTCGACGAGGCCCGCGCCCGTCTCCGCCCCATCGTTCGGCTGCGCACGCGCGAGCGGGGTGGAGCCTGGCGCTCGGCGATACCCGCGGACGCCCGGACCGAAGGCGACACGCTCGTGTTCGAGCTTCCCGGAAGTGGGCCCGAGCCGCTGCTCAAAGCGCTGATCGACGGCGGGGCCGGTATCGAATCGCTGGCGATCGAACGGCCAGGACTTCACGAGGCGTTCGTTGCCATCGCCGGCGAAGCCGCTGCCGCGGCCATGGGCGAGGAAAAGCCGCAATGAAGCGGTTCCTTCGCGGCGCCTTCGTCATCGCCCGGCGCGACTTTTCCGCGACGGTCCTGTCGAAGACTTTCCTGTTCTTCCTCATCGGTCCGCTGTTCCCGCTTCTGATCGGTGGGGTCTTCGCTGGGGTCAGCGCAAGCGGGCCGCCGCGTAGCGAGCAGCCGGTCGTCGCGGTCATCGCCTCGCCGTCAGAGTTTGCGCGCCTGTCCGCCGCGCGCGAGCACCTCGCCGATGCGCTCGACGAAGGGACGGTTGTCGAATTGGTGCCCTTTGCTCCGGAAGGCGATCTCGCTCGCCAGGCGAAGGGGTTGCTGGGGTCCGCGGATCCCCCGGTCCGAGCCGTCTTGACCGGCGGGATCGTCGAGCCGCGGCTTACCGGCTCGGTCCACCACAACGGATCGACGGTTCGGCAGATGCAGTTGATCGTTGCGGAAGCGCGAACGGGCGAGCCCAAGCCCGTCCATGTTGACGTGACCTCGGTCGAGGGCTCTCCGGTCCTGCTCGCGAACGAACGGGCGATAACGGCCAAGATCGGCCAGTTCCTGCTTTTTTTCCTGACGATCCTTCTTTCCGGCATGCTGCTGTCGCAACTGATTGAGGAAAAATCGAACAAAATCATCGAAGTAATCGCGGCCGCGGTTCCGATCGACGCGTTGTTCGTGGGCAAGTTGTTCGCGATGCTTGCGGCCTCGGTGGTTGGGCTCATCGTTTGGACGAGCGCGGGCGCGGCCCTCGTCGCATCGCTGAACCCAGGCGGACTTTCGAGCGTGCCCGCGCCCGCTGTTGGCTGGCCGACGTTCCTTGCCCTCGCCATCGCGTATTTCGGGATGAACTATCTGCTCTTCGGTTCGGTGTTCCTGACCATCGGCGCGCAGGCCTCGACGGCGCGCGAAGTCCAGACGCTGTCGATGCCGGCCACCTTCGGCCAGGTCCTCATCTTCGGATTTGCCGCCGCTACGATCGGTGCTCCGGATTCGACCGCTGCGTTGGCTGCGGCGATCTTTCCTCTGTCATCGCCGATGGCGATGTTCGCCCGCGCCGCCGAATCGCCCGAGCTTTGGCCCCATTTCATTGCGCTTGCCTGGCAAGCGGTCTGGGTCGCGCTGATCCTGCGGCTCGGCGCCGGGCTGTTCCGCAGGACGGTATTGAAATCGGGCCCGGCGCGACCCTTGTGGCGGCTTAGGAAGGCTTAGATCAGCGCGGCCCGCGCCTCGCCCGTCAGCCATTCCTGCATCGCCATATAAGGGAAGGGGCCGTGGCTCACCCGGGCGATGCCCGCGCCTGCCCACTCGGCGCGGCTTGGACCTTTCGGCAGGTGCATTGCGTTCACCGGGATCGGAAGTGCGCCGCAAATTCGCTCGACCAGTTGCAGGTTCGCCAGTCCCGGAATGAAATAGCCGTTCACGCCGGCGGCGGCATAGGCCTTGCCCCGCTCGATCGCCTGGTCGGCCAGTGCGGGATCGTGCGTTTCGGGTGCGGCCTTGAGGAACAGATCGGTCCGGGCGTTGATGAAGAAGTCGGCTCCGACCCCGTCGCGTAGCGCGGCGATGCGCGCCGCCTGGTCGGC
>Ga0207712_10000278_pt1 | contig 48678 bp, 53 predicted proteins | sample KBSS44metaG_FD_184402 | JGI IMG/M metagenome (GOLD analysis project Ga0207712, IMG submission 184402) | Switchgrass rhizosphere microbial communities from Kellogg Biological Station, Michigan, USA - KBS S4-4 metaG (SPAdes) (version 2) | ecosystem: Host-associated > Plants > Roots > Rhizosphere...
GTTCACATGATAATATAATAATAAAAGTTGTTCTGAGAACAACGACTGAAAGGAGGAAGCGAGTACGAAGCGAGTAAAATTACTTTCTCAACAAGAAAAACAACAGAAACCCACCTATTACTAGAGCGCCAACTACTACAAATATCCACCAGTACTTGGAAATGAAAGAACTGGACTTGCCGCCGCTAGGTCCCGGGCCAGGCCCGGGGGAAGGGCTAGGCGAGGGTCCCGGACTGGGGCCTGGCGGCGGTACATTTACCACCTGCAAAGTCCACTGAGTACCAGCTAATAGAGTATTTGAATTTATATCAACTGAACTTCCTGAAGAATTAGTTAAAAATGTAACGGATGTAGCGTTTTTAAGCATATAGAAGTTTTCGATAGGTATCCAAATAATAGACCAGGTACTATCTGATGTCACTGACGATAGATGAGTGTCAGCTGTATATCCGGGGGCTCCGTAACAGAGTTCGCAAGCAGATAAGTAAGTTTTAGTAGCTAGATTCAGCAGCGAAACTTGAATACCTCCAGTTATGGGGGTAGATGTAAGCTGCCATAATTCCGTTAGTGCTGTGGGAGAAACGGTTGTTGGCGCGGTAGTAACTTGAGTTGAGCTGGAAGTGGCCGTTAAATATCCTTTTGTGAGTAAATTTTGAATAGATATTATAGACCCGGAAGGAGGGAAGGGGCTAGCCATTTTAATAGTGAGTTAATAATAAGAAAACATAATAAAATTCATTACTAATTTATATCACTTAATATGGATCTTTCAACTAAAATTCGTTGTTTATTTTCAGATATGGGTTGGACTATCAACGAATATGCTCTAGCTTGGATATATATAGAATTAAAAAATGGCGGAGGAAAAACTATTCAAGTAGCTAAAGATTTATCTCGGGTTGACCTTCTAGCCCCTGAAAATAAAAAACTTTTCACTAGGGAAATTTCGGGGAGGTATGTCGTGGAGGAAGAAAGTCTAGGTAAGGTCGTAGTTAGAAGCGATGAAATGTTTAGGTTGTTGAGGAAGATAGTCTGTCCTTAATAGTGTGGTTGAAGTTACAGTTTAACATTTTCTCTTGGAGAAAACATATATTTAGAAATAAGGGGCTAAAAATGGCGGTGCTCCTTCACCGTCATCATATAATAGCGAAATACCATTTCTTTTGCAATTTGCTAGAACAAAGTCGATGGTCAAATTAGCTATACGCGACTTGAATCTATTTTCTATCATACCCTCAACTCTATCGTAGTACACATCAGGTTGATCTTTGCATTCGCCCCACTCATCTTCTCCGTCATTCCAAAATAAATTCAACAAAGCGGGTTCTGTCCATAATCCGTGGTCATATCTAGCTACGCTTGGGATTCCATCATTCTGGATTAATAAGCCGTGGATTTTACCAAACCAATAGCAACTTATGACCGATGATGTTACTATCAGGCCATGTTTTGCCCCTGATTTTAGTTGTTTGCTGTCATTAGTAAGAAAAGTTCTGATGAGAAAGTCCTCTATAACAAGCACAGCTAATTTATTTCTAATAATGCTTTGAGGAAAATTGGCGAAGACGCTCTTTCGAAATTGACGATCGCGTCTTAATCGATGATGAGAAATTATCAAGTCTGTTAGTCGAGGTATCATAATTTGAGGGATGATTAGGGGTGCAAAAGGAGAGCGTTTGATTCAGTTTTTTGAGGTAACGGTCACACTCATCACTTTTGTTTAAACTAACCGCATTGAACTTTTTTGATTCAAGCATTGATTAAAAATGAAATTTGGTTTTCCTTCAACCATAATTTCACAACATGGCTCAAATAGATGACCAGCTTTGGTTCCATCTTAACACCGTTACTAATTATCATTTTCTGAACATTATTTCGAGACTAGATGTTCTGGTTCCGAATAATGACTTGACTAATATCAGGGATGTATACGAGAAATGTAGCGCTATAATCGTTATTTTATCAGACGGAACGATAACAGATCGACTATTATCCAGGTGCATTAGTTATTTGAAACAACATGCAAATAACCTCAGACATGGCTTGGGTGTTGCCAGTAAAGCAAAGATAATTACTTTGAAAACTATACAGATAACTACTAAAAATATCGAAGATATGTCGTTGTGTTTTGAAGAAAAGAAAAAGGTTGAGCTGATAGCCAAAAGTAAAGAATTTTATGAAGATTATACATCTTATTTTGTAGAGAATAATATCAACTTGAATCCTTCATTGAAGAAGACTTTGGCTGCATACGTTAATCTTGGATACGAACTTCCAATTGAAGGGCAACCTCCAAAAGGACAAACAATGGAATGGTATAAACTCAATGGGTGGTCAGAATTCTTTATTGGACGAACGATAATATTTTTATCTGGAAGTTATCCGAATTTGAGATGTAAAGTCAACAGATTAAATAGTAATAGTACAGGCTGCATATTTGAAGATGGGTCGCGCCATTCTATCAGTCGTAACGTTCCCCTAACTTGGGAATAGGGGTTTAAAAGTTGTTCCAAGAACAACTAACTTTCACAAGTCTTTACACACGCGAAAACGAGCATCTTTTTGTTAATACGGCCACCAAGTCAAACTTTATTATTACTAACGTATACCAACCAATCCCAATTTTAGATTCTGACCGCCCAAATATACCACACAAATTCTTTATCGAATCTCGCTACGTGGAAACGGATTTTGAGTTTTTATCATCTTCGACTTTCCTATCCCCTGAAGACAACCAAAAACAACAAACTAAACTTTTTTGCCAGAAATTTTTCTCCGATAACTTTCCAGCCTCGGCCGACCTTTATAAAAGTTTCACCAGTAATATAGCGGATTCTTTTTGATCTCTGGCTTCCACGCTAAAACAACAGAGGGGTCTGACCCCACCTAACACCCACCCAAATTAATTCTGACTGTTGCGATTCGTATATCTAAACTTCTTCTGACTACAGTCCCAAACGATAAGGAACGAGTAAAAAGTTTAAAACTCTTGCCTATAAATTAGGTTCGCCCACGCATCACTTACTTACCCCTTTGGTTCTCCGAACCAAAATCCAAAACCCCTCTTAACGCATCCCACATACACTTTATTTTTACCAGCGAGAAAAAAGTATCACATTTCGAAAAATGGGAAATTTTGAAAAAAGCATGGTCCACCCCCGTGCCCTTTTTTAAAAAACGAAAATCTCACTTTATTTCTATCAGTGAAAATAAAGTTTCCTTTACGTCTCTGTTTGACCCTTTTTTATTTACAAATCATACACCAAGCATCTTATGATCTTCTCCTGCTAGTCACTATTTTCATCACTGTCGCTTTTTTGCATTTTGAGTTTTCCGCAGTATTCTCGACCGAAATTGCTCTCAGAGCAATTTCCCCACCCCCATTTAATATTCCTCACGGTGTTTCTTCTTCTCTGCCAACGAGTCTAGGCTTTCATCAAGAGAAGTGATTTTCTGACCCAGCGTTAAACTTTCCCATTCGTCTCCCACTTTCATAGCCACCCGTTGGCTAAGTTCACCAACATCGCCCGCTTGATATTCGAATAAATCGGGATCTTTTATCAAAGCGTTTTGGAACACGCTAAAGAATAAATTATGGTCGTTTTCGGTCACTTTCGTGTCGTTGGGTAATAATTCCACCAACCCCGAAATAAAGATATTTGTTAGTTCATGGGCCGAATATGGCTCCAAAACAAACTGGTGAGGAAACCTTCGGTGTAAGCCCTTATTCTTGGGCATAAACTTGGTCATCATTTCGCTTTCATAACCGGCTACCACACACCAAGAGATAGCGGAATATTTATCCAACAAGTTAACTAATTCCGTGATTCCTTCTTCCCCATAAACATTTAACCCCATTTGGTAGGCTTCGTCAATAAAGAGTAAACGACCCAAGGACTCCAAAAACACCCCCCGCACCCGAGCACCTGTCTGCCCTACAAACCCAGCAATAATATCCGCACTGGTGGTAATGTTGGGAGTAGAGTTCTCTATGATGTAGAAATGATAAAATACCCAAGAAATAACTCCGGCCATTCTAGTCTTGCCCGAACCTGGGGGCCCCATAAGTGAAATGTTCTTGAAAACATCACCCATAATTTTGTAATTCTTGGCAAATGCGTTAATGGTGGTCGCTATCCATAACTTGAGGTCGTCTCTACCTTTTAGCGAAGCTAGACCATACTTTGGATCGGTAAAGGCTTGGGTGATGCTGTCTGATAGGGTTTGGAGGGTCAAACCCGACTTTCTCGAGCATAAATCATGGACTAGGGTATTGGCGAGTGCTATAGTAGACGTAAAAGTGGCATGTCCTGGGCATTGGCGCTCGATCTCGTCCTTTGATACCCCTTTACTCTCTAGCGCTTCTACCATAGCTTTTGTATTCTTGGATAACTGTCTTTGGGACTCGATGAGTTTGGAATAGAACGCTAATTTGAAATCTATTAGGGCTAGGATAGATAACCGAAGTTTTTCTAAAAATGACTTTTGGGAGACTAAAGAAATGAATTCCTGATAAGTGATCTGAGGGAGAGTCTCCTTGGGGGGTAGTTGGATTAGTGAGTGAATTACCTCTTTCGGCAAAAGTTCATTCAGATCGATGCCAGCCTCGAAAGGTAGAGCGATAGGAGTGGTTGAACTTTTAATAGCTGGAGTTCTTCGAGCCATAGTTTGAGTTAAGAGTGATTACATTTCTCATTTTGATTTTTACTTTATTAAAATGGCGACTCTACTTTACGGTAGCCAAGTCAATATCACGGCCAATGGTTATCCACTTTCTGGTCACCAGTCATCTGGCTGCGATATTTGGCATCACACTGCATCCACTCCTATAGTTATAGACGACATTCCGGACGTGTTTGTTATTTATGATGCTTCCGGTGAAATTCCTAAAGACTCTGCTGGAAATTCATCACCCGTATCCTATGGTGACGTAGTAACCATTTACAATGCTACTTCTCAGATGTTTTGGAAAAATATCCACTCGGGGTGTTTACTGGACGGTGCTGGGGGACCTGGTACTAATTTTGTATTAATGGGGTCTGGTTATAGCGGCCCTATTATGGTTAGTCCTTGGTCTGATTTGGCAACTACTACTACTAAAACTAATTATTTGACTATTACCCAAGACACGGAAAGCTCTGAAAACCAGGGAAAATCTTTAACAGTAAAGGGTAGCGCTAACGTTTCCGGAAAAGTGGGTTCTTACTTGCTGGTAGCTTCTTCTAATTCTGATATACCGGCTGGTATAGAATTTTGGTCTTTATCGGTGGGATTGGGGGCGATAGACTTTACCAACGGTAGCGTTAGAAAAAAGAAGAGTCACAATCATTTAAGCGATTGGCTACCCATTATTTTGGGAATAGCTTTAATTTGGGTACTATGCAATACTAGTCAACGAAAAAAGCGGTAGGTGTATTGTTTAGCCTCTCCTAGAGAGACTTTTTATTTTAGATATGTTTCATACGTATTCCTAAAATCCACACAGGATCTTGATATTCTGGGTCTTCAATAGTATCTTCATCAGACTCTGGATCTTCCTGGTAATCATTCCCAGTCAATAAAGCCAAGTTCATAACCACATTTAATTTGTTTTTCTTTGGTGTTTTTCGTGGACCTAACAAATTAGAAACTCGATCTCTGACATATTCACTTACTATCTTAGTGTGAATATGTTGGGGCATCAACCGGAGAGTGCGAGGGGAGGGAGAGACAAATAAAAATATAAAACTAAAGCGATAATTAAGTTTTTAATAAATGTGTATTCACGGCGATTCGAATAACTTATTTCTTTTGGAATGCGAAAAACATTTTACCAAAATTATTATTAATTCCGGTAGCGAACCAGAATGTTTTTGGCAAAAAGATGAGCTTTGTTCTTTCAAAGCAATAGGCCGTGTTTATGTTCCTGAAAACGAAATTACTTGGATAGATGAAAAACCAGATGATGCTAATAAATGGATCGAAAAACTAAATTTGGGAAAATGTGATAATGAAAACGTTTTACTCGTGGACGAAAAAATGAAAAAAAATTATTGAAAAGTATTTACAATTAGATCATAGTGTTCTCGATGTCCCACTACCGCAGCATCTTTTGGAGTGATCCTAAACCCAGTGGAGATTGGAAATATCCTTCCGTTTCATTTTATCGCCCTAATACCCCTCCGTTGCCGGCTGTTTCTTTGCCTCCGGCTTCTAAAGAGTCTGAGACCACGACAGAACAACAAATTAAGGAGTTTACGGAGCATTTGGACAACATTTTTCCGAATCCCAAAATTAAAGAATATGTCATGAGCAATTTAGTAACTATTCTCGAGAACGAGCATAACGAAAGCAGCGAGTAGACACTTAAAAGTTAGCTCTCAGAGCTAATAAAAATGAAAAATAAATATAAATCCCTAAGAAAATATTCGAAATGTCTCTAGATAATACTACAGAGCTAAATATTTCTAGTGAACAAATCATTCGGTTAGAAATAATCACAGGAAAGTTAGTAGCTCATAAAAACAATCAAACTGTCAAAGAATATTCTTTAGAAGGCATAACTATCTTGGACTGTTCTGATAATTATTTAGAACAACTTCCTGAGTTGCCAGAAACGATAATAGAATTAGATTGTTCTAGTAATTATCTGGTTAGCCTACCCAAGTTACCGGGATCGCTTACGAAACTGAAATGTGTCGTAAATGAATTAAAAACTCTTCCTGTGCTGCCAGACACTATATTGGAATTAAATTGTTCTGAAAATGAGCTTGTGACTCTCCCCGATTTACCAAATTCGCTCTTGAAAATTGATTGTTCGGTTAATCATTTGGAAATACTCAATAATTTACCAAAAACGTTAATTGAATTAAATTGCCTCGATAACAATTTAACTATTCTGCCTAATCTGCCAGAGACCATAAAAATATTAAATTGTTCCTGCAACAATATTTTCACCCTTCCTCGATTACCTCTATCATTATTAAAATTAGATTGTTCTAATACAGAACTCAAAAGTCTTCCTACTTTGCCAAGTGGACTAGTTAAGCTAAACTGTTCTAACAACAATCTCGAACGTCTTCCTAAGCTGTCATGTTCGTTAACTAAAATAAATTGTTCTCGAAATCATCTTAATGAGCTTCCTCAGTTGCCGAAATTCCTAACAAAACTGAATTGTTTTGGAAATGAACTCAAGGAATTGCCTAATTTACCAGAGACATTAACAGGCTTGTGGTGTAGTAGTAATGGCCTTACTTGTCTTCCTGCACTTCCACAATCCTTAATATTTTTATATTGTAGCGACAATCAGCTGCGAGCCCTGAATATACCAGAAGGGCTACGACGATTAGGCTGTTCGAATAATCAGCTTCAAACCCTGAGATTGCCCTCGACAATAATAGCTTTAGATTGTTTTGATAATCCTCTGGTTTTCTTATCTCCTCCACCACAATCTCTAAAATATTTTACATTTCCCAAACATCTTGGAGCTATTCATTACGATCGTTCAAGATATTACGAGAGATACCAAACGTATTTCTATTTGATTTCATTTCTTGTATTAGAGATTGGAGTGTTGCCAACTATTTTGTCTAATGAAGAATTCTGGTTTCCAGGCCAACTATAAATGTGTATTAGCTCCTAGAGCTAATTTCAGCCTTATACATTATCTATCTTTACCAAATAACCAGAGTCTATCTCCTTATAATTAACAACATACCCATAAGGTTTCATACCGTCACTAACCATTTCTATCTGGCCATAAAGGTGTTTCCAATCCATTATTATCTTTTTCTTACCTATGGTAGGAGTATAATAATCTCCATCAGTGTTTGGATTTTTATAGGGAATTCCTCTAGCCTTGAGTTCAGGTAGCAACCATTCTAAGAAATTAGAAGCCCATGGATACGTAATTTCTTTAAAATTAGAGGACTTGGCCTTGGGCTTCGGCTGGCCAGTCGAAACATCGCCCTTCGGGTGATAACGGCAGTTTTGTCCGTTAGACGATTTAATTTTACAAGGCTTTCCTGACTTAGTAAGGCCTTGACACATAATTTGTTTATTTCACAAAATATTTATATTAGCTCCTTGAGCTAATTTATAACCCAGTCCCATTTTCCTCCCAATCTTTTTCGTCCCTCCCGTCCCCTTACCTAGCTCCAAACACCCTCGCGCCGTTCGTCCCATTCGCCCCACCTCTCCCCTCCGTCGATCTAGCTATCTCTCCTGAAATGACTTTTACCGTTCCCGTTCCCAGTTTTGGAGCCTGGCCCATATACACAGCGGCATCAATGGTCTTGATTCTATCTATATCTCCATATATTACAGAGTTGGCGGCTTCTGTTACTGGCCGCTCAAACATCAGCTTGGACAGGGGTCCTACGTCTCGGCTAATGCCGTGGCGGCTAACGGACATCAACACACCAGAAAAGCTCATAGCGTCCGCAATAACGCTAAAATGACAATCGTCAACTTCCGCTCCATCAAACTTAACCACTCTCTTGAGTTCCGACTCTAAAAAAGCTCTTCCAGCTTCTATTCCGAGTGTGCTCTCAACTTCTCTGAAATGATCAGAAATAGTTCGAGTAGGATCGACAAGAGGATCTGCAAGGACCTCAGAGAGGTTGGTGCCGGCGGTGTCGATGACCCACCGACCGAGCGAAGGGACCGGCGTAGCCGGGACCGGAGCGAGGGAGGGGAGGCTCTGCGTAGCAGAGCCGACGCGAGCCCCAGGCGTAGCCTGGGGTATATCCCTTGAAACCTCCAACCTCGGAAAAGCCTTGTTAACTCCATAAATTCCACCTAGTTGTATGCCAGTAATCATTTTGGCGATCTCTCTGGTAGCAAAGAAAGCGATATTATCTGCTGTGTATAACACTTCTCCGAGGACCATATCATCAGGATAAAAGACTAGTTCTCGAGCGTAATTTCCAGTATCATCGGGGTTTAGAAACACCAATACCTTGCCTTCACTAGCCGGAGATGGAATACACCTCACAGAACGATAAGTCATAGTACCTCCAGTTTCATGGTATTCTTCCAATACCTCAGCCACATCCCACGGGGTTAGAGAGTGCTCATAGAGTCGCTGGACGTCCAAATTAAGCTCAATGACCCACTCTATAGCTTCTAAGTCTGGCATTTCTTGAAAGCCGGTATCCACCAAATAATTCATCCATCCAGGTACTTGAAACTCTGAATATTTACCTTCGAAAGACAACGGGGACTCTTTGGCGGGATCGTAACCCCCGGTTCGTAAGAGGACTGGAGGTTTGCTCAAGAAATTTTCCACTACATGATATTTTAGCGAATTGGCTATTTCAGTGCTTCTTTTGAGGCCCATCAGTTTCCCCTCATCCCCTCCCCGCTCATACGAAAGATCTAGTATTGGGTCCCTAAGATAAACTATCATTCCTGGGGCTTTGGGTTTGGCCGTTACGTTCAAGGTCTCATTCAACCTAGAAATGCCAGCACTAGCATTACGTTCCCCGATTCCCGTTACGTGGAAGGTATTAAGAGTGAGTTGGGTGCCAATTTCTCCAATGGACAGTACCGCTACCAGCCCAGCAGAATAACCATCATAGACTTTAGCTCGTTCTAGTTCATCATATAACCCTTCCGCAAGGTCGGGGAGGATTTGCGGGTAGGTAGTAATGGTAGTTAGAACACCAATCAACCATTCTCTCAAATTCTTGGTGGCTTGAGCCGTGACCGCAGTTTGATAGCCTGGCGCCCCGCACTCCAAGCTAGAGACTATGGCTGTAGCTTGCTCAAGAGTGATGAGAGATTTGGGCGGCAAATCGCCCTTGGTGAGACCATCAACGAATTTTCTTTCGAAAAGACTCTCCAACGTTAGCACTTTGGCATCTATTTTAACAAAAGTAATCACTTTAGGACCTGAAATAACTCCATTCTCCGGGGAGTGAGAAATAATCTTCATTTTAGGACATAGCCCGTCGCCGCCGTAAATGGTAGAGATAATTCGGCCTTGAGCGTTTCTCAAAGTTCCATCACCATAGGCTCGAACATCACCTACAAACTTGGACATCTTCTTTTGAGCATAACCCGAGTCTGCCGTTTTGGTTCCTGTGGCCACCACCCCTTCTCGACCCGCGATAGCGGCCGCCATGGACTCACGATAATCCAAACCATCCATATAAGAGTGGAAAACGAAACCTTTGGCCATAGGATTTTTGTCATTACGAAGAAAGTGCGGAGTCATTCTAGTCTTGTTAGTACAGGCCCAGGGGATGCGTTTGGCGCTGAGATTCTGCTGTCCGGTGATGCCTGCTGTTTGGCTAGCGTTATTGGGATTACCCTTGATGCCAAAAGTAGTGAGGATAACCAAGGAAGAGTGCATGCCCTTGACCATATTATCAGTAATAGTGGGAGCTATCTCTCTGATCTTGTTGTAAGCGTTGTTGATCTCTTTTTCCTCATCTTCGGGGTCTAATCCTTTTTCTATAATGGCTTTAGTGGCGCGATTGGCCTCTTCAATAGCTACCTTGATATTCTTGGACACTGAGTCTACGGCCATGCAATCTCCGTAACTAAAAGAGAATCCTATGCGGAAATTCAATACGCTAGATATCATAACTAGTCGATTGATGAACTCTTCGTTAAGTCTTGGATGTCTTCGCCACATCAGATGTATTACGGAAGCCGACGTAGCTCCAATGGATCCTTTGCACAACGGCCCAGACTCTGGAGTCAAAATTCCATCATGTATCACCACGGTGGGGTAGTACCGGTTGTATTTGGTGTGTTTTTTCCATCGCAAGTCCGTAGGAAATACGATGGAGTATAACACCTTACCATTGACGTATTTAGCCAGACGAAGTCCTTTGGGAGTGGATTCTACATATTGTGGGTATACGCGCTGAATTCGTTTCAAGTAATTTCTTATTTCCACAGAAGTAAATTCCGCTGCCGTGTAGGCGTCCATCACCGTGTTCCTGGATATCATGATTTCATATCCGGGTTCTCCGTTGGGTAGCTCGCACGTTGGCGAGTCACCAGTTTGACGAGGAGAATCGAAAATATTAGTACAAACTCCGGCCATGGTCAAAGTATTTTGAACACAGCCCATTACAGGTGTTCCGTTTTGAGCAGAAACTGCGTGAAACACCGCTGATCCCACAGTCATAGCCTCTATTAGACCTACTCCTTGTGGAATAAATACATTAATTTCATCCGATCTACCAACCTCGCCTAGGGATTTCCCCCTAGGGTCATCGGCCCCTCTGGGACTAACCAGAGGCGTACTCTCGTACGGGACTAGACTGTATCTTAAGCCTTCTAAGGTTGCTTAAACCTGTTTCTTTTTCGACTTTTCAGTCGAAAAAAGCAAAGACCGACACCCGTTCAGTCGTTGAGACCCTTCCATGCCCTAGCTAAGCGGGTTTAGAAAGTAAGCCTGCGGATTGTCCCTAACCTAACGTTATTACCTCTGTGTTCGGTCATTGCCCGAGTTCCCTCTCAGAGATTTCTCTCCTTAGGTGGTAGTTAGATATTTCGAGGGGGTTGCCTGTTCGTAATTTAGTTTACGAGCCCCACGGGGGTTTCCCGCAACAAGGTGTCTTGCAGATGTGTTGGATAATAGATTAGTCCCAGACTAATTTAGAATAGACTTAGTAGAAAGTGTTAATAACCAACCTCATTATTTTTCTATAGGTTTTGTATGTATCATCCTTTTCTACAGCATAGTCAGTCATATATTTGTCAAGTATTTTAAGATGTTTTTCGAGCGATTTGGGGTTTATTTCACTACCTTTCAACCTGTTATCTTTTTTCAGGAGAGGTTGTGTGTTATACCACGAATAGAGAATAGTTTTCGAATCATAACTTTCTAACAAAGACCAGCACCATTTGTTTACTGGTTTTTTGAATAAAAGATCTAAAGGAAGAATATGATCAACGTTCCATAACACACCATAATTTTCTATGGTCATTTCATCGTTATAGAATAATGATTGAAGCCAATAGACATAATCGTCCTGATTAGTGATTAAACTTTTACTGTTACGTAATTTTCCTTTCACTAAATGACATATTTCGCTTCTATAATCTTTAATAGATTTAAAAACGGGATCTACAGCTTTTCTGGTTTGTTCTTTCACCCTAATTTCTTTTTTGTTATTTTCGTAATGATTTTTTTGCAACTCAGCCATTCTTTCTCTATTGTTATTTGCCCAATCTTTCGCCTTTGTTGTAGTTCGCCTGTAATCTCTTCCGGAAGCCCGCACACAATCCATACATTCTTTGCTATTGGGTCTAAAAGTATCCGAAGGTTTCGATTTTCCACACAACTTACATACTTTATCATAAACGGTCCCTCCAGCTTCACAATCTAAGCATAAAGGTTGGCCTCTACGATAATTAGCAGTCGTTAGATTTTGTTCGCAACCAACGCATATTCTCCAGTTATTTTTCTTACAGTAAATACATCTACCATTTTCCATTTGAGCCAAAAGGTAAAATTCGTGACATTGGGAACACTCTTTAGAGTTAGACGGGTTCTTCTCACAATTTTTACATACTTTGGACCTCGAACGAAATTCGGTCAAAGGTTTAAGTTCTTCACAAGCTTCACAATTTTTGCTCATCTTATCTTGACTTTTTATGACTTTAAGTCATTCCAAATTGAAGTCGGGTTTTTTCTTCCCGCACATCCACTAGGGAGTTTCAGCCTTTTCAGTCTCCCTGTTGACGGCCATTTATCATCGCGAAGTCCGCGCTATAAGGACCGTCGAAGTCGGCATTTAATGGTCTGCATGAGGCTAAAGGCAACTTATGAGTCACCTCTTCACACAGTCTCAATTCGACCCCTTGGATGGAAGCCTCCTTCAAGGTAGGCTGCCTGTTGAGGAACGCCGGATCGCCGCGACCACCAAAGTCACTTCCATCCATTATCTGACGTTCCACTTTATCTCCTATTTTTAACCCCACCACGCCATCAAACGTGAACGGAGCACCATCTTTGCACACCCGCGCGACCACTTTTCGTTGGCCATATCGCTCAACAATAGTAATCTTGCCTTGTTCCAACAACCCAGTAAGCCAAACTATGTTCCACCCCACAACCGGTTCAGGTTGAGTCAACTTTTCGGCAAAGACCCTAGGATAGCCCAAACTCCCAAATTTGATCTCTGACCCGCCGGGAGACGCCACCGTTCTGGAAGTAAAATCAGCCCGTTTGCCAGCTACATTGCTGGTCTTTCTTCCATCCTTGCCGCCAATCCGGTCAGAAAGAGACTTGACTGACCGTACTCCAGTGGATTTTCCATTCTTTGGTGCCGGAGCCGAAAGTCGCCAATACTCTGACTGGATTCTCCTGACGGCGTCATCATATTTTTTACGAGACTCTGGCGTGAGGCGTTCTTGCGATGAAGCTTGGGTGACTAATTTCACTATTTTATTATAGGCCTCAGTAAGGTCATCATACCTCAGGTCCGGTCCCACCTGGACTCGAGGGCGAGCGGTAGTGGGCACTACCGGGATGGCTTGGGTGATAAGATCCTCTGGTCGAAAATGATACAAACTCGGCCGGCCATGAGTGTCTAATTTGTGCAGGGGTTTTATCTCGTTCACCAAATAGGCTATGTGATGATTAAATCCAATAACTTCCAACGATTCGTAACTTATGGCTTCAAATACGGCTAAAACTTCTACCGCGCTTAGCACAGTCGACTTTTTAGTTCCTTTTTCAAATGATGCCTGAACCATAGGAACGAAATATCCTGGATTTTCAGATGATTTGGAGAAAGAGAACTTGGGTAAACTTTTACCACACTCCCCACATCTCGAAGCATATTTAGCCCTGCCTACATATTCCGAGAACGAAATTCGCTCTTCGGGCAGTAGATCTATTCTGGGGGCTCGGCATTCCCAACAAACACAGTGCAGAATGTTGATTACGGCCTCAGAATAAGAGGGATTAAAACACGGCTCCGGGAGGTCGATATAGCCAAAGTGCCCAGGGCATCTTAGGCCATTCTCTCCACAAGTCTCACATCTCTGACCCGTTTCATAAGCTCCCATACGGAGATCATTAACTGTTCCTTGATGAGGTTTTCCTTTACGAATAGGGGCATCTATCTTGATACCAGTTCTTATTTCATCAACCGAGTGAGCTCTGAAAAGTACTATCATCGAATGGTAATGAGGGTGAAGCGAGTGACGAACGAGCGAAGCGAAAGAGGGAGTAGCGAGGGGACAAGAGATTAAGTGCTCTTTACTAAACTTGGTCTAGTAACTTTTTGATATTTATTTTTTTCCTAGGACAGAGTTAATAGTTCTGTTAGTATTAAGACTGATGGAAAAAGAGAATCCTCTCACTTCGCCTCACTTCTCTCGCTACTCTCGATGTCTCTTCCTCCTTCAGGGTCGGTAGTTTCCATTCAAAATGTCGTCCAAGCCAGTTATTTAACGGCTTCTGGGTCTATGCCAGTTCCTTCGGCTACTTTAGCCACCGTTTCGGCGACATCATTAACCGTGACTAGTTTGTGGTACCTGCGGTGGACCGCAGTATCTGGAGGCTATCAGGCTACCTTTCAAAACTTGGGAACTGGTACTTATTTGACGGCTTGTATAGGCTGTGGAGGACAATCGCCTTATGGGGTAAATGTCCAAGGGACTACTGTTAACGGTAATACTCAATGGGTTCTTCAACCCTGGCAGGGGAATTTAGTCTTTGAAAATATGTTAGCCAATGAATTTTTATTTCCCTCTTCGGCTACTATGGTAGCCTTGACCGAAAACTCTTCCTCCACCAGCATACAATGGTTTGTTCAGGCTGTGGTCTTACCCACACCGTTATATCCAACTCCTACCCCTCTGGTGCCAATACCCGGACCAACCCCAAGTCCCTTATTCCCTCCTTTGACTCCTTTGGTTCCACCAACACCGATACCGCCCCAACCTAGTCCGCTTTACCCACCGCTAACTCCATTAGTGCCACCTGGGCCCGCTCCACCAGTACCTTTCTATCCTCCTTTGACTCCGTTAGTACCGATACCACCCTCACCAACACCTCTTTTCCCTCCTTTGACTCCGCTAGTGCCACCTAGTCCCGCGCCTCCGTCGCCTTCGCCATTGTTCCCTCCGTTAACTCCTCTCAACCCTCCCAGTCCTAATCCACCTGCACCAACCCCTCTAAACCCTCCGCTAACTCCGCTGATACCCATAGGGCCACTTCCTACTCCTTTAAATCCTCCTATTTCTCCGTTGATTAATCCAAATAAAAGTCATCCGATGTGGGCTCTATGGACGGGTTTGGGGTTGCTGGTGATAGGAGTTATTAGCGTAGCCATAGGTTTGAAAACAGGAAAGGTGGGATTTACTTTGGCTGGAAGTGGCATACTATTATTGAGCATTATTTCTCTTATCGCTTTTTTGGCGGTATAGTTAGTAGTTGGCCGTAGCCACAGTTCAAGAAAAATTGAGATAACTCAACCAATATTTATTTTTAATAGTTTATCCAATGGCTTCTCTAGGTTTCGAAATTATCGACTTTTTCATCGAAGGTATCAACTTCAAAGTTAGAGATAATCAAGATCTCGCTCAAATAGTTTCAGCTTGGTGTCAACGCAGTGGCGATAATCCAAATCAAGTTGTTTTTCAAATTGAAGGAACTAACAAAGTTTTTACCCGCCTCGATAAAGGTAAAAGAGCTGATTCGGTGTTGAAAACAGGGGATAAAGTTATAATTGGTTATTCCTTCTGTTGATAAACTATTTCTATTTTTCTCTTGGAGAAATTAATATTAATAAAAATTGAAAACGCTAAATAAATATTTCCAAAATATTGAAAGTTCCGAAATGACTTCCAACCTCGAACAACAATTAAGAGAAGCAAATGAAACCATTGCGAAAATGAAGTTTGCCATAGATTTTATTAAACCATCTGTTGCTGACGGGCATGAAATTGAATTCTGTAATTATTGTGATCTCCCTTTCCCTTCTGGATTTTGTATGTGGGGATGGTGCTCGGATTGTGGAGACGGCGAAGACGACTCTTGTTTTACTGTAATATGTTTTCCGTGCAGAAAACAATTTGGTAGAGATCTGGGATGTAGGAATTGTAGTAAATTAATTGAATTAAAAAGGGATTGTGAGAGGTGTTTATTCAAACAACCCGGAGACGAATTAACAGAGTGTCCCGTGTGTCGATTCCCTTGGAAGTAAACTATTTCTATTTTTCTCTTGGAGAAAATATTATCGAATACCAAAAAAACTGAAAAATCTCATTAGTTTATTTCTATTTTTAGTAGGGATGTCCTTTGAAAAATTAACTCGCGAACAACTAATTCAAGCTATTTATCGTTTCGAAAACATAACTGAAGAAGTGGAGTTTATACACAGATTGTGCGGAAATTGCGGCCATGTGTCCAATCTTTTTGTTTTTTGCAGCGTTTGCGATGAAATGGCCTGTGAAAAGTGCGATGCTGTCAAAATGGAATGGTCTGATGGAAATGATATTTGTGAGAAGTGTAATGCCAAAAAATAACTCTAAAATAAACTGAAAATTTCTCTTGGAGAAAATATCGATTATCCAAAAACTGAAAAATCTCATTAGCTTATTTCTATTTTTAGTCAAAATGTCCTTTGAAAAATTAACACGAGAACAACTAGTCAAGGCCCTCTACCTTTACGAAGGCATGACTGCGGATGCCGGTTGGCATCACCGATTATGTGAAGATTGCGGAGAAGTAACCGATCGCTTCTCTGTTTGCAGTATTTGCTGTGAAATGGCCTGTGAAGTATGCAACAACTTCAAATTGGTTGAAGATGGAAAAGACAAGTCATGCGAGAAGTGCCTGGCCTCCAAGTAATAACCCAAATAATAAAAATATTTCTCTCTGAGAAATTAAAAAATCTTTAAAAGAAAAAATGAAAAATGAAAGTCTCTTTTCTTCTTTTTCGATACGACTAAAGTAATCACCCAAACTCAACATGATTAAGTTTATGCTCAAAAATCTCCCTTTTGCCGCCAAGCAAGATGAAGTAAAGGAATTGCATCAAGACATTAGCCAAGTTGACATGAAAAGGGGATATGCAGTCGTGACTTTGACCAAGGACGCCAAGCCGGAAGAGTTTTCTAGCGAGGTAGATGGAACTAAACTTGGGAACCGAGTTCTTACGGTGGCCCCATGGGAAGACCGCCCTCCTCGCCCGCAGGGCGACCGAGGCGAGAGGTCTCACTCTCGAGGCCGTTCCGAGCGATCGGACCGACCGCAGGGAGGGGACCAAGGTCGGTCGCGGTCCAGGTCTTCCTCCCAGGGCCGAGTCGACCGAGGGCCGCGCGGCCCTCGGGTCACTCAACTTCGGACCGATGTTCTGGTGTTGGCTATCCCCTCTGTTGAATCTTTTTTGGAAGCTTACGGGTATTCGGTGACCGAGTCTGACGTACTGGCCACCTTCAAACCAACCAACTCCCAACCTCTTGTTGGGTGTGCTGGTTTTGACCCCGCTGTTGGCGTAAAAGAGCCTCCCACTCCCAAAAAGAAGGGCTACAAGAAAACTTCGGTCTCGGATGTTACTTCTGTGGTACAGAAACGCTGTTTTGGAGTGGTTACGGCCGAAGGCCAACTCATCACTAGGTCTACAGCCAAGGATGAGGGAGAAGAAGTACTGGCCAAGATAAAAGGCGCTAACATCCCTGCCAAAGACTTACTCTTTCTTAGGTTTGAAGGAGAAGCCGCTTACATGAGCGTCTTTCCGCTAATTTCTGGATTGGAAGCCAAGATGGACACCAAGTTGATTTTGAGTCGTATCTACCAAGTCTCTCAAGGAGCTCAAGAACTCTCTGTTTTCAAGTTACGAGAGTGGCCGCAAGAAGATGACGTCGTTATCTCTGAGGAGGCCGACGAAGAAGCCGAGTAAATGAATAATAAAAAAATTAGTCTCTGACTAATTAAGAAAAAGTGAAAAGTGAAGGTAAGAGGTTGGGAGTAATAGTAAGATGTCTCTGGAAAACGAAGTTGGATTGGCTGTGGTTACATTCAAAATAATTGAAGCTGTGAACAAACTCAGCACTAAAAATGAAAAACTTGTTACGGAAATCAATGAAATGAAAGAAAAATTAGCAAAGCTGACAGCTGGAGCTAATACGACTACTGGTCAGGTTAAAGGAGATTTTGTTTCGGGGACGTCACATGAAGTTGGAAAAGCATATTCTGTTTGTGGGTCTGCTACAGTTCCAGATAATGCAAGTATTATTTCTTGTGTTCCAACTAAATTACCTCCTGGAATTTATATCGGACCAAAAGATGAAACTACCGTTCCTTCTGTCGAGCCTTCGGTCGTCGAGGCTACTTCCTCGCTCCCTTCGGTCGACTCGGAAGTAGCTCTCGCTCCGCTCGAGTGCCAATTCTGCTTTTCTTCACATCTCGATGGCGAGTGTGTTTATCAGCTATGGTTGCCTGTCTTGACCAAGTCAGAACCCGAAGTTAGACCGGTTCGCAAGTTTATTCGAGTGATCAACAAATGGGTGATTGCCTTACCAAAAGGATGTTGCCCTTTGATAATTGGAGTTTTGAACGACTACGGAGAAATTGAAAAAATGAGTTTCAAACAATTAGCTGAGGCAATGACTGATCCTGATGTTTTCTCTCTCAAAATAAGTAGCAAACATCATCGTCTTATTATTGAAAATCGTGACCCAGAACTCGCCAAACAGTTAAGGTCTATATTGTAAAATTAAAGGTTGCTCATAGAGCAACGAACGCAGTGAGTACGCAGTGAATAAAAATAAACGTGGAATAAACTATTTCCCCTTCCCTTTAGCTTTCGGCCGCTGAATTTCTTTAATTTGTACTAGCAAATTAGCGGCATCATTAACTCCAGAAGAATGTAATAATCCTTTGATAGATGCATCTTTTTTCTCCCTAATAGCTTTGTAATCTACTTTGGGTTTTGGAGCTAACTGTTCCAAAGTATATTCTTTGTATTCTGTCTTTTTACGAGCCTTCATTTGATTATACAGTTCAACCTTTTTGGACTGAAGTTTAGTTTTCATCTCTTTGAGTTGAGCATTTTGTTTGGCTATTTTAGCTTCTAAACGCTTACATTCTATGTAGGCGGTTTCCATACGAGCGACGAAGGAGCGAGTAATTAATCTTTTGACGAGCGCGGCGAGGCAAAAGATTAATGAAGAGCGACGAAGAAATGAAAAAGTGTCAACCGCCTTTCCTCAGCTCTATTTCAAACTCTATGCGAGCCTCTATGTTAACAAAAGTAGCTTTAATACTGGTCGGTTCGAAATCCAGAGTCTGAACTAGATGAGCTAACTCTGCTACTTGGTTGATTTTCTTAATTGATATTAATATTTTGGTATCGTCGATAACTATTATTTCTTGAGGAGAAGGCTTGGTAGTTCGTTGATAGAAAAACATAACTCCGGGGCCATTGGAGGACGAAAAATTTGGACTCTCGGCCATGGGTCGAAGACTCGGCCTCAAGTCATCGTAGGAGTACCACCGACCCATTTTTTCACCGCCCTCTCCGTCCTCACCCACCAGCCTTACTACCGCATGGTAGTGGCTCCCCAGCATCTTGCTAGCATAGACCCCCTTAATGGTCACACCGCCCGCTTGAGCCTTAGTATGATATATGACCCCCACCAGTAAGTAGTCTCCTATCACCTCCCCCAACACATTAACCTTCTTTGGTCTACCCTCTTCCGGTGCATCATTAAACGGTTCCTCATATCCCAGGTGACTTTCCAATACCAGTAAAGGGTGGTTAAAATCCGTTAAGTTAATAGAACCTGATATATATTCTTCTAATGGTATGGCCGAATAAAAGACGGTCCTCGACCCATTCGAAAATTTTTGGACGATAGGTATTTTGAGGCTAGGAAAATAGTCGGACAACATATCGTAGACCTGACCGGATGACCTCATTTCTCTCCACTCTGCGGGATCTACCTCTGCCGCCGTTAGCAGCCGGTCACGAACTAGTTTGCACCTCCCGCTGGGAAAGAGCAATGATTTAGCTACTTCTTCCTTTTCCGGTATTCCCAAAGCGTCTGATAATATGTTTTTACGAAAAGAAACTCCCATGCTATAGGCTATGATAGTAATAACAGAGTCCGTATTACAACTATTGCTCCAATATTCAGGTCCTTTTAATTTTTGATAATTCCATCGTAAAATGGGTTTTGGTGCGTTTTTCAGTTCGGGAAATAAACACCAACCCACTGATGAAATTTCGGGCAGAAAGGAATAAGTTCCTAAAACTATTTCTATGATGGTCATCCTAAGTGATAAAGTCAGTGGTCCACTGACCAAAATTTTTCTAGAGGCCACTAAAATTTCCAAGCCCGGGTCGGAGACCTCGGTCGAGACAGACCACCCCCACCACTCTATCAAGTCCAAAAAACAGGATCCACCCACCATAAAAATTTAAAAAATTTTACCGACCGGCGTCCAGATTTTTCTACTATTATTTTTTCTCGTTACTTAATTTTCCCCAGGATGTCTAGCACTAGCACACTCATCAACAATGATCGACTGGTCACGGCCACCAAGTCAGAGTACGTCCAAGCCACCTTGGAATTTCGCCTCCCCGTAGCTGCGGCTCCCGGCTTGTCGGTTGGTTCCGTTTGCCTGAATACCTTGGGAACTCAAATTCTTGTTCGTAGGCCTAATTTAACCGTAGGAACGTTGACTTTGGTGTAGGTGCCAACCGAGAGTTAATCGAAAGCTCTTAACGCAAGTTTTGTCAAAGACAAAACTAATCGACGTTAAAAAAAGCACGTGAAGTTTATTTTGCTTGGAATACTAGCAGACCAGCCAAAACGGTGGTGATAAGCAACAACCAACCATAGATCAACGAAGCTATTTCATAGTTCATGGCCAGGTAGAGTATCAGCACTGACACGACCACATTGAACAAACTCATCAGACCTACTTTGCCCCGAAAGAGGTCCCCGACTAGTCTGGAAACACTAAAAGCTACATTGAGGACTGCTCCTCCAATGGCTACTGCGATGATGGTTTCTTTGGTGTTCATACGAGCGACCGAAGGGAGCGAGTACGAGATTTTTTTTTCGAGCGAAGCGAGAAAAAAATTGAGTGACGATCGCGAGCGAAGCGAGCGACAGACCAAAGATTAATAACTCAAAAAATTTATGACCCGAAATTTTTACATCACCCTCCCCGCTAACTCGGCCGCTTATAACTCACGTGCCTATCCAACTTTAGGTCCCTCCACCTAGCCTTACCATTGGATGTTTTGTCAGTAGGGTGAAGTTTTATCAACTCGCCTATCACTAAATCCCACGCAGCCTGATGTTCCTCTTGCTTGACAGTAGTTTTCAAGCAATAAAAGTCTTCTCGGCTGCATGGATAATCTAACAAACACAAAAACATATATAATTTCCACAGCACAGTCAAGGCATTGGTTCTATCCGAAATTAACCGTTTGCAGACCGGTTCAAACTGCGCCGACATCTCTAAAAGCTCAGCTCTATACTTAGAGAGGTCCGGAGGAGGTTTTCCAGTGATGGCACAATAAATAGCATTGATGTCCGCATAACTCTCACTGAGTTTCTTGACCGTCAACCACGAGTGAATGTCATCTTTGGTAACTTCATGTGGCTCCATTCCTCGGGCTTTCATCTCTTCTTTTACTATGGCCAGCGTAGTTTGAGAAATTATACCCTGTTTGCATTCCCAATCATCAATAGCTTCTTCCAAATAGCCTTTGGCGTTATGTTTGAATCTGGTAGAGCAATTTACTCTCTTGGAATCATTATAACTGGGGGCTACGTTTAGTATTTCTATAGCTAATCCACATTCACAAACCGTTATGCCAAACTCTTCAGTCTTTTGAAAGTTGGTGCTGTTGCATTCTGGACACGGCTCGACTCCCGACTGAAGACCCACAAAGTTTTCCAAGTCTATGTACTCTCTAGCTATTTTTAGAAATTCTAACACTATTTTTTGGGTATTATTAGCTTGTTCTACGTCGATTTTAGCCCCATAAGCTTTTCTTACGCGAGGAACAATCTTTTTGTAGGCTTCGATGAGATGAGTAGTTTTTAGTAGGTACCCCGTGAGGTTGACGCCAAATTGAATGCCCTTGATCCTTCGGGACAAAATATCACTTTGCTTTTGGGCTTGGTCTTTTTCGTTTTGATAGGGAGAGAACATAATAATGCTCAAATAATCCATTACATCATTTTTCATATCATCTATAGACCCAATATCTTTTTCAAAATTAGATTTGATAATAGAATCTATGGTCAGAATATTAATTTGAGAATCTACTTTGGTAACTTTGGCCGACGAGTTGGGCTGAGGTTGGCGGTAGCGGGAGGTCATCGAGGGAGGGGTGACTGACCGAAGAGAGGGAACGACGAACGAGTAACGAACACCCAAATTTTCTCACAGTTAATTTTGACCTAATAATCTTTAGCGAATTATTTGGACCGCCACTCTTAAAGTTTTCTACCCTCAGACAAATGGCTGGCAAAATCGCATACACCATAGACCCTTTGGCCGAACCTCTAACTGGCGCCGTAGGACGCGCCGCGGTTAACGGCCAGGTGTTCGAGTACCCCAAAGTTACTCGAAATGGAAAGTTCATAGATCCTATTATTCCAGACCAACGCTTTGGCTTATTAAGTTATCAGATCTTGGAAAAGCCCTACGTAGTAACCAAAGATGGTAAAACTATCAAAATTTTGGGTTTTTGCAAGACTCGAGGAAATTACCCTAATGAGGATGAAGCCAGGCGAATGTCGGCTAAGTTGGTTCGAGAGGTAGAGTCCGTCTTCCCTGTCGGAATTTGCCCAGTGGGTATATGGCAGCCTATTGTCGAGGACCTCACGGACGTCAGCCACGAGAGAGTTTCGATCAACGCCGCCGAAGATGCCGAAAAAGTTCGAGTTCAAGAAGCTAGCCGCCGAGAACGTATGAAGAAGGTAGCGGAAGATCGTTCGGCTATCGAAAATCAAAAACGAGAGGCTAACCTTAAACGAGGAATGGGCACTGACGCCGAGTCTAATCCCAACTCTCTAGATTATGCTATTACTCACATTTCCGTTTGGATTAAGCTTTTTAGGGAACGAATGGAACTCAAAGCCAAGCTCAAGGACATAGAAAGCAAGCTGAAACAACGCCATGAAACTTTGGAATATTATCGTCGCAGCCGCCCAGAGTTCTTTGAGGACGACGCTTGGTTGGAGAGGATGAACGAAGAGCGCCACAAAGTTTCAGTTTCTCGAGAGGTATTATCGCCTTCTGAAAGGAAGGCGTTCGAAAAGCGAATCGAAACTACCAGGCTCCCTCCTAATATGGAGCGTAAACCTATTAACATTTTGATCGATCTGGAGGGAAAAGATACCCCGGAAAATCGAGAGAAAATCTACCCCGAATACGAAGAGGACTATGCTATCCTCCCCGGAGACTCACCCGACGACAAGGCCCAAAAGGCCGTCAACCTCCAACGTTATCGTGAAAAGGTAGAACGCGCAGCCAAAGGAGACCGATATGCTATGGCTGCGACTTGCCCGTGGCGGTTGGATACCTACGGCCGCATATTAGATGCTGCGCTGGTGATAGAGCCCACCAGAATGGCGCCTGGTACTGAGGACTTGAAAATTACGCTCCCGTCCACCGAAAATCTTCCAGAAGCTCCATCTCTGCTTTTCGATTTGGATAAACTCCCAGCCCAAGAAACTTTTGACGAAAAGATTAAGGAAACTACTCAGGAAGACTATGAGAAAAATTATAAGGGGTTGATGGGCGATGTCTCTACACAACAAGTTAATGCGGTTAGGGCCGAGGCTGAGTTCGCCCGAAAAGCCAACGATAACTTATTAGACGAAGTTCCTCTACCCGCGGCGGGGTGGATGGACTATTCTGTTGACCATTTGGCTATAGATCAGTCCATAGAGCCCACACCGACTAGAGTTACAGACCCTGACATCATTTTCAAGGGAGTAGAGGCTTTTGCCGTGTTCCCTAAATCAGATGGAAGTTATGGACTCAAAGTATGGTATCCAGAGGGTAATACTGATCTGCTAAAGGTAAATAAGATGCCTTTTATGGACTATCCCAAAGAATGGTCAGAAGTTACCATCACTCCAAGAGTCAAAGCCGATGTTTATTCTTCGATAGGCGAGGCTACGGTCTATAAGATTTTTGACTAGTGGATTGGTGAAAATTTCTCTCGGAGAAATTGAAATAACATATCCCCTTATTTTTGTGTTTGATGGAAACCCTTCCAGAAAATAAAAATCTTCCAAAACCAGATATTCTCTATCTAAAAGGTCCTTATGAGTACCCCAAAAACCTCCACGATCGATTGAAATGTCAAATAGCTGGTTGCAAAAAGTGGAAAAACCTTGGTACAATCAAGGGTTATAGAGTGTGCGGCCAACACTATTATTCAGTTAAAAACGGAACTAATTTCAAGCCAGAACCATATCCAACGCTATTACTACCTGGCGGAGACACTATAGAAGAGCAGGAATGTCATGCTAAGGGTTGCAGCGTTAAATTAGGATTAATTATGAGACATCGAGGGTTGTTTTGCAAGGCTCACCTAGAAATTTTAGGGGTCATTAGAGCAAATCTCCTGGAAGCTAGATCAACTGGAAATAGATACGCGGAACTTTATTATAGAAAAGAAGAGTTTGGGTTGAGAAAATATCCAGACATGCTCCACTCTGTGTGGATTAATCAGATGTCTGAAGTTTTCGAGTAGTTAGGCCAAATAATTTCTCTCGGAGAAATTTTATTTTACACTTAAGCCATTCTGACCAAGACTAAACTTTTCTTCGGTTGACGGCCCTCCCTTCGGTCGGACCCTCCTTCGCTTTTTCCTCCTTCGGTCGCTGCGCTCCCTCCCTCCCTTCGGTCGGTCAGTCGCTCGATGGAACCCCACGAAGACGTCATTAACTATGATACGGCAGGAGAATATCCACTAAGAAAAAATGAAATTCGTCCCCTAATAGCACCTAATCCCAAACATAATGGTCCCAGGGATAAAGAAGTGCAAGTTGAAGTATGGGAAGTAGTAGAACTGGCCCTAGATACTTTCGCCAAAGCCGGCGGCAGCCGAGGCATACCGGCCGCTACTTTCGGTAAATTACTTTCCGTATTTACCGAGGCCTACGATGTTAAATTATTGCGAGAACACAACCACCTAGATATAATAGAAGAACCTACAGAAGAAGAAGCTACCGAAGCCTTGGAAATCTTCAGGGTGCTAGTCCACCAACCTCCGGAAGACTTGGCCAACCTAGGTCTGTTAGGCGTCAACAAAATAGCCGCCACTATGGGCCGTTATTTAGCCAAATGGCGGGCGTGGGAAAAGCTCAATCGTGTTTTTTTGGAGGAATATACCATCTTAGACTCGTTAAAAGAGTCAGATTCGTACAAAGGCCTATTTAATGGAGATGATCAGCCTCCTAAATTTTCTCTGAGTCAGATAGAGGAGGTTCATGAAAAGTTGAACTTACTACAGGCCCATTCAGTCTCTGGGTCTGTCATCGCCAACTTGGGAGCTAGGGTAGACTTGGATAGCGCCATCAAGTTAATGTTTCCAAAAGAGCATTCCAATGACTCTACTTCTGTAAGAATACTGAAAAACAACCAAAGACAAACAGCCGAGCGAGTAAAAGCCTTGTTTAAGCAACTAAATGCCGAGCGCACGTCAAAGGGGTTGGAGCCATACCAACCCGGAGAAACTTTTTTGCTGATGTCCACTTTCCTAGAGTCTGAAGATATCAAGCGACTTAGGGGCAAGACCAAAACTTTATTCGACCCTCCCACTGATCTCGACCGGCAGAAGGCTATCGCGGCGTATGATACTCTTCGCACTCTTTCGGTCGTCAAACTTTATAAGCTAGGAGGTATTTATTTGAACCATCTTCGGGCTTCTATGGACGTCTACGCTGAAAAATGGCGAACTGAGAGAAAGTTTACTATAGTTTATGGCCCTGGACTAACTCTTCGGCAGACCCTGGAAGCGGCCTTAGCTAACCCAGACTTGATGAGGGGTGCTCAAATCCCACCAGAATTCGTCAAAGAAGAAGTGGATGAAATTCGCCTCAAGTTAGAAGTTATATCCAGAAATTCCCTGTGGAGTAATATGATTGAATCTACTCAGCGAAGTGGCAATATCGGGTATAAGAGGACGTAACTTTATCAAATTTTAATTTTCTCTTGGAGGAAATATTAATATCAAAAACCAAAGTAGGAAAAAATGCTACCATAAAATCTTATGTGAGACTATCAACCTTGGCTCTCTCACTCGCCACCCTCGCCCTTCACTTCGTTCGATGCCCAAAACCAAATCCGAAAAAGGCCTTTTTGGCTCTAAGCTCAATCCTTTTGATAAAGTTAGAAAGCGTCCAGAACCATACGTAGGTGTTATTGAAAATGTGGAGAAAGAAGAATGGGTGTATGATGATGAGACCGAAACCATTATTAAGCGATTAATTAGTTACAATACTGGCATTCTCCATCTTTTCGTGGAGATTATGTCCAATGCTATTGATAACTTATGGAGATCAGCGGCTAATGGCTACACTCAAACATCTATTTGGGTTACTATTGACGTCGATCCCACTTCCGAAGACGTTGGTTGGATATCTATCAAAAATGATGGTTATCCTATTCCCGTTGAGCTTCACGAATATTCCCTAACTAATTATCGAACTGGTGTCGTAAGTAAGGACCAAGCATACCCAGCAGATTACTTTTGGGGAGAATTCGATTCAGGTACTAATTATGAGGAGGATGAAGACCGAAAGTCATCTGGCCTCAATGGCATTGGCGGCAAAATAGTCACTGCCTTGTCCACCAAGGTTATTATCGATCACGCGGACCCCAATAATCGTAAAAAATATTACAAAATCTATGAAGAAGGTGGCAAGATCCAACACGACCCAGTAATTTCTGGGTTCCAGAATAAGAATGGTTACACCTCAGTGTCTTTCCTACCCGACTTCGAATACTTTGAAGTTGAAGGGTTGACTGATGACTTCTACGCGTTACTCAAGCGGTACGTATACGAAGCGGCTATGATTACTGGGTTGAAAGTCTACCTTAACGGAGAGAAGGCCGTAGTTAGTAACTTGGAGAAGTTTTCCAGATTCTTTTATCCGGATGCCAAAGCTAACAAGTCAGTTCACTTCCAAGCCCCTAATGGGGACGAATGTGTGTTGATAGCCGGTGACTTTCCCGAAACTAACACGGCTAAAGCCCCAGCCCAAGTCTCTTGGATTAATGGCATTTCTACTTCAGAAGGAGGCATCCACGTAGACGCCTGGAAGAAGGCTATCTTCCCCAAGATAGTAAAAGCTTTCAATACCAAGAAACGAGGGCCAAACGTACCCGAACTAAAAGTGACGGCTGAGCGTCTTTACCCTTGGCTGATGCTATATGTTAGAGCTGAAACTAGAGGGGCTAATTTCGAAAACAATGAGAAAAAGAAACTTGCCTACATCAAAGTTAAGGATGAAAACGGCGTTTCCCAAAAACTTACCACCATTAATCTGAACACTCCCGCTACCAAAGCGTTTGTAGCTTCGCTGGACGCAGCAGTAGAGAAAATCATGAAATGGGACTTTATATCCATTATCGAGGAACAACTCCTAGCGGAAATGGACGTCAAGAACGCTAAAGACGTTACCAAAGGAGTAGTCAAGTTTATGGAAGATAAGTACAAAGATGCCAACTTAGTTAACGAAGAGCCAGAATCATGTATTTTGCTGATTTGTGAAGGTTCTTCGGCCCATACCATGGCCAGAACCTTGATTCCCTATCTTCCGGGAGGCCGCGATTACTGGGGAGCATTTGAGCTCAGAGGCAAGTTTGTTAATTTGTGTAAAGCCAAAATTAACAAAATTCTCAAAAATGAGGAGTTTCGGTTGTTGAAAAGAATGACTGGCTTAGTTCCACTAGCTGATTATAGTACCTTGGAGTCTAGGAAGGGGTTGCGATATGGTGGCTTTTGGTTGATGACGGACAGCGATCCCGATGGCTTTCACATCAAGGGATTGGTGTCTAGTTCTCTCAATAAGTTTTGGCCTACTATCATTCCCAAAGAACCAGAGATGTCCATGGTCAGCGACTTTGCTACTTATGTTCTCACTATTTCCGTAGATGGCAAGTTTATCAAAGGTTATAATTCTCTTCCGGCCTTTGAAGCCGACACTACTCCTATTCCTCCGAAAGCCGAAGTCAGATATCTGAAAGGGTTGGGTTCTCATGAACCCAGTGACATTCTGGCCTATGCTAGAAATATCAAAGTGCGAAAATTTTACAAGGATGACGAAAGCGCTACTCTAGTTTACCAGGCTTTCGAAGCTCCACCTGCTGTTCGCAAAGAATGGTTATTAAGTGTCCTACGATCTAATACCGAAATCAGACCAGCTAGAATAGTGGGGGAAGTGCCATTGTCGGAATTTATTAATAATGACGTGATCCCTTTCTTTGTGATGACCCTGGCCAGGGCTTTGCCATCTATTTGGGATGGTTTCAAAGACTCACAACGCAAGTGTATTTTCGGTATGGAAAATCAGAAATTCCCCGCCATCGGTAAAACAGCAGTGTCTACGGTAGCTGGAGCTATCAAAGAGTTAACTGAGTATCACCACGGCGATCTTTATGAGACCATAGCCAGACTGGCCCAAAACTTCCCAGGCTCCAATAATATCAATTATTTTTATCCCAGTGGGTCTTTTGGGACTCGACAACTCAACGGGCAAGACATAGCCAAGGAAAGGTACTTGGCTACCAGACCAGAAGACGTTTGTAAAGCTATTTTCTTAAAGGAGGATCGCCCATTACTAGAGCGCCTAACTGGTGATGACCGCATTACCAAGCTAGAATACCATCACTTTGCACCAGTAGTCCCTATGATTTTGATCAATGGAGCAGAGGGAATAGCTACGGGATGGAGTACTAGTGTTCCCTGCTACAATCCCGCCGATATCGTGAGTTGGATTAGAGATTGGTTAGCGGATAAGACTCCAACCAAGGCTCTCAAACCCTGGTATAGAGGATTTCGAGGTGAAATTACGTTGATGGCTAAAGAGGGTAATCGGCTAACACCGTGGCAAGAAGGCTCTTCAACGCCCCCAGTTGCTTGGTTATCCAAGGGAATTCTGACCAAAGACACTGAATCGTGGGCCGCCAAGTCCAAAAGCGGTAAAAAGGCCGCTGCTGGCGTCGAGCCATCCGAAGGAAAGGCGAGGGGTAAATGGGCCAACAAAAAGGGATGGGTGATTACCGAAATCCCTATTGGCATTTCCTTTGGTACCGTTCTCAAGCACATTAACTTTTTGTTGACGGGCGTTAAGCAAATGAGCGAAAAGGCCGCTAAAAACAAAGAAGCAAAGGCCAAAGCTAAAACTAAAGCTAAAAATAGTCGAGTTACGGCCAAGATAACTCCCAAGCTTAGAGATGTAAAGGACTATTCTCTCAACAATTACCCAGAGATCAAAATACTTCCCAAAGACAACTTTACTCCAGATATGGACACCAAAGGCAACTTTGACATTCTCATCAAGCGACATTCTCTCGCTAATATGATTTTGCTTAATGCGGATGGTATACCCACCAAGTACGATAGTCCAGAAGCTATCCTTAGAGAGTGGTGTGACCTACGTTTCGAAGTTTATACTCGAAGGAGGATATGGTGGATCAAAAGATGGGGTCACGACCTGCTAAGACAAGAACAACGCTATAAGTACGTCAAAGCCGTGATTGATGGAGAGCTTGATATGCATCAACAGGATGCGGCTCTGGAACGTAGTATGATTAAGCTTGGACTAGTTAAGTTGGTCCCAGATTCTAAATGGAAGGCCGCGGAAGATGCTTTGGAGGAAAGTGTTAAGGCTGGTGGGGCCGAAGGCGACGACGACCTCGAAGACGACGAGGCCGAGAAGGAAGACTCTAATGGTACTTTTGATTATTTGTTGTCCATGCAAATGAGGTCTATGACTGTCAAAAAGCTAGAGGAAATCAAAAAGGAAATGGATAAAGTCCAAGCCAAAATAGATGATTATGAGAAGGCTACGGAAGCTGAGTTGTGGGAACGGGATTTAGTGGTGTTTGAGAATGCATACGAAAAACACTATGAATCTATTAAGAAAAGGGATGAAAGCGAACGCAAGGCTGAAATTAAGAACGGTAAACCCAAGGGCAAGGGTAAGAAAAAGTAAGTTGTGGGTGAAAAAGTTTCTCTCAGAGAAACTAATTTGGTAATATAAAGTGACATGAACACTTCTCGCTGCATATTAATAGCACTTGGCATCGCTGGCATTTCTTTAGTTGTTTATTTTCTCTTAAAGAAAAAGAAGCCCAGAAAAGCTCATTTTTACAACAGCGAAGTAGTTTATAATCTTAATCCGAAAAGAAATGGTGATATGGATGATTATTACAAGAAATATAACAAATCGGCGAACTGGTTTCGAGAAAAGACTACAGAAAAAGTCTTTCAAATAGAAGAAGATGAGTTTGAAGTTTTCTTAAAGTCCAAGGGACGCAAACACCACTTAATAGTAATGTCCGGATCTAATTCTTCTACTGCTGAGAAAAATTTTAAAGAAGCCTCTAAGGATTGTACTTCGAGATATTCTATTATCATTTATTTTTTAGTAAAGTCTTCTAAAACAACTCCCCAACCACCCAAAATCACTTTATATGTTTGTGGAAAACCTGATAGAGAATTAGAAACTGATCCTACTGTTGAAAATATTAGGGGGATGTATAGAAATAGATGTTTTCCTGGATGTAAGTTATAATCATTTTGAGAAAAACTAAATATCAAGTTCGCAACCCATCTCTAATAAATGACTGAATGGCCAGCTAAAGTTATCCCTTTGAGCGAAATCAAAGATGAATGGATATTAGGAATGGCAGAAGCATGTAAGAATCAACAAATAGAATTTAGCGTACACCAACGAACAACTCCGGACTGGGGTAGACGCGAATTTTTGAAGATTCCCCGTCTCAAAGGCACCGTGGGTTTGCCTATGTTGCCAGGCCCCCAATTAGTTTTATGTCCCGATGAAGACCCTTGGGATTTTTGGGAATTTCGAGCATATGCCTATGGTCCGATCGGATTGGGTGAAATGATTATTCGAAAGCGATTAAATAGTTTTGAAAAAGATTAAGTATGAGTTAATTGGTCTCTCCAAGAGAGACTTTCTTCTTTTATTGTTCAATACCAAGTTGTATTTTTAAGTTCGTGTTCTCTTCGTTCAAGTCTTTTATTAAAATTCTTAATGTTTCATTTACCATTTTGAGTTTGTTTAATTCTTGGTTAAGCGAAGAAATAGTTGAAATAGCGTCAACCAAGGCCTTCATCGTTTCTGTTTTGGAAGACATAACTTTGACCCTAACCAAAGCCCATTTCCATTTTCAATTTTCGGCAAAGTAAAATAGATGCCATTCAAATCCAAATCTCAACTTGGACTATGTTTCTCTAAACAATTTTCTTCTCACGGTTCTTCGTCGTGGGACTGTGAAAAATGGCTAAAAGAAACCCCAAACGCAACTTGTTTACATCACCGCCTCGCTTCATCAGAAAGCGGCCGCCCTTCGGTCGGCCGCTCCCTTACTACGTTCGAAAGTAAAGTAGAAGGGTGTAGAAAACTCTCTCCTAAAGACAAAAAAGTATCCGGTGTTCATTTCGGGGCCAGAGGAGGGGCTTACGTGGTAGCTGGAGGAGTAAAAGTTTATATCCCACGAGGAAACAAAGATGGGGTAGATAACATAGATTGGGTCATATCCAAATACGGTCGAGCCTAAAACTAAAATTTGAAAACAACTAAAGTTCGAACTACGCCAACCCAACCATAATAAAAATAGGATGACTTCTCATAAAGAAACCATTAATTTTTTAAAGGCCAATGAAATCACTCCTATATCCAAAATCACTCCCAGAATCTATTTGGGCAGTATTGAAGCCGCATTAGACATCAAAGACCTCCAAAAAAGAGGAATAACTCACATAATCAACGCAGCCAAAGATGCCGTATATGATTCAGACTTACCCCAAATTAGACTTCATCTGGACGACATACCTCAAGAGAACCTCTTTAGAGTGTTGGAGCCATCTAGATTGGTAATGCGAAAAATTCTATTGGTTAATTCTGAAAATAAAATTCTAGTGCACTGTATGGCCGGAGTATCAAGATCGGCCTCTATAGTAGTTTATTATTTGATGAAGGATGAGGGATTGACATTTGATCAGGCTTTGGCTCGGGTGAGAAAGTCCAGAGAATTTGTTAATCCTAATAGGGGTTTTGAAAAGGCTTTGCGAGCTATTGAAGGTGTTAAGGTGTAGAGAAACGAGTTCAATTTCTCTAAGAGAAATAACAAAAAATTACATTTGAATTTAACTAATAACCCTATTAATGATGTTAAACATATCATCGGGAAATCTCGTTCGTTTAGAAATCGAAGGTTCATCACTAAAATGTTTTAAAAATAATGGAAACATCTACACCTACTCTTTGGAAGGAATAACTAAATTATGGTGTCATAGTAATCAACTATTAGAGCTTCCAAAATTACCAGAGTCAATAGAACAGCTATTTTGTTCCCACAATCGTCTTCAAAGTCTTCCAGAATTACCAAAGACTTTAAAAAAGTTATGGTGTATAGATAATCAACTTTCTTCGCTTCCTATTCTTCCATCTTCTTTAAAACTATTAAGTTGTGAAAGTAATCAACTTTTGGCGCTGCCAGAATTGCCAAATACTTTGAGAAAGTTGGTTTGTGGTAATAATCATTTAATAGTTCTTCCAAAATTGCCAGAGTCATTAAAGCAGTTGTATTGTTCTAAAAATCCTTTAATTTTTATAACTCCATTATCAAAACGACCATTTTGGTATTATATTCCTAAGCGACTTCAACTTTTACACTCTGTTGAAAATTATCCCAAGTATTACATTCGTTATCAAAGTTATATTTATTTGATTACATACCTAACACTTTCAAATATTTCTCCTGTTATATTACGAAACGAATGTTGGTGGTTCCCTGGTATAATTTAATTAAACGAGTTTCTCTAAGAGAAATTTATTATTACCCATTCACCTCTCCACTGTTACCAATCCAGTAATAGCAACTACCACTCCGTGTTCGGAAGGCTTACCAGAATTGATCGGACAGGGGTCCCTGACCACTACTTTGATTCGTCTGAGGTCTGTGGTCATAAAACGGGTGGGTTTGTATCCTTCTATTCTTTCCACTGCTAAATCCATGTTTTGAGCTCGAACTTTAGCCAAAGCTTTACCAAAAGATATCCCGATGATGAAGGAAAAGTAATCTAAGACCATTTTACGTTGTGTGTCAGTTACTCCGGCCACGGCGAGCGTGTGATCCCTAGTCCGTTTTATGTGATTATCCATTTCTTCCAAAGTGGCATATTTTTGCCCGGGGTTGGTAATAATAGGACGATGACTTTCTCCTACGGAATTAATCCTGGCTATAATATCACGAATCTCTAAAAAGTCCGGTTTGACTTTGCTGTCAAATTGAGTTTCGGTGTTACTGGTAGAGATAGTAGAATCCACTAATTCTGTAAAAAAGTCAGAGGTAGTGACTATTTGGGATGTTTCTAGAATAGGTGGTGGTTTGGTTAGAACAGGTTCTTCAAAAATATAATCTTCTTCGGGTATGGCTGAGTCAGCCCCAACCCACTCTATCAAGTAGTAGTGGATAGGCTGTGTTAGCACTCCATCCAAAATATCATAGTCCTTAGGTTTATCCCCTAAAATTTCAGGAATGAACCCCTCGCCAGCATCAGGCAATAGCCCCGTTATTCCAGAAGCCGCTTCCAAGGCCGTAGCTATCTCTTTCGCGACAGATAAGTTCAATCCGATTAAGTAGCCGATCCATTTTGAGATGGCTGAGGTCTCACCATGAAACGTCACAGAAGTAAGGTGACCCAAAGTCGGTCGGTCGGAAGTAAATTTTCCTAACCGGTCGACCACTAATTTTTTCATCATCTCTTCCATTTCTCCTTTGGCTTCAAAAGGCTCTGGGGACATAACCTCACCAACTTCTGAGGGAACTCCCAACGTTTTCATACCAGCTTTCAAACCAGCGGCCACTATTAACAGAGGAACCATTTCGAGGCGCAGAGTTTGAATTCGTTGTCGACCTTCAGTCGAACCATCCAAAGACCCTATTCTGGATAAGGTGACATCAAGCCAATAAGGAAGTTTAAGCAAACGACTAGTCGGAGTTGTGGAAAGGGGGATGGTGATCATCGAGCCGAAGGCGAGGCGAGGAGTGACCGACCGAAGGGAGGGAACGACGAGCGAGGCCGACCGAGCGTAGCGAGGGAGGCTCGAGCGACGAGCGACCCAAGTCACGAAACTTATATTTTTGTAAGAGTATTTAAAGCTTGCCCGCTAGCCCACTTTCACTAATTTCACTTCATCCAATGGACAAGCGCCAAGTTTATCTTATCGGCCTGGGAGTCGGCATTGCGGTCGTGGTTGTGATGTTACTCAGCAAAAATAACAAGAAAGAAGGATTTGGTAGAGGAGGCGGCGGAGGCAGAGGAGGCGGACGGGGCGGAGGGTGGGGCGGTCGAGGTGGCAGGGGGTGGGGAGGCTGGGGTCGTTGGTGGGGAAGGCCTGCCGGCTACTGGTACTCACCCTACTCTGTGGTGAGTGACATTTATGGAATGTGCGTTTGTGATGATTATTACTATCAGGACATATCCGCGGGGCTGTCCCCTGACGTAGCCTTGGCTAGAAACAGAGAATGCCGAGTTAAATACGGCTGCTAAACCGAGCTAAATAATTAGCCAAATATTTTTATCCGTGATAAAAGTCTGAATTTTTCGCCTCGACTTCAGCTCGCTACGCTCGATGGTCTCCTACGCCATCAACCCCCAAACTCAGAAGAAAATCAAAGTTGGTGGACCAACATGGAAAGCTATAGAAGCCAAGGGAGGTCGCTTAGCTGAGGAAATGAAAGCGTCCGTAGGGGCCAAAGCCCCTAGTAAGGGTCGAACTAAGAAAGTTAGTAAGCCGAAACCTAAGGTGGTTAATCGGTCACCTCGATCGCCCTCCAAGACTCCAAGTCCAACCAAACCTTCCCCAGAGGACAATGATATTTTTATGGGCATCATTTCCAAAACTCCCAAATCTCCAAGAAAATATTTCACTCCTCCCTCGAGCCCCTCGAAACCTAAAAGCCCGGTTAAGCCTAAGACGCCCGTAAAAAGTTTCAAGTCCGTTTTCACCGCTCCCAAGCCCTCTGGGGCCAAAACTACTTTTAACCCTCTTACTGTTTTTCAATCTACCAAAAATGCCAAAACCAATTACTGGTTGCTGGAAGGTTCATTTGAAGACTGTTCTAGTATCCGAGTGATCGAATTTACAGAAAACAGTCATGAGAATGCAGCCATCAGGGTATTGGAACACCTTTATCGGGACTCCGACGGCGGCCAGTTGGACTCCGTCGGAGATCTGCCTAAAAAGTTTTTTATGGCTTTTAGCACACCCAAAATTACTTGGAAAGGATCAGCCGAAGCTACTTTAGGCATTCTTAACGAAGACTGGGTAACCCAGATGGAAAAAGGCACCAGCGCGAATATTTTTGGGGACTCTGATTGGGGAACTAAATGGTTGGCTAGCTTTATGCGGCCGTTTGTCTTTGCCGGCAAGCAGCACCTAGTCGTCGTAGATACTCCAGAAACTCGACCTCTGATGGAAATTATATTTTCGGAAACGTACAGACCGGCCCCCAAAGTTACCCTAGCCGTCAAGAAAGCTAAACCAGTATCACCTCAATCACCAGCCAAAGAAATGTGGAATGACTGGACCAGGGGTTGGAAGGGCCTTTTCATCTAACAACACATCCCTCGGTACCCTCGTCCCTCGGTGCTTCGCACCTCAGCCTGACGAGGTTAAAATCATCACCCTAAACCAATAATGATAGAGCTGGGGGAAGCCGAGTTACAAGCATCGGCTCTTAACATTAAAAATAGGAGTCGCCTAAAGGCTAATCCCGAAGACTACATTCTGATTTTAGCCAAAGGAGGGTTGGACGTATCAACTATAAATGATTTTTCTTACATTGGAACTTACTGGTTAGAAAATAAGAAGGAACGAAATGATTGCTATATGATCTTTGGTCCCACCGAGGCCAGGAGAATCATGGAAGGTGATCAACAAAAACTCCTTAACTACTACGTTAAAACTTATAGAAAAACGATTAGAGTTTATATTCTACCTTCAATGATGGATGTAATCAGCATTATCCACTCCAAAGTGGTTGAAAATTATTTTGAAGAAGAGCCTGAAGACGGTTGTTTTGGTAAGATACAGGCCAGAAATAAGCCCGAAGTGTTGATAATCGGTCCTCAGGAACTGCCTATTTTCGCCATATCTGTCAAAAATTATTTGGGGTCTTAACGACCGAAGGGAGCGGAGGGAGCGTAGCGACCCGAAGGGAGGGGGACTGAGCAAAGCGAGGGGAAGGGGAGGAAAAGTTATTCTTGGAATAACTAGATATGCCTTCGCCTTCTGTTTGGGAGATTAACGATCTATACAACAGACTTTTGTCTACTACCAAGTATGCTGACGTAGCTTCTATGAAAAGGTGTATTGAAAAGCTGGGCTATGATCATCATGACTCTTTTGAGGCCATGATATCTGGTTTAACAGATAAACAGCTCCAAATAGTTTTTGATTCTTATGATGAAGCTAGACAACCGACACATTTTAAACTTCCCAAGCCTTATTTCTATAATATTTTACCTCCTTCATCGAATTACCACCCAGGTACTTTTATAAAAGTGTACCAAGGGCATGGAAAAATAACAGAAGAAGAAGTGTTATGCTTGCCAATAGTTTCTTTTACGTATCGAGTTAATCAGAACGAGAATATAAATTCTATCATTCAATCTGGCTTTATTAATTTAAATTCGGATAAGGAAATCGTTGCCGGTATCGAATATTGGTCTGGGAGTGGTAAATTTATCGAAGAAGATATCGTTGGATTAACTTTTATTCTATCCACTGCTTTGTTAAAAAGAAACGATTGGCTGTTGTCTGGGGGCCATAGCGATTGGATATTGACTCCAGATAATTTAACCCAACACATGCAAAATGACAATTCTTCATTTGATAAAAACAGCATTTCATTTCGTAGGTCTATATCTTTGGATTATGTTGAGATTCTAGTTTGCCCTGATAAAGAAGTTAAAAAGTTTTCTAAAATCGTAGCGGAGAGTAATTATAAGCATATTCAGGTAGTTTCACGAAGTAATTTTTCTAAACAGAAGTACTTGAGATCAGTCAAGAAAGTTAGAAGGCTATACTATGACGCCTGAAAGGCGAATCGAATCGTCCTTCCCAGAGGGACGAAAAAATTACTTTTGGAAATCGGTCTCGGTGAGATCAAAAAAGTATGATTAACCCCCACCGGCTTTTACTCAACTCTATACCCAAGACCCAAACTAAAAATATTTTTCCCAAAAATTTTCTAAGTCAGTCTTACCCCAAGTTGCCCAAGTCCAAAAAGGAGTTATCTCTGGATACTTTGATCGACCTTAAGGTAACTTTTCTCAAAGGGCTATCCTCAGCATACCCGAAAAAGTGTTGGTGGGGAGAGTCCAGCTGCCAGCTGTTTGAACTTTACGGGAAATATCCATCTGAGGTAGACCTCTCAGAGCTGATTTCAGAGTTCATCGAGCAATACCCTCCCGAGTCGGTAGCCTCAGTCCACACCTCAACTAACCTCCCATCGCCCAATCAGCAACTATTTTTCTTGGATGACCTTGTGCTAAATTTAGTCGATGGTCGGCGGGTCAGCGTGACCTTGTTATTTTTCACTCAACTCTCCGCTAAAAAGAAAGAGGCTAAGATGCTGAAAATTCGCGCTATGGCTAATGCTGTTTTGGCTAGGGCCGACGAAATAGCCCTAGTGTTATTATGGAAAAGATCACCGGGAGTACTAGTTTATCCGTTAGAAAAACGTAACTCTGTAGCTATTTTGGAAGGTTTGAAAGTGGCCGATGCTACGGCCCTAGTTTCAAAACCCATCACTAGCGTTTGGGAGCAAACTTACTCAGAGAATTTTTTCATAGGTCATCACCAACGGAAATCATCTCTTGACTTACTACTGACCAAACCCCCAAAACTCACTCGACCCTTTCAAGTATTTTTGTTAGGGAACTTGGGGTCTCGGGGTGAGGCGTCTTCGCTGCGCAAAATGGCCTTACACTACGAGGGCAGATTTATCGGCTACCGAGCCTATGTTCATGCCCCCTACTCACTATCATTGGCTCGAGAGCTAACCAGCGCTAAGCCTGGTAGCCCCACTATAGCCCAAGCGGCCGAAGAGTACCTAAAGGCCTCTGCGAAGATGGGCTTCAGAGGGGTAGTCTTTCATGTAGATAAGTCACCCGACCTTAAAAAAGCTAGAGCCAACATTCGAAAAAATTTGGATTTGCTCTGTCCACTAGCTAGCGAAAAATGTCCCATCTTACTGGAAAATTCTTGCGGAGATGGAAATGGAAATATGTCTTCACCGGAAGAAATGGCCGAGGTAGTCAGTCACTATCCCGCCACTTCGCTCGGGGTTTGTATGGATATTTGTCACGCTCACGGAGCTGGATATAGCCCAGAAGAGTATGTTTATGGTTTGGATAACCACACCCGCATCAAATTAATCCATTTCAATGGCGCCCATAAACTTAGAGGATGTAAGGCCGACGGCCATGAGTCTTTTGCTCAGCCTCAACTAATCAGCCCGGATGAAATGACGTTCGTGTTAGACTATGCTAGGGAGCGAAAACTTTCTTGTATTATTGAGTAAATTAGTCTACCCTCACTTCGCCTCACTTCGTTCGATGGCCACCACTCGGCTCAAGTATGGCCAGTCCTTTTACTCGGTAGTTCCGGGTCAACCTCCACCCCTAGGGACCGAGTATGTATTTTTAGACTTGGCTGGTCGCAGCCCCGACCGGCCTATCAGAAAGGGGTCGGGGGTAAAATTAGTTCGTTTGGCCACCGGCCAAGTAGAGGGGGAATTTATCATCGACTCGAAAGTAGCCGGAGATTATATCTTGGCCGACATATACCCCTCCAAGGGAGTTAGGGTCGACCTTCGGACTTCTAGCGGGCTGTCCAAGACCATCCGGGTGTCAGTAGTTCAAGACCCAAACGCTTCTGAAACGCCTCCAGTCATAACAATAGGACTATATAATGCCTTAGCCAACGGTTATCTGTCGACGTGCGATGGTTGCAGCATACTTCCGGGCTATTCGGTGGATGTTCACTTGCCAACGGCAAGCAGTTTAGGGTCGTTATGGCAGCTGACTTATTTGGGGTCAGACCAGGTGGCTCTGCTCAACACCCTCTCAGGTACCTACCTTTCGATATGTAGTGAGTGTTCCGGTTTACCGGGCTACTCTGTCGATGTTCATGAAACGTCGATAACTCCGTCATCGACTTGGACTCTGACTACTACTGGCGGGTCAACATATCTAGTTAACCAACAAGCCGACGCTAACGCATGGTTGTCGGTATGTAGTGGCTGCCCAAAATCGCCCACGGGGTTCTCGGTAGATGTTCACGAGTCGTCGGCCACGCCCTCTTCGACGTGGACCTTGACTATTATGGCCGCTCCGCTAGGGCCGGGGTCTGGTCAACCGAGTTCGACTCCCTCTGCTAGTCGTTGGATAGTATGGGTGGGTGTTGGCCTCTGGCTCTCTGGGTTGGTGATCAGTATGATATTGACCGGCAAGCACGCAGCAGCGAGGATAGTTGGGGTGATGTTGAGCGTCATAGGCATAGGTCTCATTTTTTGGGCTGGGTTGGGTTAAGCGGGAGGACAGTTTTTAGTGACAAAATTACGCACGCCTTTGGTGATATTTTATCCTGGGGTAGTTCTAAAATTTTGTTCGGGCCAAAATATTTTTTCAGGTATGACCAAAGTCCAAATTTTTTATGGGTCCAAAAAGTAAGAGCCCAAACGTTAGTCCAACTTTTTAGTATAAGTAGCTCAGAGAGCTATCAATCCTGCTCTGGGGAGTCAGTAACATAGGCACCCAGTTTAACTTTCCCTCTCTGGAGTCGAAGAAAAAATTTTACTGACTAATTTACGCATTGTTTTTGACAAATGACCAGAGGGTAGACCTAAAAATTTTGTTCAGCCCAAATATAATTTTTAGGTCTACCCCAAGTCTAACTTTTTTGAAAGTCCAAAAAAGTGAAAGTCCAAAAAAGTGAAAGTCCAAAAAAGTGAAAGTCCAAAAAAGTGAAAGTCCAAAAAAGTGAAAGTCCAAAAAAGTGAAAGTCCAAAAAAGTGAAAGTCCAAAAAAGTGAAAGTCCAAAAGTTGGACGAACTTTTTTTACGAGTAGCTCAGAGAGCTACTAATCCTTCTCTGGGGAGTCAGTAACATAGTAGCTCACAGAGCTATAAAAATTTTCACCTCACCTCACTTCGTTCGTTACCACCTACTCCTAGGGTAAGGATAGTCATAGATAGGGCTCGGCTGCCTTTGGTAGTGCATACCTTTGGGGGGTAAAATGGGGCTGATATCCATTACCGGAGGTAGCCACACCAATGGGGCCGACCCGGGTATCAGGCCGGTGACCAAGTCCCGGCTCCATGGGGCGCCTGACCCCGCAGGGGGAGCATGGGCCAACACCATCGCGATGGGGGATCCGCCTACCCTCTCCAGCCCCAATGAGTTGCCCCTTCTGACTACTTGCCCTGATGGGGTGCTGAGCATCATTTCGTTCACTTGAGGATAATGTTTGGGAAATGTTCCCGCTACGAAAGCTGAGACCACGTTGCCGTTTGGTACCGAGGAGGATATCAGAAATCTAGTCCCCGATCGGTTAATGTTAGAATAAGCTCCGTAAAGTATCCCTCGGTCCACTCGCCAGAACTCACCAGACAACGTATTGCGCAACATGATAGAGTCGCCATACTTGACTGGCAGTGGCCTGTGGTGAGGGTCTCGGGGGACGCCCGAGTTTGAATCTAAAATCTGGTAAGGATCAGCCGGTATGCGATCTGACACTCCCGGTGCTCTCGGACCTATTTTTCCAGCCCTGGGAAGGTCTCTAGACCCCACCACGTAGTAAGAACGATCTACTAATAAGTATATCTCAGACCCGTAAAGTAATGGGTAGGTATGGACCGTAGTATAGCCCGGGGGCGGGCCTACGGGTTGGGGAAAGGGATAGGGGAAACGGAGGCCCGATGACATCGACTACTTTATTGATCATATTAAAAAGGCCTCATTATACTTAAATTTCATCAAACTCGATGGCTTCCACCTGGTTCATAGAATGCGAAAAAGAAGATGGGATTGTTCCTCTTAGCGACTACTTAACTCGCAAACACGAACAATTAGACTATTTAAAAATTAGTATGGACATAGCCGAAGTAGCTAAAGTATTAGTGGACCACTCGATTTACCACGGCAACATTTCTCTCAACACAGTCTCCGTCAGAGGGGGCAGTGTGGTGGTGTGCGGTCTAAACAAAACTAAAAAAGCTACCGATAGATCACTCAAATCTGATCTTTATGACTTGGCCGTAGTAGCTAATCAAGTTTCCGCTAAGATTAACAACGAATATCGTCCCCATGCTAAAGGAACTAGGGACTCATTCGTTAAGTTCGGGGAGCGAGCCTTAAGTTTATTCAAAGCTTACTAGCGCTTAGAAAAAGGATATTTGCTATAAATAACTTTATCTCGCTCCCTGCGGTCGTTCGATGGAAGTACCCCTTCTCACCATAGATGATCAAATAGCGGGAAGATTAGAGCCGGATTTAGATTCTTTTTCCATCCAGGGACTAGAGGAGGTATGGATGATGGTTCCCAAGAGGTTTATCATATCAGCTTCAGCTAAAACAGTCGAAGGAGCCCCTTCGACCGCCCCTTTGGGAGGGGCGTGGTCCGCCCGCATAGCCTTCAACATAGAGGGGTCTATTTCCGCCCCGGTAGAGGTGGTTCGCATGGGCGCTGACAGTGCTTATTTCGACTATACTTTCTCTCTCCAAGGGTTGTGGAAAATTTGGTTAGACGTATCTTCCGTTCCCGTTAAGGGTTCGCCATTTACGGTGAATGTTCATTGGGGATCGGCTAGCCAAATTTCCAAATGGCAATCCATAGGTGGTTTTTTGAAAGGCGATGTTACGAGCGTTACACAGGCCTCACTCGGCTATTCTGAAATTTTGTATGTGGAGGCCGCCTCACGCCTAGACTACCAGGCTCTGGACCATCGAGTCCATATCCTAAGTCACGTGGGAGCTTTACCCCCAGAGAAAGGTGCCGAAATTATCACCCGAATTAATCGGCCTATTCTGGTTAGGCGTTTGGGGTCCATTTTAGATGACTTTCCGGACATCCAAGCCATTTTTGTAAGTCATAACTCTTGGATGGAGTGGCCCAAAGAGTCGGGCTATCAGTCTAGGTTACTAGCTAGGCTGTCAGAAAAAGATAGAAAAATTTTGTTAGATCGCTCTGCCAGTTTTGGTCGTAGTAGGTTGGACTATGGTTCTTCTATGGTATTTTCAGCTGCCAACATAGCTCCCTCCGGCCAGTCTGGCCAGCCTGTTCCTCCGATACAACCCAAAACTTTAATCAATGTAGTGACGGTGATCTTCCGAACCAAGGAAAAGTTAACCAGAAACTCGTTTGTACATACTAAACCTGAAAATCTACGAAGAGCGTTACACCTCGGCTTAATCGAAGCGGAGGCCAAAGGTGTGCGGTCCATAGTCATACCTTCCAGCATATCCAAGAATTATTTCGCCGGAGGAAAGAATGATGAATGTATCATCACCAGCATCAAAGAATGGATAGCCAACAACCCAAACAGTAACATACACACCATAGTGATAGCACAGAAAGATCCTACCCCTAAAGTAGCTAGGAAAAAGAGGTTTGGAAGTCTTCACCGACGCGCTAGCGGAGGGGGCGGAGGGTCGGGAGGCGGGTCGGGAGGCCTACCCATACCTGATTTTCGACTATAACTTTCGCTAAGAAAAATTACTCTGTGAGTAATATTCAGTAATACTATTTTCATACTAAAATGAGTGGATCATATCCTATCACTACCCCCGTACTTTTTGAAGTAGGTGCCGCTGGCGCTGAAATAGATTTTCAAGCTACTGGCGTTAACAATAAGGCCAAGAATTTTGTAGCTACCACCGCTGGCGATATTCTTTACAGACCTGTCGGAGTTAATAACTATTTGGAACGTTTACCTATCGGAGCCACCAACGACGTTTTAACTGTTACTGGAGGTTTACCAGTATGGTCTAGTGCTATTTCTAATTTGTCCCAGGGCATTTTTACGGCTACTGTGACTGGTTTTACAACAGCTATTCCCACTTCTAGGACTGGCGGAGCCAATCCGGGAGTTTGGTTTCCTTTATCGGGTGTGACACCGAGGGTTACTTGGTCAACGGCAGCTCCCGCATCAAATCCAGATGGTGCCTTCATAACAGCCGCTGGAGCTAATTATGGCAGGTTTCAGGTACCGTCTACTGGCATTTACACCCTCGCGGCTCAAATCTGTTTTGATTCCGGAATAGGAGTTAATGCTGGAGCTGGTCTTCCCGCGGCTCCTCTTCCTTCGGGAATGGCCGTCAGACAGGCCCAAATTTATAATGCAACTACGGCCACGCCTTTAGCCATAGTTTCAACTCAAGTAGCTGGGAGCATCAGTAATCAAACTTTCGTTAACATGGTAGCTGAAAATGTTAGTCTTACGTTCGGAGACCTCATAGAACTCAGGGTTAGACATGATCGAGCCGTGGCTAATACAGTTACTATCGGCGATATGACTATTACTTTGCCATTCCAAACATATTTTACTGGTAAGAGGTCTAGGTAAAAAAAGGTGGATTTTGGACTAAGTCCAAAAAATCTTCGGCTCTCCCTCGCTGCGCTCGGTCGAGCCTCACTCCTTTCACCCTTCGGGCTCTGGTCGTTAAGCAAAAGAAAAAATGTTCACCGTAGGCATATGAAGTCCATTTTTCTTAGCAGCTACCCTAAATGCTTTCATATAACTCCAATAGACCCAAAATAGAATCAGCCCGTTCATCAACACGCTATAAAAGGCTCCTTCTTTACCGTATCTAGCTCCTAGTACCAAAGTAGTTCCCACAGCCCAAAAGGCACCTATTTTTAGATAGTCGGAGAGGGCATCGGCCGCGTTTTGTAAGGTCTCCTGATCTTTGGAGAAATTCTTAACGGAGAACTTACTCGACATTTCTACGCTGGCCACCGCAAAGGAAATAGAGCTATAGAGAATAGCCTCGCCCAAGGCCTTGAGGTTGAGACCAGCCCACACCCCCTTTTGGGTCCCGCCGCCGCGAGTCGAAGAGGCCATATTACTGAAGACTGACTATAAAAATTTCGAGGGTCCGAATTTGGACTTTACAAAAAATTGGACTTTGGTCTTGCCTAAAAATTTTTTCCAAGTCCAAGAAAATTTTTATACCCGCCTATACCCAAATATATCTTTTGGGTATATGGACCACCCATGTCCCTGGCTTGCCGGGTATGGCCCTGACGGTATCCCCATCTTCCAATAGCCTAGTGTGATTCAGTGATATGTTAAAACCATTCAGATCTTGTACTTGATACTCAAAGAGATCTTGTAGAGGCGCTATGGGCCTACCATAAAGGTCTAAGAGTTGATCGCCATTCACTAGCAGCCCCAGCTTGGTCCACTCAGTAGTTACGGGTCGGCCATAGCCTAGGACGTAGGAGCTGGTAACTGTGGGTGGACGACCTAGGTGAAAGCCGGGACCCAAAACGGATTCACCGAATATTTTAGGGTAGTCCTTAAGTACCCCTTCAGGGACTGGTACCCCCATAGGCCCATCATAGTGGTCTTGGGTATAAAAAGTGGGTGGCGGGGGGTGAGGCTGGTGGGTCTGGCTAGGCTCTGGTAGAGGGTCAACCTTGGTCAACTCATTCAGAGGCTTGGGAGGGTCGTAAACTTTTGTTACGGTCGTAGCCCGCCGAACGCTGACTTCGTGATGTCGTGCAGGCCGCGGCTTGAGCATGACCCACAAAGCGATGCCTACTACAGCTCCCCCTAAAATGAGGATGAGTGGGGACGCGGAAGCGGAGGTGGGCGGCATACGAGCGAGTAGAGACTTTTTGTAACATCAATAAAAATGGAGAGTATAGTCAGAATAGCTTTAACATTAGGCTACTCTGAAATGCCTCTAGCGAGGTGCCTCTCTAAATTTTCGCCAACCGAATTAGAAAACGTAGCTGATTTTCTGACTGAGGGATGTTTGCTACCTTCCAAAGAACTTTCCCTTCTCCCTCACCAACGGAAAATTATGTTAGCGTTACTTCGAGGTCAGAGGGGTGTTATAGCCGCCTATCCTATGGGTTCGGGTAAAACTATTACGGCCATAGCGGCCTCTGAATGCTTAAAACGTCAAGCTAAATTTTTAGGGGTTGCCGTTAACATTTACGTCATAGTTCCTACTAGTTTGATAGGAAATTATAAGTCGGAACTCGAAAAAGCTGGTTATGAATGGGATCCGGAAGATATTATCACTACCAAGACCAAGTTCTTCCGAGCTATCAAGGCTGGCACTATTACCTCACTCAAAAACTACATAGTTATCTACGATGAGGCCCATACCCTACGAACAGACTATAGATGCGAATTTTGTGGTGATCTAGCTATGATTTTGAAAGGTCCTCAGCCCGGCACTATGGCCGAGTTATCTCTCCAAGTCATATCCACAGCATGGAAAGTTATCGGCCTTACCGGCACTCCCATTTATAATCAACCTTACGATTGGGTTAATTTACATGCCCTAGCTACTGGCAAACCTCCAATAACTGCGGAAGAATATTCAGAACTCCGCTTTAGCGACGCTAGTATACTCCAGGATACTTTCTCTTTCTACGATCTTCCTAGAGATGATTTTCCTCGGCGAACTGACGTTTATCACCTAATAGAAATGACCCCAGCATATTTTAATGCTTATCGGGCTTTAGCTGAGAAATATTCTAAGAAACGTAAACGATCTAAGAAAAACTCGCAGGGTGAAGAAGAACCGGGAAACGCTTTCATGGTTAGACTCAGAACCGCTATGAATAAAGTTATTGACGCCAGGGGGCACAAAATATTATCACCCAAGATCGCAGTAGCTTTGGATATTATATTCAAAGCTAAACGAAACGTAGTTATCTTTTCCGAGTTTATTTATGAAGGTTTGGATGTTATTAGAAAGAGTTTGTCCGCTAAAGGAGTACGGTGGAACGAAATCAAAGGATCGGTAGCCGCCAAGAAAAGGGATCTCATTATACGTGATTATAACGCGAAAAGAATCAATGTATTAATTATCACCAAGGCCGGAGGAGAAGGATTGAACTTGATGGAAACATCAGATATCATTTTATTAGAAAGTGGCTGGACGTCTTCTATGGAAGAACAAGTCATAGCCAGAGGAATTAGGAAAGGGTCTCATCGTAAGCTTTCTGAGTCGGAAAGAGAAGTAAAAGTACATCACTTGCTATTAATTTATCCTAATTCCGAAAATATAGCTATTAAATATTTAGGTTTGGCTAAATCTAAGTTAGGTTACTCTCCTCTGAATCCCATTCATCAAAAATCAGGAGGAAAAAGTGTTAATCCAGCAAAATTAGGACCTGATGTATACCTTAAGTGGTATGCTAGGACCAAAGCCAATGCAAATTTAGAAGAGGAAAAGATGTTGAGGGAGTATCAACTAAAAGATTAGTTATCGTAATTTCTCCAAGAGAAATTTTTTATTATTCATGTTATTCTACCAGGCAAAAGGATCGGCCAACTTCCCCAACGCTCGTTTGGCTTGTTCGGAAGTCATTAGAAGTTTATCTCCGTATCTTTCCGAGCCTATTTCTTCTTTCTCGTTGTTGACTACATTGTCCACATATTGAACTTGTTCTAAGTTGGGAAATACATCTAACAACGACGTTTGAACTTGTTCTTCTGAGAAAAGCCACTTGAGATTGTTGATTTTGAGCACCCTAACATTTGGACGAACAAGGCCGGCACTTCTCACAAAAAGCGGAAACCACTAAGGCCAAGCATCAGACCACCATACTTCTCGAAAGAGAAATAAAACTGGTAAATCTTGTTCTCGACACCCATCGAGTTGCACTTTAGACTCTCCCCGACCCAAAAGAAAAGCCAAAGAAACATCCAAATGTTGAAATTTAGGCTCTCCTAAATAAATCATATCTCCTTCGTTGTAAACATTAGTTTCTCGGGGAAAGATTTTTTTGAACTGACGGAAAGTTTCGTAAGTAGTCATCTCGAATAATAGTTTCTGAGAATAAAGTTATTTTTTCAGTTTTTGTATTTTCCTTTAATGGGGTCTTAATACTAGCCTATTTTAATTAATCTTACGTCTATTTATCGTTCTTATGTCTCTCCCTCTTTCTTCCGCCACCCCCGATATAGTCCTAGTATTAGATCCAGCTAATTCAACTGGATATTGTTTGGTGTCTATTTCTACGCCAGCGGAAGTAGCCATCATTTACGAATATGGCTTTCTTGACGTAGATACCACTTCTGACTACTCGGGTGACTGGTGTTTGAATTTACAAGCCCAACTTAGAGCCATTATAAATCGTCATAGCGTCCAACATATAGCTATGGAGGACTTCTTCTTTTCCAAGCGTTTCGCTAACGGAAGTAAGGTCAATGTTGAACTTAGAACAGCTATAGCTATGTTGGCCAGGGAAATGGGACTGCTTTACACTATTTTAGGTATTTCCGAATGGAAAAAGTTTATTTCTGGTAGATCCACTCCCACTAAAGAGCAAAAGAAGAAGTGGGGGCACGCGCGAGCTAAAAAATTAGCCATCCAAGAAGCGTTATGGCTTAGATATAACATTCGGTTTCCTAATCATTCTAGATCAAAAAAGACCAACAAACCTATAGCTTTTAGGTTAGATATCGTTGACGTAGTAGCACAAGCTATATATTTTTGCAAGATTTACTTGGGTGTCACAGTAATAAAGACCGTAGTTAAGGTACCTAAAGACGTATCAGTCAAAGGAAAGGAAGGTTTCATCTATCCTAATTAATTCCCCTCGTTCACTACCACTCACTCGATGGCCCAGCAACAACAACTCACCGCCGATAATGTTGTCGGTATCGTGTCCGAAATGTTAGGACAGTTTCGGATTCAGAATATGATCTTTGGTGAAGATTCTGGAGCCGAAGGAATGAGAAATGTCATTTTCGGTGATGGAATCAAGGTGGTGGGAGACTACAATGTAGAAGTTGGGAAAAAGACTACTATTCCTGCATATCTTTACACTCAACCCGACGCTAGGAAGGCTTTCATAACAATTCACGAGAAATATCTGGAAGTTTTTCGAGATATGGAGCGTAGGCATATAAGCCCAAAAGGCTTTTTTGCCAAGGCCGAACCCGTGATTCAGTGTATGCTTTCTATCGTTAGGGGTATTGACGACGCGGCGGCGAAAGCCGAAGAGGCTAAAAAGGCTGCGGAGGTCGCCGCGGCAGAAGCGGAGGCGGCTAAGGCGGGAGTTAAGATTGAACCCGTGGTGGATGAACCTACTAGTATGATCAAGAAGTAGCCAACTAGGGGTAAAAAATTTCTCCAAGAGAAATTTCGTTTCACCGATTAATTAACATAAAATCCGTTCAAATATGATCCTCCTTGACCCGTGAGAACATCAAAATCT
>Ga0207712_10000280_pt1 | contig 48628 bp, 37 predicted proteins | sample KBSS44metaG_FD_184402 | JGI IMG/M metagenome (GOLD analysis project Ga0207712, IMG submission 184402) | Switchgrass rhizosphere microbial communities from Kellogg Biological Station, Michigan, USA - KBS S4-4 metaG (SPAdes) (version 2) | ecosystem: Host-associated > Plants > Roots > Rhizosphere...
GGGCAAAATAGAGCGTCTTGCCGTCGGGCGAGAAGTTCAACTCCTCGCCGCCGCCGAACGGCTTGGAAGGCGTATCGCCGACGAGATTGCCCTCGACTGGGACCCCCGCGCCGGCGAGTTTCCCGCCCGTGATCGCGAAGGCGAACAAGCGCGAGCGCACCCCCGGAGCTGCCCACGTATCCCAGTGGCGGATGAACAGCTGGTCGTAGACGCGCGCGCTGCCCGTCTTCGGCGCCTCGGGCAGGCCGGCGCAATTGAGGTCGGCGCAGCGAAGGTCGCGATCGGCCCAGACGACGACGCGATCGCCCGAGGGCGCAAGCTTGAACCCGCCGATATCGCCCTTGAAGTTGCTCACAGCCACGGGCGCTCCGCCCATCGGCATTCGGAACAGTTGATCCTGGCCGTCGGCCGTCATCAGGAACCACAATGCGTCGTCCGGTCCGAACACCGCGTCATGCCCCTTCGCGGCGCCCTGGACTGGTTGCGGCGCGGCTCCCGGCTTCGTCAGGTCGAGCAGGTAAAGGGTGTTGTTGCGCTTGTTCTTGTCGAGATCGGTGTCGGAAATAGTGAACACCGCCCATTTTCCGTCCGGTGAGACGTCGGGCGCGCCGAGCCGATGCATCATGTGCATATCGGTCGCGGTCATCGGGCGAGCCAGGGCGGGGGTGGCGGCGAGCGCGGCTGCGGCCGCGGCGAGGAGGAGCGATGTGCGGGTCATGCCGCAGGCGTAGCGAGCGACCGTTAACGCATCAACTAGTCGTTAAAGCGGCCGCCCCGTAATCCGCGAAATCTCGCGCTTCACGTGCTCGTCGACCATTTGCGGCAGATGCTCGTCGAGCCATTGCTTCAGGATCGGCTTCAACATCTCGCGCACCATATCCTCAAGCGGATTGATCTGAGGGACCGGCGGCACGGTCGCGGCGATGGTCTGAAGTTCCTCGAGCGACTGGCGGCTGTGCCCGGCCATGCCCTCGTCGAGCAGGGGAGGCCCGAGGTCGATCGGAGGGGCCAGGGGCTCGTTCAATTCAAGAACGTCGACGTCCTCCGCTTCGGCCCTTTCTTCTTCGGGCAGCGGGGCATCCTCGAGCTCGTCCTCAGACGACACAGAAACGCGTTGCACCTTCTCCTCCGCGATCACTTTCTTGATCGAGGCGAGGATGTCTTCCATCGACGGTTCACGGCCGGACTGCATGACGCCGGGATATACGTTTATTGCTGCGGCTGAGTCACCCCTGCACCGGTCACCGCGTTGGTCGGTGCAACCTCAGGGGAAATGACGGCCGGGCCCGAATTAACTCGCGCGGGCACCAGCGGCGGACCGACGAGGGGATTCGTTGGCATTTCCGGCGGCGACACGGTTCTGGTCGATACAGGGTTGTGCCGCGGTTCCCCCGCCCAGTCGTTCCACTCATTGGCGACACGGCGATAGTTTCCGAGCGGGTCGTAGAGCGGACCGCCGTCCAGGCCGAGTTTTTGCGCTTCGGCCTGGCCCATCGCGTTCAGCAGTGTGAAGCCGGCGACATAGGCATCGCGCTTGGCCGTGACGAGCGTGACCTGCGACTGCAGCAGCTCTTGCTCGGCATTCAAAACGTCGAGGACGTTGCGCGTGCCGACAGATTGTTCGGCGCGCGTACCTTCGAGCGCCAGTTCGTTCGCCTGGACCGCGATCGTACTCGCTTGGATGGCCCTCTGGTCCGCATCGTAGGCCGCGAACGCCGAGCGCGACTGGGAGATGACGTTGCGCTCAGTGCCGACAACATTTTCGAGCGCCTGGCCTTCGAGGGCGCGCGCTTGTCGCGTACGGGCCGATGGCAGGCCGCCCTGGTAAATCGGGACTCGGGCGCTGAGGCCGAGCGAGCTCGTGGTGCCGTGGTCCGGGACCCCGCTTGTTTTGTCGCCCAGAGTGTCGAAACGAGTACCGCTGAGGACCCCCGCCAGCTGGGGCAGGCGACCGGCCTGCGCAACGCGTACATCGTAGCCCGCCGCAGCCGCTGCCCGGGTTACCGCAACCAGGTCAGGATTATCGGCGAGCGCGATGCGAATGGCCTCGTCCGCCGACGTGGGCAGCGGCGGCAGCGGAGGCGGCGGCGCGAGAGCTCCGGGAGCATTGCCGATGACCGCGCGATAATTGGCTTCGCTGGCTACCAGCCTCCCCTGGGCGACGGCGAGCTGCGAGTTACCGAGCTGGAGCCTGGCTTCCGACTGAGCGACGTCGGTGCGCGTGACGTCGCCGATTTCGAACCGGTCCCGGGTCGCCTCGAGGTTGGTCTGGAGCACACGCACATTGTTCTGGTTCAATTCGACGATCGCGCGGTCGCGAATCACATCCATGTAAGCCGAAACGGCGTCGGTGAAGACGTCACCTTCGACCCCCCGGAGCGTCCCCCGGCCGGCTTCGACCCGCGCTTTCGCCGCCTGGATCGAATTGCGGATCGCGCCGCCGTTGAACAATGGAACGCTCAAATCGACCGTGGTCGAAAGGTTCGGCCCCCTGCTGGCCCCGGTTTCGAGGATGCCGCTGCGCGACAGGTCGCGATTGAGGCCGACCGTACCGCTGATCTGCGGGCGTCCGGCGGAACGCTGGATCGCAACATTGGCATCGGTTGCCTTCAACGATTCCCGCTGAGCCATCAGCGCCGGGTTCGTTTGATACGTCGAGACCAGGGCCTCGCGCAGCGTGTCGGCCGATGCGGCGCCCGCCATGAGCCCGGCGATTGCCGATCCGATGAATAGCTTACGAAGCACTGGAGCCCCCCTCAAACTAAAACGTAAATGCCTCCGGCTTCGAAAAGCCGGGAAGTGCAGGTGTACCAGCATCGCCGAGCGACAAACAGCCGAACGCTTCGCCGGCCTTGCGCCCGACCGTCAGGCGAGTGATTCCGCGATCGACCAGCGCTGTTCCAAGCCGGCCGCCGTCGGCGAGCTGGTCGACAATCGTGTCGGGAATAGTAGCGACCGCACCGTCGATCAGGATCCGGTCATAAGGCGCCAGCTTCTTCCAGCCGGCCTCGAGCGGTCCTTCAACCACGTCGATTCCCAGCTCGCGTGCACGATCTGCCAGCTCGGCGGAGCTTTCCAGCGCGACGACGCCGAGTCCAACGCGGTTCAGGACCGCGCTCGAATAACCGGTACCAGCGCCGACGACGAGGGCGCGCTGGCCGGGCTCGATCATCATCTCAGTGAGAAGCCGGCCCAGTACCGCGGGAGATGGCAGGAACCGGCCGTCGCCGATCGCGACCGAGCGGTCGACATAAGCGAGCGGGCGGGTGCGGTCCGGAAGGAAATTTTCGCGCTGAACCGAGCCCATGGCGTCGAGCACCCTGGGATCAGTCACGCCCTGCGGGCGCAGCTGGCTTTCGACCATCGCCACCCTCGCGGCGGCAAAATCTGGAATTGGGGTTTGCACCGTCACAGCTGTTCTATGCCGATAATACACTCTAAGTTCAAGATCGCTCTTAACACAGCTTGGGGGCGCGCCAACCGCCGTTGATCGAAATACCGACGAACGTCAGCGGGTGTGGCTTTTCGTCCCAGCCCCTACCGGGCGCGATTTTTTGCCGCGAATGAGGTGGACGATGATGAGTGCGGGCATCGACAGGCCGACCAGCCAATGGGAGAGACTTGCGGCGGAGCGGAAGCCTTCGGCGGTGGAATAATAAAGCGCGAGCCCGGTGAGAACGAGGAACAAGCTAAGCCCGACGAGCAAGAGGCCGCTCCGGCGGTTCCTCCCCGAGTTCCAGCCCAGACGCATATGGACCGGGATCAGCATGGCTGCGGCGATTGCGAAGCCGTAAGCGGCCGCGCCGTGAATCAGGAGCAGCCAGGGCAGCGCCGGGCTCGGCTCGGGCCCGAACTCGCCATTGACCTTGCCGAAGCGGTCGAGAAGCAGCCACGCGCCGCCGGTCACCAACAGCACACCGCTGATCGCGTAGATCAGCCATTCGTGCCAGCGCGGCAGCTTGAGGCTGAAGCTCGGCGGGCGTTTCATGCCGGGATCATCTCACCGCTGACCTCTTCGATCGACCCATCGCATGCAATGCGCAGGCCGGTGGCGCGGGCAAGATCGAGGCAGTGATGTGCTCGTGTCGACCCCGAGAGCAGGACCTTCGTCAGGGCGTCGGCGTCCATTGCCGATCGAGCACGAACACTCGTGGATAGCCAGCGCCGGTCCGCGCCCGGCAGATGAGTCCACGCTCCATCAAGCACCGCGCTCGTCGCGAGAGCCTCATTGTCGAGCGCGATTTCGACGCGTGGCGACCGCATGAGCGGATCGGCGATCTGGACCGGGCAGGGCCGCGCGCCGAACGCCGCCATGTCGCCGCCCGCATTGACCAGGCCGCGATCCGCCCCGGCACGGTGGAGTGCCTCGATGGCTCTATCGACCGCGAATCCCTTAGCAATCCCGCCGAGGTCGATGCAGCCGGGCTTCAGCAGCCGGACCGAGCGGCCCTGAAGTTCGAGCCAGCTCCAGTGGCCGGCCGTGGGTTCGGGTTGTCCGGGGTGGCGCGGCAGGTAGCCGCTGTCGATCGCCGCTTTGCCGGCCCGCACGGGATCGAAGGCGCCTTGGCTTTCCTTCGCCCAGAACCATGCCCGTTCGAGGACAAGGGCCGTCCATGGGTGGACCTGGACCGGACCGAGATGCGCGAAGCAGTTCACCCGCGACAGATCGCTGTCCTCCTCGTGCGCGCTCATCAAGCGATGGACCGTGGCAATCGCGGCGTAGCCGGCTTCGATCGCGGCTTCCGAGGCCGCTTCGATCTCGACGTATGTGCCAAGCAGGGGCCGGCAGCGCCTAAGCATTCTTGAGCATCAGCTCCCAAGTGACGAGCAGCCGCCGGATCCCGTCGGTGACGTGGCGGCTCGACAGGGTCGCGCCCGAAATGTTCCTGATGTCCTTGCCGAGCTGCAGCTGCGAGCCGAAGCGTTTGCCGACGAACTGCTGCCGCCAGTTCGGATTGCGCACTTCGCCTCCGTAGGTCTCGCGATATTCCAGGATCTCGACGCGTCTGACCGCACCGTCCGGACTGAGCGCCACCGAGTAAGTGATCATCTCGTGCTTGCCGAGCACCCGGTCGACGATGAACCAGCCCGCCCGGCCATTGCCCGAGCGAACGTCCCACACCCGCTGAACCTTGTCGAAGCTTCCAACCCCCGAACTCCGCGCGATCGCCTTGCGCTGGTCGGGGGTGAAGGCGAGATCATGTTCGACGAACCGGGCGCCGGGGAACATCGCTCGCTGCGCGGCCTGGATCGTCAAATAGACGGTGGCCGACACTGGGGCAGCCGCGGCAATCGCCGCGGTTGGCAGGATCGTGAACCAGGCCGCCCGGCGCATTAGAAATTGTACCCGATCTTGAGCCTCAGCTCGCGCTTTTCATATTCGTCGAGCGCAAGAGTGCCGTCCGGGCTGGGCTTGCCGAACAATTGTGGCAGGAAGGTCAGGGTCGCCCACCATTTCTTGCCCGCATAATGAACCGAAGGGCCGGCGAAAACCGCGTAGGTCTCGCGGTGCAGGCCGTTGGTCCAATCGGGATAGACGCTGGCGTAGCGGCCCTCCACCCCCAGGAACCAGCTCGGCGCGACGCGATAGGAAAGGCCTGTCGAAACTTCGATCTTCAGCTCTTTCTCCCATTCGGTTTCGGTGACTCCGGGGGCAACCTCTTCCTTTTCCTTCTCCCATTCGGGCTCGAAGGTCAGGTTCGCCGCCCAGATCAACCGGTCGTCGAGGAAGTTCTTCTGTAAGATGGCCTTCAATTCGAGCTCATACTCGGTGCCCTTCTCGCCTCCGCCGTGGATCCGCGACCAGCCCGGTTCGGCGTAAAGGGTCAGGCCAAGGCCGTCCTTGTACGGGCTGAGCACATTGTATTTGAACTCGGCCGACAGGCCCCGGAACGCGAAGTCGCGGTCGGTGTCGTCGAAGTCCGGCTCGAGGCCGCGGATGTGGTGCCCAGCGAAATTGGCATAGCCGGAAACGGTCAGGCGGTCGGTGAAGCCGTGCTCCAGCTCGATCCGATAGTCCTGCGCGTCGAAGTGTCCCCCGGACTTGCCGCGGCGGTCGGTGATCCACAGCTCGGACTCGGTCTGGCCCTTGCCGAGAACCTCTGAACTGTAAGTGTAGCCGAAATATTGCTCGTCCGCCTTGGCCGAGGTTGCAGCCAGCCCTGCCAGGCCGAGGCCCAGCATCATCCAACGCTTCATGATTACCCCTTATGTGTTTTGTTGTGCGAACCTGCTAATGCGAACTATTCGCAACTGCAAGGGGTTCTGTGGGAAAATCCTCCGCGACTTCCTACTTGACCCGCGCGGCAGGCTCGCCACAAAGGCGGCACTCGCTCTCCCGGCCCGATGGCGGAGTGGTTACGCAGAGGACTGCAAATCCTTGCACGCCGGTTCGATTCCGGCTCGGGCCTCCACCACCTGATGCTCCAATATTGGCCCAGGTCGAAGATCGGTCGAAAGAGGCGGGAAGATGCTGGCTGAGAGCGATATCGACCGGATTGTCTTCGGCTGCGGCAATTTCGGTGGAATTGGCTCGTCGCCGAACCTGCGCGGCGCCGGCGACAGTGAAGAGCAGGCCTTGAAGCTGCTCGATCATGCCCGGCGGGTAGGCCTTCGACGATTCGATACCGCAAGCACCTACGGCGGCGGTTCGAGCGAAATCGTGCTTGGCAAGTGGCTCCGGTCCCAGGGTGCTGCCTTCCTCCAGGACGCGCAGATCGCGACCAAGGTCGGCAATCCGCACGGCTGCCGGCCTGACGAGACGCCGCTTAGCCGGGCCGAGATCGCCTATCACCTCGATCAGTCGCTGCGCCGGTTGGGGCTCGAGCGGATCGATCTCTATTACATCCACGAGTTCGATCGCGTGACTCCGCTGGAGGAAACGCTCAGCGCCATGGCGCGCGCCGTTGAAGCGGGCAAAATCGACCGCCTCGGAATTTCCAACGCCTCGCTATCCGATGTGAAGGCGGTCAGGAGTTTAGCCAGCCCAAGCCTCGCCGCGTGCTTCGAATATGTCCAGAACGAGTACAACCTGCTCGCCACGGCGGATGCGCGGGAGCTGATCCCGTACTGCGCCGAGCATGGGCTCCGTTATATGGCTTTCAGCCCGCTCGCCGGCGGGTTCCTGACGGGCAAATATCAGTTCGGCGAGGAGCCCCCGTCCGGAAGCCGCCTGGCCCATGCGCCGGAGGTCTGTGCCGGCTATTCGAACGAGGAATCCTTCGCTGCAATCGAGCGGCTGAGGCGATCGGCCGACGCTCGGGAAGAGACGATGGCTGCCGCGGCCCTGCGCTTCGTTCTCGACACGCCCGGAGTGGATGGCCTGATAATCGCGCCGCGGCGGATCGAGCACTTTGCGAGTTACGGCTTCGGGCCGCGATGACACTGCTGCCGTGACTCGGCGCCCGTCATTTTTAATGCAACCCAACCCCGTGGTGGTAGTTGGTGAGTTTGCCGATTATTTACAGGAGGTTAGGTGAGATGCGTAAAGCCATTCTTACCGGCGCTTGGGCGCTGATGATTTCGGCAACTGCGGCCGTGGCCCAGCATGGCCCGCCGGCAGGGGCCGGTCCTGGCAGCGGAATGGGTGCCGGTCCGCCGATCAGTCCCCCGGGACTGGCCGGCGGGGGTTCCGGGACCGCAGATCTTGCCCGCGACATTGCATCGCAGCAGGGACAGTTCGGCCGCGATTTCGCCGCGCAGCAGCATCTGACCGCGGCTCAGTATCAGGCGATGGCAGCCCAGCACCGCGCCGACGCCATGGCTCTTGCCCGGGCGGCGCGTGCCGGCGCGAACATCCCGGCCAATGTCGGACCGAGGATCAAGCTGGCGCTCACTCAGGACATCGATTCCTGGCGTGCACAATTCCAGGTCGATCGGCAGAGCTGGCAAACCATGCGCAACGCCTGGCTCGCGGAACGTCCGAACATGTCGGCGCGCGATTGGGCGCAGCGTCGGGCGGACTGGTTTGCGGCTCGGGACGCGTGGATTGCTTCGCAGCGCAGCTGGGCCATGGCGCGTCGCCAGTAGGATTCGGCCTCAGCGCCGCTTGAGCGGCGGGAGCAGGAATTGAAGCGGGATGTCGACGCGCGAGGCCCAGCTGATCTCGTTGTGCTTTTGGCCAGGGTAATTGCGGGTCAGCCAGTTCTTCCCCTGGACGTAACCGCGCCGGGCGACCACTCCGTCGACGCGATCCTGGTAGCGCTTGTAGACGGCATCCAGGGTCTCGGTGCCATGGTCGAAGTAGAGCCTGTGCGCCCCGGGTGAGGGCAGGGCCGGCGCCAGATAGCGCTCGAAGGTAGCGGAAACGACCTCATAATCCTGCTCGCTGACCGGCTTTCCGTCGGGATTGATGACCAGCGGCCAGTGGGTGGACATCATCCCCGCGCCGCCGAAGACCTTGGGATATTCGTCGATCGCGTAGAGCGAGATAAGCGCCCCCATCGACGAGCCCATGATCACGGTATTGGCCCGGTCGGTCCTGACGTTGAAGCGTTTGTCGATCGCCGGCTTCAATTCGTTGACGAGGAACTTGAGGTAGCCGTCCGACAGCGGGTCGCCGCCGTAGAGCGCGCGGACCTTGTCGCGATAATCGGCCGGAAGCGTCGTGAACGCCTTCGACGGCACATATTCCTGAAGCCGCTTGGGCGTGTTCCAGATGCCGACAACGATGGCCGGCCGCACCTTGTTCTCGGCGATCAGCTGGGACAGATGCTCGTCGATCTCCCATTCCATGCCGTAGCCGGCGGTCGCCTTGTCGAACAGGTTCTGGCCGTCGTGCATGTAGAGCACAGCATGTTTCGGCCCATGCGCGCCGTAGCCCGGCGGGAGCCAGACGACCACCCGGCGCGGGTCTGTGTATTTCGACTGGACCACGCCGAGGTCGACGATCGTTCCGGCACTGACATGAACGGGTCCCTGCGGATCGCCGGCAAGTGCCGGCGCAGCGCCAAGGAGAACGAGCAGGACAAACAGGAGCTTTCGAATCATGGCGCCTCCGAGAGCCGGGCGAGCGCCTCGGCGTGGGTCGGGAAATTCATCGCGCACCCGCTGACGAACCGGTCGACGTCGGCCATGTCGATGGGCGATATGTCGGGCCCGGGCGGCTTCAGCCGGTTCGGTTCGGGGAAGTTGCCGTAGCCCGCGAGCATCGCGTGCCACGACATCGGCGAATAATAACGGGCGATGTCCTGGCGCAGGACTTCCTGTTCGAGATCGGCGCCCGTGAACCAGGCCGTTATCAAGCCCTTGAGGCTGTCCGACAGCGTGTCGAGTTTGGCGGCGTCGCGCCAATAGTCGGTGTCGGCCTTCAGCGCGGTCCGATAGTGGCAGACGATATAGTCGCGGATTCCCTCGTAGCGCCGCGCAATCGCGGCGTTGAACTGGTCGCGCCGATCTTCATCCCACGCGTCGAGGAAGGATTCGACCGTCGCGATGACGATGTGCAGGGCGGTGGCCTCGAGGGGCTCGAGGAAGCCTTGGGCGAGGCCGACGGCCAGGCAGTTCTTGACCCAGCTTCGCTCGATCCTTCCGCATTTCATCTGCAGGTGGCGGACCTCGGTATCGTCGGCGAGGCCGAGATGGGATCGCAGCTCCGCCGCGGCATCCTCGGGGTCGATGTAGCGCGAGGAATAGACGTAACCGTTGCCGATCCGGTTGGTGAGCGGGATGTGCCAGATCCATCCGGCGGATTTGGCGGTCGAGCGCGTGCAGGCGCGGACTCCGTCCGGGGGATGCGGCGTCGGGGTGACAACCGCGCGGTCGTTGAACAGGTTCGCGGCGAACGGACGGTGGGGCTCGCCCAGTGCGCCCTCGATAATCGCAGCCCGGAAACCGCTGGCGTCGACGAACAGATCGGCTTCGAACTGCCGGCCGTCGTCGGCAACCAGCGCTCGAACCGCCCCTTGTTCGTCGAGCTCGACCGAGGCGATCCGCGCCTCGACATGCTCGATCCCGCGGCCGACTCCGAGCTCGCGGAGGAAGGCGCCGATCAGGAAAGCGTCGAAATGATAGCCGTAGCTGACGAAGAAGGGGAAATTGGCCGGCGCGACCGGTGCGCGGCCATCATGGGCAATGCGCGTCGGCACGAAAAACGGGTCGGGGTGCGCGGGTACGTCACGGCCCGTCCGCCGCGCGCGCGTGGCGTAGAAGAAGCGCGGCTGGGTGAAATGGTCGACGTCGGTCGGGAAGGGATGGAAGTAATGCTCGTGGCCTGGGCGGTCCGACCAGCCGAAGAATTCGATGCCGGCTTTATAGGTCGCGTTGCAGCGCGGCATCCACTCGGACTCTTCGACTCCGAGCTTGTCGAAGAAGGCCTTCAATTGCGGCGTTGAGCCTTCCCCTACGCCGATGATCCCAATGTCCTTGGATTCGATGAGGCTGATTCGGGTGCCGCGATCGGCCCAGCGCTGATTCAGGAGGTTCGCGGTCATCCAGCCGGCCGTTCCGCCGCCAAGGATGATTACGGACTTCGGTGGCTCTGCCATCAGCGGCCGAGGGCGACGAAGCGAACGGCCGTGCCGCCGCCCGGAGCGATCCGCATCGCCAAATGATCTTTGGCGGTGACGATACGCTGTTCGATCACCATCGCACGCGGGTTGGTGCGGTAATCGGCGTCGTCACCGTCGCGGTAGATTTCGGCGCGGTAGCGGCGGCCGGGCTCCAGGAAGTCGAGTGCGACGTCGAACTGGCGCTCCTGCTCGTCCCCCACCGCGCCGAGGAACCAGGTCGAGGCGCCGCGCTGCTTGCGGACGATGACGGCGAGGTCGCCCACGTCCCCTGCGAGCATTCGCGTATCGTCCCAGTCGACCGCGACGTCCTTGATGAACTGGAAAGCCTTCGGGTTGGCCTCGTAATTCTCGGGCAGGTCGGCCGCCATTTCGACCGGCGAGTAGATCACCACGTAAAGCGCGAGCTGCTTGGCGAGCGTTGAGAGGATTTGCGTGTCGCCCTTGCCCTTCAGGCTGAGGATGCCGGGGGTGAAGTCCATCGGGCCCGAGAGCATGCGAGTGAAGACGAGGTTCGCCTCATGCTCCGGCGGGTTTTTGGGATTGCCCCAGGCGTTATATTCCATTCCGCGCTCGCCCTCGCGGCTGATCCAGTTGGGGTAGGTGCGCCTCAGGCCCGTATCCTTCACCGGCTCATGCGGGTTGACCGCGATTTGACGCTTGGCGGCCTCAGTCACGACCTTCAGATGATGTTTCACCGTGACCTGGCCCTGGTGCCATTCGAAGTGGATCTTGCCGTCGGGACCTAGCGCCTGGATGCCGCCCGCGTCGGCGACATAGCCGGTCTTCACCGCATGGATGCCGAGTTTCTGGTAAAGGTCGAGCGCGGGCCCGAGCTGCTTTTCATAATTGGCGATGTTCCCCGCGGTTTCGTGGTGGCCGATGATCGCGATGCCCTTGGACCTGGCGTAACGCGCGACCTCGGCGAGGTCGAAATCGGGATAAGGCTCGGTGAAGCTGAAGTCGAAGCCGCGGCCGAACCAGTCGCCGTCCCAGCCCTTGTTCCAGCCTTCGATCAGCACTCCGCCGAAGCCGTTGCGGGCGGCGAAGTCGATGTAGCGCTTGGCGTTGGCAGTCGTCGCGCCATGCTTCGGCCCGCTGTTCCACGTCGCCTTGTCGAGGTGCATCGCCCACCAGATGCCGACATATTTCATCGGCTTCACCCAGCTGACGTCGCCCAGCCTGTTGGGCTCGTTGAGGTTCAAGATGATCTGCGCCGATTTGTAGAGTGAGGGTGCGTCCGGAGCGATCATGATCACCCGCCACGGAGTGGCCATCGGCAGGTCGCGGCTGACCTTCGGACCGGATGACGATGGCATCAAATTGGCCTTCAGCACGCGGCCCTGAATCCGCCGCAGGTCCATGCCCGAATAATCGACCAGCGCGGCCTCGTGGAACGAGAGGTGAAGCCCGCTTTGCGTCCGGATGGTCAGCGGAGTCTGCGCCGTGCCGATCTCCTCGACCGGGGTGCGGTGGTAGAGATACTCCTCGCGGTTCCACTCGAGAGCTTCGTCCCACCAGGCGGTGGCGGGTTCGGCGACGTTGAACTCGGTCAGCTCGTCGGCGATGTTGGCGTGAGTGAAGCCGGGCGCCGCGAAGAGTTCGTAGCGGAAGCCGACGCCATCGTCGAAAACGCGGAATACGACCGTCATCCGGCGCTTCAGCCAATTCTGCTCGTCGAAGCTGATCGCAAGCTCGTTGTAGCGGTCGCGGATGGTGCGATACTCGCCCCACGGCTCCTCCCAGGTCTGGTCGAAGCTCCGCGTCGTGTGTCCGACAGCCTTGAAGTTGCGCAGCATCTCGGGTGCGTCGGTGAAGAGGAAACCGAGCCGGCTTTCGGCGATAACCGGCGTGCCTTGCCGTGAGACCATGTAGCCGACACGGCCCTCGGCATTGACCGTCACATCGACGTGGATCGTCTTCGATGGCGAGTCCTCGCTCGCGACGATCTGTGAACCGGGCGGCGCCTGGGCGACGTCTTGCGCGGCGGCGGGTACGGCAAAGCAGAAGAAGACGAACGCGACGAGCAGACGCCAAAGGGTCATGCGATTTCCTCGATCACCGCGGCATAGGGTCCGAGCCGACCGCCTTCAACCTGGCCGGTGCCCAGCAGGACCTTGCCGGCTGCGTCGTAAAGCGCCGCTTGTTCGGACAAGTTGAAAACGCAACGCAGGCGCTGGGACCCGATCGCGCGCTCGAAAACCAGCAGAGCGTCGCCCGCTTCGACGATGCGCATCGACCCTGTCCGGAGCGCCGGGTGCCGCTTGCGCAGAGCAACGCACTTGCGCGTGAAGTCGAGGATCGAACCGTCCCGGCCTTCCTGTTGGTCGACGGCCAGCGATCGGTGGCTCGAGCCCGCGGGAAGCCACGGCTCGCCGGTCGAGAAACCGAGGTTCGGAGCGTCGGCGCTCCAGGCCATCGGCGTCCGCGCTCCGTCACGGCTCAGGGTGTGCGGCCAATTTGCGATCGCTTCCGGGTCCTGCAGCTTGTCGAACGGTACATCCACCTGGGGCAATGCGAGCTCCTCGCCCTGGTAGAGGATGATCGAGCCGCGAAGGGTGCAGAGCAGCAGCATCTTCGCCCGCGCCAGCTGCTCGGCATGCGCTCCACTCGACCAGCGGGAAATGGCCCGCGGCGCATCGTGATTCTCGAACGCCCAGGTCGGCCAGCCCGCATCTTCTGGCCAGTCCTCGGCGACCTGGGCGACCAGGGCCGGAGTCAATTTCTCCGCATAAAGGAAGTCGAAGCCGTAGGCGCTGTTGAGCCGCCTCTGACCTTCGGTGAAAACTTGCATCTCACCCAAGGCATGATCACCGCCTACCTCGGCAAGGGTGAACCGGTCGCCGTAACCATCGACCACCTCGCGAAGCCGCTCCAGGAACCGGACGATGTCGGGGTGGGACTGGTTGTAGATGTGTTGCTGGAAATCGAACGACCGGGTCCGTCTTCCCCCGATCGGAGCCGGCGGATTGTCGCGCAGTTCGGGGTCGTGCATCGCAAAGTTGATCGCATCGAGCCGGAACCCGTCGACTCCGCGATCCAGCCAGAAGCGTGCGACCCCGAGCACGGCGTCCTGGACCGCCGGATTGTGAAGATTGAGATCGGGCTGCCCGGGCAAGAAATTGTGCAGATAATATTGGCCGCGCCGGGCGTCCCAGGTCCACGCCGGTCCCCCGAAGACCGACTGCCAGTTGCTGGGCGGTGAGCCGTCGCTCTTCGCATCGGCCCAAACATACCAGTCGGCTTTGGGATTATCGCGGCTCGACCGGCTCTCCTGGAACCAGGCGTTCTGATCGGAACTGTGCGAATAGACCTGGTCGATGATGACTTTCAGGCCGAGGGCGTGGGCCTTGGCGACGAGCGCGCCGAAGTCCGCCAGCGTCCCGAAGACCGGGTCCACACCGACATAATCGGCAACGTCGTAGCCGAAGTCGCGCATCGGCGAGGTGAAGAAGGGCGACAACCAGATCGCATCGACGCCGAGGCTCGCGACATAATCGAGCTTGGCGATGATTCCGGGCAAATCGCCGATCCCGTCGCCGTTCGAATCCGCGAAGCTGCGCGGATAGATTTGATAGATCGCGGCGCCTTTCCACCACGGCTGCGCGGTTTGCGCGGCCTTCTCGGCGCTTACGTCCTCAGCGAGCATTGCACACCGCATAACCGAGCGGTGGGAGTTCGATGCTCACGGTCCCGGGGGCCGAAGCGGTCGCCGGGCAGCTTCCGGCCAAAGTGTCGAACCGCGCCGAGCGCGTCTCAACCCTGACGTTCTGCCGGACTGGGCTGGTCGAGGTGTTGAACAGCAGCAGCATCTCGCGCCCGCTTGCCGGATCGAAGCGGGCGGCCGCGAACAGTCCCGGCTTGTCCTGCGAGTAGCGCACGACCTGGCGCCCGCGAGTCAGAGCGCGATGGCTCGTGCGGATCCGCGCAAGCTGGGCGATCTCGCGATAGAGCGGGTGATCCGGGTTGAAATTGGCCTGCGCCGTGGTCGCGCTCGTCCCAAGCAATTTGTCTTCATTGTAGGTCGCGACCCGCGAAGCGAACATGTCCTGCCGCGCATCCTGGTCGCCGCCCTTGCCGACGAAGCCCTGCTCGTCCCCCGAATAGATCGTCGGAACGCCGCGAAGCGTCAGAAGCATCGCATGCCCGAGCATGTCCCGCCGCAAGAGTTCGTCGTCGCTGATCTTGGGCAGGAAATGTTTGACCAACGCCGGGAAACGGCCCGCGTCGTGGTTGCCAAGAAAGGTCGGCAACCGAAGCGCGCCTGCCGCTCCGCCTTCGTAGAGCGGGTCGGCGCGGAATAGCTTTTCGAGCTCGTCGGTACCTGAAGTGCCCGACACCGTGTCGACGATCGCCCGAGTGAACGGGAAATCGAGGACGCTCGGAAGCTTGTCGACCCTGGTGTTCACCGCCGTGTGAGCGGGGTCCATGTCACCCGTCGCGACTTCGCCGAAAATATGGAAATTCGGGATGCCCTTCTTGCGGGCGCAGGTCTGCATCGCGGGCACGAACTTCTGCCAGAATTCGGGATTGACGTGCTGCGCGGTATCGATGCGGAATCCGTCGACTCCGTATCTGGTGATCCAACCGCAATAGATGTCGATCATCCCGCGGATCACCCGCGGATGCTCGGTGAAAATGTCGTCGAGCCCGAAGAAGTCACCCATCAGGCTCGATTCACCGCGGAACGTCGAATTGCCACGATTATGGTAATAGATCGGATCGTTGAGCCATGCGGGGACCTTCACGTTCCGCTCCGCCGCCGGGACGCTCACTCCATAGGCGTAACTCGGGTCCTTGAGCTTCGCGAAATTGGCATCCGATCCGTCTTTTTCGCCCGCGAACCCGGTGTTGATCGGCGCGCCGTTCACTCCGCCGCGGCGTTGGTACGGATAATCGGCGATACTCCGGTACGGGCACTCGACGCCGCTCTCGCACCCGGCAAGCTGGATGACGTCCGCGGTGTGGTTGACCACGATATCCATGTAGAATTTCATGCCGCGGGCATGGACCGCGTCGACCAGCGCCTTGAAGTCGGCGTTGGTCCCGAGATGGGAGTCGACCCTTGTGAAATCGGTGATCCAATAGCCGTGGTAGCCCGCGCTTTCCTGTCCGGGCGAGCCTTGCACCGCCTTGTTCTGGAACACGGGGGCGACCCAGACCGCGGTCGCGCCGAGGCCCTGGATATAGTCGAGACGGCTGGTCAGGCCCTTGAGGTCGCCACCGTGGAAGAAGCCCTTGTGCGTCGGGTCGAAGCCCGTCGCGAGCCGGTCGCCCGTCAGGCCGCCGCGATCGTTCGATGGATCGCCGTTCTCGAACCGGTCGGGGAGGAGGAAATAAATGACCTCTTCCTCGGGCTGCCGGGCGCGGAAGCTCGCGTGCGACGGAGCGGCGGCGTGCGCCGCGGCCGGGATGAGGACGGATCCGGCGATCGCCAGGATGTTACGCAACTTTGTCATTGGGTCTCTTTCACCGGGTCGCCGACCATGGCCGTCACGAACTGCCGATGGCCCGGCAAGCTCTCGGCTCTAACGCGATAACTCTTCGCCAGGCTTTCGAGGAATGGGCCGATATCCTCGCCCGGCACATTATCGGCGAGGGGTGACCAGCCATCGGGCATGATGCCCTGGCCGATCATCACCTGGCCCCAGCTGTCGTCGAGGAACAGCTCCTCCTCCTCGCGGATGACCAGTCCCGCCTCGCGGAACAAAGCGATCTTCTCGGCCAGGGTGTCGGGCAGCTCCATCTTCCGGCACATGTCCCAGAACTCGCCGTCGCGGCCATTCGCGAAATAGTGGAGCGTTATGAAGTCGCGAACGCGCGCCCACTCGATCTCTGAAAGACGATTGAAATAGTCGCGGGCCGAAGCGGTGCGCTCTAGGTCCCCCGGGAGGAGATTGAGCAGCCTTGCGAGGGCGGACTGCACGAGGTGAATACTGGTCGACTCAAGCGGCTCCATAAACCCGGCGGCGAGACCGAGCGCGACGCAATTGTGCGACCAGAAGGTTTCGCGTCTCCCGCTGGTGAATCGGATCGGGCGCGGATCGGCAAGCGGTGCGCCATCTAAATTCGCGAGCAGGATAGAAGCCGCTTCGTCGTCCGAAATAAAATCACGGCAGTAGACATGACCATTCCCGGTCCTGTGCTGGAGCGGAATTCGCCACTGCCAGCCTGCGCGCCGCGACAATGCCTGCGTGTAAGGACGAAATGCGGCGCTGGATTCGCACGGCACAGCCAGCGCGGAATTGCACGGAAGCCACTTGCTCCAGTCGAGATATCCAACGCCCAGCCTGTTGCCGAGGAGCAGGCTTCGAAAACCGGTGCAATCCATGAAGAAGTTGCCGGCAATTCGCCTTTCGCCGTTGAGCAAGAGGGCGGTGATGTCACCGCTCTCGCCGTCTTGCTCGACGTCGACGATCATTCCTTCGACGCGTCGAACCCCGCGCTCCTCGGCATATCCGCGAAGCATTCGAGCAAATAACGAGGCGTCGAAGTGATACGCGAAAGCGAGTTCCGGAATCACATTCGTAGCGGCATCGATCGACATCCTGCCAAGCCGCGCGGCCGCAATGTTGAAGCTATAGTCGCCGAATTGCTCAGCAACGCCAAGCGCCCGCCCGCGAAGCCAGAGCTGGCGGAAGGGGATAAGTCCCACCCCCCGGCCGGTGTAGCCGAAGCTATGGATGTAGGATTGGCCCTCACCGGTCCAATCGGCGAACTCGATGCCGAGCTTGAACGTACCGTTGGTCTTCCGGAGAAAATCGGCTTGGTCGAGCCCCAGGCCGATGATCAGATTGTGAATTTGCGGGATGGTCGCTTCGCCGACGCCCACGGTCCCTATCTCGTCTGATTCGACGAGCGTGATCGTGGCGCGATTGCCGAGGAAGCGGGCGAAGGTCGCAGCCGCGACCCAGCCGGCAGTCCCGCCACCAGCGATGACGATATCAAGGGGCGAGGACTGACTCATCGAAAAGCGGTTACGAGGCAGCCCGGCGGTGGTGCAACACCGCCGGGGCCTTTCAAATCAAGAACCGCGTTCCGGCGCTGCCGCGGGCGGTGGCGGCGGAGGCGGCGGGACCGGGCAGGCGTCCGTCGCGAGGATCACCGAGCCGTCCGCGCACGTCTGGGTCGGCGGAGGCGGCGCAGGCGGCGGCGGAGGAGGCGGGGGCGGCGGTGGAGGCGGCGGCGGCGCGGCGTGCTGGCCGAACTTGTAGGTCGCCCCGACAAGGTACCGGCGCCCATAGGTCTGATACTTCAGCCAGGAGTTCGGTTCGCCGGCAAGTGCGATCGTTGCTTGCCGCTCGTCGGTCAGGTTCTGGCCTTGAACGTAAAGCGAGAGGCCTGCGAGACTCGATGTATTCGGGAAGTCATAGCCGATCTGCGCATCGTAGATCGTTTCGGCGAGCACGAACTGACGATCGAGACCGCCGCTGAACAGCACGAAGTCGCCCTGGAAACTGGAGCGATAGCGCATGCTGCCGCGAACGTTGAACCCGTGACCTTCATAGAAGGCGGTCAGGTTCGCGACCCACTTCGAATAGCCCGGAATGACGGACTTATTTCCATTGAAGTCGGTGATCTTGGTTTTCGTGTAGCCGGCACCGCCGGTGATCCCGAAGCCGTCCAGCGCTGGAGTGAAGACGTCGAACGGCAGCGTGCCGGCGATCTCGGCGCCGTACATGTGACCGCCGTGCGTATTCACGCTTGTGCCGAAGCGGCCAATATCTGTCGGCGGCTGTATTCCGCCCGGTTTCGGGAACGGTCCAAAATCGAAATCCTCGATGACGCCTCCCGCGACGTAGGTGTCGATATGCTTGTAGAAGGTCTGAAGCGCGATGTAGCCCTTGTTCCCGAAATACTTCTCGAAATTGAGGTCGACAGCCTTCGCCTGGTACGGCCGCAGGTGCGGGTTGCCGCCGCTGCCACTCCAGATGTTGAGCGTGGCGTCGCGACCGAAGCTGATGCTGTTGTTCAAATCGTTGAGCCGCGGCCGCATATATTCCTTCGACGCGGCGAACCGAACGACGAAGCCGTTATCCCAGCGGAAATTGAGGTTCAGGCTCGGCAACCACATCCAATACTTGTCGTGCTGGGTGAGGAAAGCCGGGCTGTTCGACGTGACGCTGGTATGAACCGCCTGGAAGCCGACGTTGCCAGTCAGGTGTACGGCGTCGCCGAGCTGGGTGTCGATGGGCGCCATGATATAAGGCGTGAAAACCCTCTCTTTGACGCTGTAACCGCTATTCGGCTGGGTGTTGTCGATGAACCGAAGAACGCCCTCCGCTTCAAGCGCGCGCGGATCCCAGCTGAGAATTTCGCCAAAGCCGCGGTCCAGGGTGAACGTTGGCTGCAAGGTGTCGGCCGGAATAGCCGCGGTCGTCTGCCCGACTGGCGGCGCAAGGAAGCCTTCGATCTGCCCCAGCGTCTTCTTGCGGTCGGTGTAATCGACGCCGACCTTGATCGACCGAATGAAGTTGCCAACCTCGCGCTCGATCTCGCCGCGCGCTTCCTTGAGGTCGTCCTTGGTCGAGCGAACCTTGTCGTAGCCCGCCTGGACGAAGCTGCCGCCCGACCAGCCCTCGACGTCGGTCAGGACCAGGGCCGGATTGGCGCCGTTGTAGTTGCTGACATATTCCGGACCGTGGTTCGTGAGCGTGTAGGATACGGTGGCGGTCGGTCCCGGTACGTTCCTGCCGTAGTCGAGGCCCGCGGTCGTCTCGATACGGTGCTCTCTGCGCGTGGTTCGCGACCAACTCAGGTCAACCAGGCCTTTCCAGCCGTCGTGAGAATCCCACAGCGCGTTCCAACCCAGCGCATATTGCTTGGCCGTTTTGTCGTTCGTGTAATTCTCAATGAGCGGCGTGCCGAGGATGGTGCCGGACGTGATGATGCCATCTTCCGCCGTCGACGCGGTCCAGGACTCATGTCCCTGGCCGAACGCGAAGGGCATTTCGAAGCCCTTCTGGTCGATATTGTCCTTGAAGTGCGAATAGAGGCCGTCGAAGGTCATTGTCAGGTTATCGCTGACCTTTGCCTGCAGCGTGGCAGTACCGCCGAAACGCTTGAGCTGGTCGGTTTCGAACCAGGTCTTGACGCCGAACATGCCCTGAGCGCTGGGATTGAAGGGATCGTTGCGGGCGCCGCCGTCAGCATAGCCCCACGCGTTCCAGTCGCGTGTCTGATAGGGGTCGCTGGTATAAGCCGCCGACAGGGCTAAGCCGACACGATCATCGGCGAACTGATCGACGAACGTGCCGAAGACGCGAAAGCCCTTGTCCTTGGACTTCGGCAGCAGCTTCTGGTCGACATAGACACCGCGAATACCGACGGCGATGACGCGCTTGCCGTAATCCAGCGGCCGGATTGTCCGGAGGTCGATGCTGCCGACGAGGCCGCCGGCGGGGTGGTCGGCCTCGGCCGTTTTGTAGATGTCGACACCGGCGAGGATTTCCGACGGATATTGGTCAAATTCGACGGCGCGGTCGTCGTTGGTCGTCGTCTGCTGACGGCCGTTGAGGGTGGTGGTCGAGAAATCGGGGCCGAAGCCGCGGATCGAGATGATTTGCGCGCGGCCGTTGTTCCGCTGGGCGGCGAGGCCAGGCAGACGAGCGATCGATTCGGCGATGCTGTTGTCGGGCAGCTTGCCGATATCCTCAGCATTGACCGATTCCACGACCGTCTCGGAATTCTTCTTTTTCGCGGTCGAGCTGCGCAACGATGCGCGGAACCCGGTGACGACGATCGCGCCCTGGTCAGGTGCCGTCGCGTCCTGTGCAGTCGCCGCCGTGTCCTGGGTCGCCTGGCCGGTGACGGCTACGGACGCGGCCTGCGTCTCCTGGGCCCATGCCGGGCTCGAAGCGAGCATCGTCGCAACGGCGAGCGGGCTTGCCGCCGCCACGAAACGCGAGCGCGTGGAAAGATTCATCATGTATTCGGCCCCCTGAAACCGGCGACTTATGCCGGACACAAACCTGCAAGGGGTGGAAACCCCTCTCCCGAAGCTAGACTATCAGAGGTTCGCGCAAGCGGAACGGGGCGGAACCGCTATACATACGTATTCAAGGCGCTAAGAATTCACATTAATGACGCAGAGGCGCCCGACCTCGTTCGACATCGCGGCTCTGGCCGGGGTTTCGCAGCCAACCGTTTCGCGCGCCCTTTCCGGCAGCCCATCGGTCAGCGAAGCGACCCGGGCGCGCGTTCTCGCGGCCGCGGAGCAGCTCGATTACAAGGTCGACAAGAACGCATCGGGGCTGCGCCGGCGCCAGTCGCGCACGCTCGCCGTATTGTTCTTCGAGGAATGGGGCCCAGGCGGGGCGCAGATGAATCCCTTCTATCTTTCCTTGCTCGGGCCGATGGTCCGGCGCTGCGCCGAGCACGGTTACGACCTCCTGATCTCCTTCCAGCAACTCTCGTCGAACTGGCACCTCGATTATGAGGACAGTCATAAGGCCGACGGGATCGTCCTTCTCGGCTATGGCGACTATCTCGAGTACCGACCCAAGCTGGAGCAGCTGATCGAGCGCGGCGCGCACTTCGTGCGGTGGGGCGCCGCAACGGAAGGCCAGCTCGGGACGACTCTGTCGTCGGACAATGAGCAGGGCGGGTTCGACGCCACGACCCATCTCCTGCGGCAGGGCCGGCGAAGCATCGCTTTCGTGGGCACTGCCGAACCCGGATATCCGGAATTCCTCGAAAGGTGGCGCGGCTATGGCCGGGCCTTGCGCGCGGCGGGGATCGCGCCCGACGAGATCCTGTGCGTCAATTCCGACCCGAGCGAGGAAAGCGGGGTCGAGGCGGTCCAGGAGCTTTTGCATCGAGGCGCCAAATTCGACGCGATCTTCGCCGCGAGTGACGTGGCCGCGATCGGCGCGATGCATGCGCTCCAGAGCCAGGGTTTCGAGGTCCCCACAGATGTCGCGGTCGTCGGCTTTGACGATATTCCCGCGGCGAGCCTTTCGACCCCCCGGCTCACGACGGTGACCCAGGACGCGCGACGCGCCGCCGAGATGCTGATCGACACTTTGATCGATTCGATTGAGACCGGGGAGATCCACAACAGCCTCCTCCCGGTCCACCTCACGGTGAGGGAATCGAGTACCTGCAACGCCGCCGAGTAACCGCGGCGGGGATCGCATCGACAAGCGCAATGTAACCGGTTACCGCTACGTCCAAATTCCGTCCGGTCGCAAGGGAGAGGCGAATGACCGAAGCGAGTCCTTCACGCGCCAACATGGGGTTCATCGGCGCCATCGTCGCGGTGGCGACAATCGGCGGTTTTCTGTTCGGCTATGACAGCGGAGCGGTGAACGGGACCCAGGAAGGTCTCCGAACCGCCTTCAACCTCAGCGATGCGGGTCTCGGCTTCACGGTTGGCTCGCTGCTCATCGGGTGCTTCATCGGCGCCTTCTTCGCGGGACGGCTGGCCGATCTCATGGGTCGGCGCAACACGATGATGCTTGCTGCCTTGCTGTTCCTGGCAGGAGCCCTGGTCCAGGGCTTTGCTCACGCCCAGCAGCTATTCGTAATCGCGCGGCTGTGCGGCGGAATGGCCGTTGGCGCGGCGAGCGTGCTCTCGCCGGCCTACATTTCGGAAGTCGCACCGGCGAGCATTCGCGGCCGGCTGACGACGATTCAGCAGATCATGATCATCATCGGTCTGACGATCGCATTCGTCGTCAATTATTTCCTCGCCGCATCGGCGGGCATCTCGACCAACGCCTTCTGGGGCGGGATCGAGGCCTGGCGCTGGATGTACCTCATGCAGGCGATTCCAGCCGCGATCTTCCTCGTCGCGCTGATCTTCATTCCGGAAAGCCCGCGTTACCTCGTGTCGAAGGGTCGCGACGAAGCGGCCGAGTCCGTCCTATCGAAGCTGTTCGGAAGCGGCGTTGCCCGCAGCAAGCTTAGCGAGATTCGCGCAACCTTTGCCGAGGATCACCGCCCGCGGCTCAGCGATCTCAAGGGCAACGGGCTGTTCGGGATCCGTCCCATCGTCTGGGCCGGAATCATGCTCGCCGTCTTCCAGCAGCTCGTCGGGATCAACGTCATTTTCTATTACGGCGAAACCCTATGGAAGCTGGCCGGAGTGAGCGAAGCCGCGGCGCTTCAGCGGAACATCATTTCGGGCGTCGTTTCGATCGCGGCCTGCATCGTCACGATCATGGTCATCGACAAGATCGGGCGTAAGCCGCTGCTCCTGATCGGCTCAGCCGGAATGGCGGTCTCGCTGTTCGCCATGGCCTACGCGTTCAACAGCGGCACGCTCGACGCGAGCGGCAACCTCCAGCTGACGCCGGGCATGGGCATGGTCGCCCTGATCGCGGCCAACGCATATGTCATCTTCTTCAATGGGACCTGGGGGCCCGTGATGTGGGTGATGCTGGGTGAGATGTTCCCGAACCAGATCCGCGGTTCAGCCCTGGCTGTCGCCGGGTTCGCGCAATGGTTTGCCAATTATCTCATCGCCCAGACCTTCCCGATCATGTCCGCCTGGAGCCTCACGGGATCGTACCTGTTCTATGCGATTTCCGCCGTGATCAGCTTCTTCCTGGTTCAGAAGCTGGTGCACGAAACGCGCGGCAAGGAGCTCGAGCAGATGGAGGGCTGATCAGGGGCGGATGACCGTCGCCTGATAGGGCTTCAAATGTAGACCGTGGACCGGCCTTCCGGTTAGCAGGTCGCGTCCGGAAACGAGATATTCCGCCGACCGGTCGGACAGGTTCGCGATGACCAAGAGCTTCTCGCGCGCGCTCGCCCGCTCGACGACGAGAATCGTGTTGCCGCCCGGGACTACGCGCTCAGTGCCCGAACGCAGAGCCGGGTGCGCGGCCCGCAACTTCAGCAGCCGGCGATAGTGGTTGAGCAGCGACTTCGGGTCGCCGTCCTCTTCGGTGACCGAGATGCCGTCATCGTTCCTGGCGAACCGTTCGGTCCAGTAGGTCTTCGGTCCCTTGTACCAGATGGCCTCACCCGGGGCCTCAATCTTCGCGCTCCACTCGAACGCCTCGCGCATGCCGATCTCGCGTTCGTCGGACTTGTACTCGTCGCGCGGCGTCCCGCGCATGCCGAGCTCCTGGCCGTAATAGATCGACGGCGTGCCCTGCAGCAGGATCATCAACGTCGCCGCCGTTCGCAACTTTTCGGGCGAGATACCCGGGTCCGATGCGATCCGGCCCATGTCGTGATTCTCAACGAAAACCAGCTCGTGCTTGCCCGGTGGGATTGCGGCGGCGACCTTGCCGATCGCCGCCGCGATCCTGCCGCGGTCGAAGCTGCGGATCGCGCTCGTCAGGGGGAAGGCGAACGCCGTGTCGACACCGCCGCGCCTCAGGAAATCGGCCCCGTCCCCCCAGTCATATTGTTCGGCGATGATGGTCAGCTTCGGATTGGCAGCGCGAAGCCTTGCGAACAGCGGCTTCCAGAAATTGTCGAAGAGGCCAGTCAGGATGTGCTTGTTGTCGAGGTCGTCCATCATATGGTCGATGCGGAAGCCATCGACTCCGTCGGAGAATTCGCCGTCGCGGTTTGGATCGACCCAGACGAGCAGATAGTCCGCGGCCCACGCCTGGAACCTGGGCGACTTCAGATTGATCGGGGTGATTCCGGTCTCGGCGCCGGGGAATCGCCGCGCGATCGTAATCCCGAATACCGCCGATTCCGGCTGCGTGTTGTTGGGTCCGTGGAAGAAGAAGAAATCGCTGTACGGCGAACCCGGATTTCCGAGCGCCGATTTGAACCAGGGATGGTCGTAAGCGACGTACTGGAATTCCTGGTCGAGGTAGAGCTTCATTCCGCGGGCGTGGATCGCCCGGACGAGTCCTTGATAATCCGCCATTGTCCCGAACTCGGGATCGACGCCCTCGAAGCTGCTTGCGAAATAATTGTGATAGAAAGGCGACGGGTAGAGCGGGGTCAGCAGGATCGACGTCACGCCGAGCCTTTGCAGATAGGGCAGGCTCTTTTCGATCCCCTCGAGGTCGCCCTCGCGATCGCCGTTGCTGTCGCGCATCGAGCGCGTGAAGATGTGGTAGAAAACTTCGTCGTCGAACCGCGCCGGGCTGGCGGCGGCGGTGGCGGGCAACGGGGTCAGCAGCGCCGCCGCAAGCAGCGCCAGCAGGCGCCTCACGCAGCGAGCCTCGCGAAATCGGGAATGCGGTTCCAGCGTATCGGCTCCACGCCGCCGTCATCCGGCGGAAGGAGGTGCGCGATTCGGCGCCTGAGCGGCTCGGGCCAGTTGAGGAAGGTGCGCGGCCTCTCGACGCTCGACGGAATATCGTCGCCGCGCATAAACCCTTTGTAGGCAAGCGCGCGCATCTCCGGCGGCATCGAACGCCAGTGAGGCATGAACCACAAGGTGAGGAGGGGCCGCTCCTCGTCGGTTCGATTGGCAAAGGCGCCGTGGATCAGCCGGGCATCGCCGATCAGCACGTCGCCGGCCTCGACCGGCACCGCAAGCTGGTCCGGGTGATCGGCATAGGCCGGGTTCGTGGGATCCTTGAAGGCCTGCATCCCTTCGGAATGGGCGGTGTCGAGATGGTGAAGCGGATGGTCGTGGCGGTGAGACCCGGGAATGACCCGGAGGCAACCGTTCTCAACTCGCGTATTGGTCAGATAGATCATGGCGAATAGCTGGTTTGCCCGCGGCTCATAGGCGCTGTCGTCGTCCCAGCCCCACCAGTCCTGGTGCCAGAACAGCGGCGGACCGTTGCTCGGCTTGGAGATGAGGAATCCGCCCGTGAAGCGCGGATCGGTCGCGCCGCACTGGCGCAGGAGATCGAGCAAGATAGGCGAGGCGATCACGTCGGCATATTCGGGATTGTCGGCGAGATGGATCAGCGATCCGTTCGATTTCACCGCCTCACGCGATTCCGCGGTTTCGCGAAACAGGGTCGCGTGCGCTTTCAGCAGCAGCGAATCCATGAACGCGGGGTCGAAGGCTCCGCGCGCCTGGATGAAGCCTCGTTCCTCAAGCTCGCCGGAAAGCCGCGAGCGGTCCACTATCGTCGCCATGAATGCGACGATAGAACCACCGTGCCGGCATGTCAGCGGGTGATGCTTCGAGGGGTAGGATGAACGCCACCGCAATCCGCGAAAAGCCGTGGAAATCGATCCCGGCGCTGTGGAACATCTCGTTCGGCTTCTTCGGTATCCAGATCGGCTTCGCGCTGCAGACGGCGAACATGAGCCGAATCTTCCAATCCCTGGGCTCCAGCCTCGACGATTTGCCCGCCTTGTGGATCGCGGCGCCGCTCACCGGACTTCTCGTCCAGCCGATCGTCGGACACCTTTCGGACCGCACCTGGCTAGGGTGGCTCGGGAGGCGGCGGCCATATTTCCTGGGCGGCGCGATCCTCGCCGCTCTGTCGCTCGTGCTGATGCCGCTATCGACGCAATTGCTGATGGCCGCTGTGCTGCTCTGGGCGCTCGACGCAAGCCTCAACATCACGATGGAACCGTTCCGCGCATTCGTCGGCGACATGCTTCGGAAGGATCAGCACACTTCGGGTTATGCCGTGCAGACGGCTTTCATCGGTGCGGGCGCCGTGCTCGGCTCGATCTTCCCTTACGCGCTCGACCGCTGGGGCGTGTCGAACATCGCGGCAGGAGGCGGGATACCCGAAACCGTCCGGATCAGCTTCTTCGTCGGCGGAGCTGCGCTGTTCCTCGCGGTGCTGTGGACGGTGCTCAGCACGCGCGAATATCCGCCCGAGGACATGGCGCGCTTCAGCGAAAGCGCGGACCATCCCGACAGCGACGAGACCATCCGGGCGCTAGCGTCCCGGACTATGATCTCCAGCCTCGTCTGGATCGGGGCGGGGGTGATCGTTCTCCTCGGAGTGCTCGAATTTCACCTCGAAAAGGAAATGTACGTCCTGGGCGGATTGCTCATGGCGTACGGCCTTGCGAGCATTGCCGCGATCCAATTGGCCCGGGGCGGGGGCACGTCGAACATGCTTGCTCACATCGTCGGCGATTTTTCCGGAATGCCGACGGTCATGAAGCGCCTCGCGGTCGCGCAGTTCTTCAGCTGGTCGGCACTGTTCATCATGTGGATCAACACGACCCCGGTCGTCGCTCAAAACTTCTATCATGCGCCCGATCCGGCGAGCTCCGCTTATCAGGACGCCGGCAATTGGGTCGGCGTCCTCTTTTCCGTCTACAACGGGGTTGCCGCAATTGCCGCGCTCGCGGTCCTGCCGTTCCTCGCGAAGGCGGTCGGCAAGGTGAGGACACATATGATTTGCCTCCTCGCCGGAGCGGCGGGCTATGCGAGCTTCCTCGTGCTGAAGGATCCCAAGGCCCTAATAGTTTCGGAGATCGGAATCGGCGTCGCCTGGGCATCGATCCTCGCCATGCCCTACGCCATACTCGCGGGCAGCCTGCCGCAACGGAAGCTCGGCATTTACATGGGCCTGTTCAACGCCTTCATCGTCATCCCGCAGCTGTTGGTCGCGACCGTCATGGGATCGATCATGAAAGCGTTTTTTCCGGACCAGCCGATCTGGACGATGCTCGCCGCGGCGCTGGTGATGGTGATGGCTGCCCTCGCCATGCTGCGCGTTCCCGACGAGCGGACGGGTTGAACGCAAGCTTGCGTCGGCGGCCCAGCCGCTGCAATCGTGACTCATGTTGAAGACCCAATCCGTCCAGGCGATCGTCGAACAGCTCTGCGCGATCTTTGACGAGTCGGTGGGCAACCTCCGCGAATCCCTAAAGCTCTACCTCGATCGCGGCGAGCTTCCCGACCCGAAGGAGCGCGCCGGCGGCCGCTTCGCCTACCCAGAGCTACGCATCGATTATCATCCTTCGGCGCCGCGCCCGGCGACGACGCCGTTGCGCGCCTTCGCGCGATTGAACGAGCCCGGCTGCTATGCTTCGAGCATCGCTCGGCCCGACCTGTTCCGCGACTATCTCGCCGTCCAGCTGCAGCATTTGATCGACGATTATGGGGTCGAAATCTCGGTCGGGCGGTCGTCGAGCGAAATCCCCTATCCCTACGTGATCGACGAAAGCGGCATCGAGATCGGCAACGTCAGCACGTCCGAGCTGTCGCGCTGGTTCCCGTCGAACGAGCTCGTTCACATCGGCGACGAGGTCGCGGACGGGATGCGCCCGCTCTCGCCGGATTGCCGTCCCCTGGCTTTGTTCGATGCGCCCCGCACTGACTTCAGCCTGGCGCGTCTCAAGCATTACAGCGGGACCCCCGCCGAGCATTTCCAGCATTTCGTGCTGTTCACCAACTATGTCCGTTACGTCGACGAGTTCGTCGGCTTCGCGGTCGATGCGTTGCGCCGCAATGACAGTCCGTACCAGGCGTTTTCGGTGCCGGGCGCGGTGTACGAGCCGGGCGAGCTTGCCAACGCAGAAGCCGAGATCGCCGCCGGCCGCTGGCGCCGGTACCAGATGCCTGCCTATCATTTGATGGCCGAGGGGCGCGGCGGCGTGACGCTCGTCAATATCGGTGTCGGCCCTTCCAACGCGAAGACGATTTGCGACCATATCGCGGTCCTGCGCCCCGAGGTCTGGCTAATGATCGGCCATTGCGGCGGCCTTCGCCCGAGCCAGACGATCGGCGATTATGTGCTGGCCCACGCTTACCTTCGCGACGACCATCTGCTCGACGACGTGCTTCCGCCGGAAATCCCGATTCCGGCGATCGCGGAGGTGCAGAAGGCCCTGTTCGAGGCGGCGATGATGGTGACCGGTGAGGAGGAGGATGACCTCAAGCGACGGCTGCGCACCGGAACGGTGGTCACCACCGACGACCGCAATTGGGAGCTGCGCTACACGGCGTCGTCGATGCGCTTCAACCAGAGCCGTGCGGTCGGCATCGACATGGAATCGGCGACGGTCGCCGCCCAGGGCTACCGCTTTCGAGTGCCCTACGGGACGTTGCTGTGCGTCTCGGACAAGCCGCTCCACGGCGAGCTGAAGCTGCCCGGCCAGGCCAACGCTTTCTACGAGCGAGCGATCAGCCAGCATTTGCGGATCGGCATCGAGGCGCTGACCTTGCTCAAGCGCGAAGGCGACGCACTTCACAGCCGCAAGCTCCGGAGCTTCGACGAACCGCCGTTGCGCTAGAGCGACAGGCGGATCCGGGAATCGCTCGGAGGAGTCTGGCCGCGCGCGATCCAGGCCACGAGCGCATCGAGATCGATGATTCCCCGGTCGGTCACGTCGGTTCCCTCCGTGAACGCGCTGATGCCGTCGCCGCCCGACGCGAGATAATTGTTGAGCGCGACGCGATAGCGACCGTCCGGTCTTACCGTTGCGCCGTTCAAGCGCAGGTCCGAGACCCGGCTTCCCTCGGGCTTCGTCAGATCGACGGCGTAGGTGAACCCGGCCGACGGCGCGAGCACAGCGGGCCTGGTCGCCTTGGCCCGAACCGGAATCGCATATTGCTGTTCGAGCGCGGCCTTCAATTGCGCCCCGGTCAGGGTCATCACGACCAGATTGTTCCCGAACGGCATCATCGCGAAGGCGTCTTTGTACCTGACGTCGCCGCCCGGCAGGTCGACCCGGACTCCGGTGGAGTTGACCAGGGCGAGCTGCGCCCCGCCCACCTCAGCCGTCCGAGTGGCGGCGAGCATCGAGTCGGCGACGAGGTCGGCGGCCGGGCTCTCACCATCCTCGTCGTTCTTCTTTGCGATTCCCGTGAGATGGCCAATGACGCGGTTGCCAACCGGCGCGACAGCCGCGGCGTAGCGACCGACCAGTGTCTTCACAGCGGGATCGTCGCCATGCTCACCATTCCCGACGATGACGTTCGAAGCGTCCTGGCCGAGCAGCCGATGGGTGCGCGGATCGAAGCGGAGCCTGAGGTCGGTGACGAAATAGCCGTACTTTCCGGCGCTGGTCAGCAGCCGCCCGGCGCCGACCTGCGGAGTACCGCGGCAAACATAAGCCCAGTGCGTATGGCCTGACACGATCGTCGCGATCGCGGGATCGAGCTTGGGCAGTATCGGCAGGATGTCGCCGTAAAAGCCGTCGCAGCCATTGCCAATAGTGAAGTTCGTCGTCTTGCCCCCCTGGTGAATCAGCAGCACGATCGCGTCCGCGCCTTCGGCCTTCAGCTTTGGGACCAGCGAGTTGGCGGTCGCAGCCTCGTCGGCAAAACTGACGCCCTGCACCCCCGACGGCGTGACGAGCTGCTTGGTGCCTTTCAGCGTCATGCCGATGAAGCCGATGGCGATTGGGCCGGCTGCCGTCTGAAAGGTCTTGATCCCGCTCGGCGGGAATATTGTGCTGCCATCCTCCTGGATCACATTGGCCGCGAGATAACGGAACCGGGCGCCGGCAAAGGGCTCGACCGCGCACGGAGTCCGCAGCGTATATTTGGCGCAGCCGCCCGACTGCATCCGCTTCAGCTCGGCGATGCCTTTGTCGAACTCGTGATTGCCGACCGAATTGAACTCGAGGCCGAGCATGTTCATGGCGTCGATCGTCGGTTCGTCGAGATAATTGGCAGAGATGAGCGGCGAGGCGCCGATCGTATCTCCGGCCGAGACCGTGACGGTGTTCGGGTGGCCCGCGCGGAGCCCCGATAGAGCAGCAGCCAGGTGCGCCGCGCCGCCGCTCACGATCTTGTGTTTGGTCCCGTCGGCTTCGGTCACGACGACCGGCGGCGGAGTTTCGAGATTGCCGTGGAAATCGTTGAAAGCGAGGATCTGAACCTCAACCGGAACCGCTGCTTGCCGCTGCGGAATGGTGGTGCATGCTGCGGCCAGGAACGCGGCCGACGCGGCAAACAATTTGCGCATCATCGCGTCGGGCGCTCCGCGGGCAGCGGCTGCGGATGGGCGTAGATGTCATTCAAATAGGCCGCGAGACGCACCCCCGCTTGGCTCAGCCGCCGTTCCATCAGCGGCGTGAATTTGTAGACGTAGCCGTACGACAGGTCGGGCAGCGGCTCGGCGCCCTTGGCCTTCTTGTCTGCTTTCTTCGGCGCCGGAATGTTCGCGTAGATCTGCTCGCGATATTGCGCGCTCTCGCTGATCCAGTCGCGCGGATTGATGTCCCACCAGTTTACGACGTCCGCATCGCCGATATGCCGCTCGAGCTTCGCGGTGAGCTCAGTGAATGACAATTGCTCATCATCCACTAGCTGCGAGTCCCAGACGGCATGAAGGTTGGTCGGCTTGCCAAACCAGGAGACTTTGACGTCATTGCCGCCCCTGTCGCAGCACTTGCCGACGTGCAACGGCTGGTGGAGGTCGCCCACGAGGTGGACGATGAAGCGCAGCGCCAACTGCTTGTCGGCGAGGCTCGCGCTCGGATCTTGAAGCACCGCGCGGAAATGACCGAGCGCTTCCAGCGCGTCGCCCTCCGGCGGTGCGTGGTCGTAGGTGATCCCGTTGAGCGTGACGTAATGCCAGGGGGTCGCCGTCTTCTGCCAGAAGGGTCCCGGCGCGGATCGCATGTCGTCGGGCCAGGTGGCGGCCTCGTCGAGGCTCTCGGCGCCGCCGAGAAGCTCGCGAATGTGGGCGCGCGCCAGGCCCGACAATTGTGTGTCGGCGATCGCAGCGACGACGCGATGACCCGTCTTGCCCCAGGCAAAGGCCGGCGACGGCAACAATATGGCTGCAGACGCAGCAAGGAATAACCGAGCGATCATCGATTCGGCTCTCGCAGATTCGGGCTGGACTAGCGCATGCCCCGTGCAGCGCCTTAAGGACAAGAGGATGACAGACGAACAATTAATCCAGCTGGCGCGTGAGGCGGCAAAGAAGGCCTATGCGCCTTACTCGCGATTCCAGGTCGGCTGCGCGGTGGAGTCGGTGGACGGCGAGGTCGTGACCGGCGCCAATATGGAGAATGCCTGCTATCGTCTTGGCCTCTGCGCGGAACAGAGCGCGCTCACAACGGCGCAACATTCATTCGGGCTCCACAAGGTTGCGCGGATCGCCGTGGCCGGCGGAACTGGAGCAATCGTCTGCACCCCGTGCGGCGGCTGTCGCCAGGCGATCCTCGAGGCGGCTCAGCTAAGCGGGCGCGACCTTGAGATCCTCTGCTCGAGCGGCGACGGCACAAAGGTCGAGCGCTTCACCATCGGCACGCTCATCCCGCACGGCTTCGGTCCGGCGAACCTCGGCGACTAGGGGCCCGTTTAGCGCAGTCGCGCAATCAGGGATTCGAACACGGCCTCGTGCATCGGCCGGACGAACTCGACCCCGACTACGAAACCATCGAGGCGGCAGACCAAACACTCGATCGAGTCGAGCCCTTCGAACTTTACCCACACATGCTCGTCGACCTTCGGGCGCTCGACGAACTCGAGCTTACAGCCGTGAGGCGAGACGTCGTAGACGTGGACCCGATAGGTGTTCTTGCCGGAGCGCCGAAGCGAAACATCGGCGTCGAGCGCAATCCGGTCGGACCGGCGCTCGTATAATGCTCGAAAAGGATCCGATGCGAGGTTTGCCACAGCGGCGGAATGATGAGTCTCAAACGTTAACTTTACGAGGTGGAACTGATCCGAAATGGACCAGAACCGGGATGCGGGCCGTGGGTCAGACCAGCTTGATCTCGCGCAGGCGCTCCTGGAGGTAATCATTCGCGGTGATCGGGGCCCATTTGGGCTGCTCGCCCGAGGGAACTGTGCCGGGCAGCGGCTCGATCAGGAAATCCGAACGGAAGTGCAGGAAGAAAGGCATCGAGTAGCGCGAGAAGCCGCGGCGGTCGGGTGGCGGGTTGACCACTCGGTGCGTCGTCGAACGCAGCACACCGTTGGTCAGCCGCTGCAGCATGTCGCCGATATTGACGACCAGCTCTCCGGGCTTGGGTGACACCGGGATCCAGCGGCCATCCTTCGTCAGGAGCTGAAGCCCCGCTTCCTCCGCGCCGAGCAGCAGGGTGATGGTGTTGATGTCCTCATGAGCGCCCGCACGGACGTTGCTTCCCGGCTCGCCCTGGATCGGCGGATAGTGAAGCAGCCGCATCACCGAATTTCCGTCACGGACCGTGTCGACGAAATAATCCTCGTCAATCTTCAGGAAGCGCGCGATCGCCTTGAGGATCTTGAGGCCCGCGTCTTCGAACGCCGCATAGAGTTCCTCGAACGTGTCCTTGAAGCCCGGCACTTCGGACGGCCAGACATTGTCGGGCATATGGTCGCGGAATGGATGACCCGGTGGCAGGTCGCGGCCGACGTGCCAGAATTCCTTGAGGTCGAACGCAGTGTGACCCTTAGCCGTCTCGATCCCGAAGGCCGTATAACCGCGTTGCCCGCCGCCGCCTTCGATCAGATATTCCCGCTTCGCCGCGTCGCCGAGCGCGAAGAACTCCTTCGATTTTTCTTCGGCGCGCTGGATCAGCTCGTCGGGGATGCCGTGGTCGGCGATGATCGCGAAGCCATATTCCTCGAAGCTGTGCCCGAGCTTCTCGGCGAAGGCGTCCGGGTGGCGGTCGGCGTCCTTCAGCGAAACGGACGCGATGTGGTCGTCAGCAGTGATCGTAGCCATGGCGTTGATTTAAGCTCAAATCATCAGGCCCGCCAGCGCGGCGGACATCAAATTGGCGAGTGAGCCGGCCAGCAACGCGCGCAGACCCAGCTTGGCGATCACCGGGCGCTGGTTCGGCGCTAGGCCGCCGGTCACCGCCATCTGGATCGCGATCGAGCTGAAATTGGCGAAGCCGCACAAAGCAAAGGTGACGATCGCCCGGCTGCGGTCGCTGAGAACCGCCGGGCCCATCTGGCCGAGGTCGATGAAGGCGACGAATTCGTTCAGCACCAGCTTGGTCCCGAACAGTCCGCCCGCGGTGAGGGCCTCCTGCCATGGGATTCCGATCAGGAACATGAAGGGCGCGAACACATAGCCGACGAGGCGCTGGAAGCTGAGGTCGGGGACCCCGACGAGATTGCCGAACCCGCCGAGCAGGCCGTTGGCGAGCGCGACCAATGCGACGAACGCGAGAACCATTGCTCCGACCGCGACCGCGAGCTTGACGCCGGTCTGGGCGCCTTGGGCGGCGGCCATGATGATGTTCGCGGGCTTCACGCCCTCCTCGAACGTCTCGGCGACGTCGACCTTCTGGTCCTCGACCGCGTCGGTGTCGCGCGGGTCGTCCGGCATGATCATCTTGGCCATGAGGATGCCGCCGGGGGCGGACATGAAGGATGCAGCCAGCAGATACGGCAGATACTGCGCGCCGAGCAGGCTGGCATAGGCCGCGAGGATGGTCCCGGCGACTCCGGCCATACCGACACACATCACGGTGAACAGCCGCGAAGGCGGAAGCGCGGCGAGATAGGGCCTGACGACCAACGGCGATTCCGACTGGCCGACAAAGATGTTCGCGGCCGCGGACAGGGATTCGACCCGGCTGATCCCGGTTACCCAGCCGATCGCTCCGCCGACCCAGCGGACGATCCGCTGCATGACGCCGAGATAATAAAGAATCGCGACCAGGCTCGCGAAGAAGATGATCACCGGCAGCGCGGCAATGGCGAAAGTGTGGGCGAGGGGGTTCTTATCCGACGGGCCGAAGAGGAATTCCGTGCCCTTGCCCGCGTAATTGAGCAAATTGGCTACGCCGTAAGAGAGACCCTGGATCACGCTGCGGCCCCAGCTCGTCCACAGCACCAGGAATGCGATCGTTGCCTGAAGCGCGAATGCGGCTCCGACCACGCGCAACCGGATCGCTTTACGGTTCGTAGAAACCAGCCAGGCGAGCGCAAGAATGGCGATGATCCCGGCGATGCCGAGCAACTTTTGATTCAGCACTAGGAGGCTCTCCCCGCCTTACCAGACCATGCCCTGCGTAGCGGCTGCCGCGGCATCGTCCAACAATTTCAATGCTTCGTCCGGGCTCGCGGCGACGAGCAGCTGCGCCCGCCGCTGTTGCGACAGGAAGCCGGATCGGGTGGCGTGATCCATGAACTCGATCAGCCCGTCCCAGAAGCCGTCGACGTTGAGCAGGCAGAAGGGTTTCTTGTGGAAGCCGAGCGCATTCTCGCTCCACGCTTCGAACATCTCGTCCAGTGTGCCGATGCCGCCCGGCAGGCAGAGGAAAGCGTCGGACATCTCGCTCATGACCGCCTTACGCTCGCCCATCGTATCGACGTGGTAGATTTGCGTGAGACCCGTATGTTCGACCTCGAGCTTGACCAGCAGGTGCGGGATCACTCCGTAGACCTTCCCGCCGAGCTCGAGGACGCTGTCGGCGATCAGGCCCATGAGGCCGAGGCGCCCGCCGCCGTAGACCAGCTCGACCCCGTTCTCGACCATCGCCCTCGCCGTAGCTCGCGCGCAGTCGGGAAAGGCCGGGTGCGCTCCGGGCGCCGACCCGCAATAAACGGCGAGACGGTGGATGTTCTTCACAGTCTCACCAGCTCCCTGAGGTCCGCTTCCGGACGAGCGCCGAAATGCGAAATGACTTCGGCGGCGCACAAGGCACCGACTTCAAGGCAGCCGGCAAGTTCGCGCCCGCGGCATCGAGCCGACAGGAAGCCCGCGGCGAACAGGTCGCCGGCACCTGTCGTGTCGACGATCCTGTCGACCGGAGCGGCGGGGACCTCGACCATCGAGCCGTCTTCGACCGCAAGCGCGCCCGCGGAGCCTCGAGTGATCACGAGGGTGCCGACCTTCGGGGCGAGATCCGCGATGCAGTCCTCAAGTTTGCCGCAACCGGTCAGGTGACGAATCTCGTCCTCGTTTCCGAACAGGATGTCAGCCGTGCCCGCATCGATCATTCGGCGAACGCCCTCGCGCCGGTCGCCGATGCACAGGCTCTCGGACAAAGTGAATGCCACGGTTCGATCGGCCGAATGCGCAATCTCGGCGGCCTTCAGCATCGCGGTCCGAGGCCGCTCGGGACCCCACAAATAGCCTTCGAGGAAGGTTACGGCGGCCGATCGGATCAGCCCGTGATCGAGCGCCTCGGCGGTCAGTTCGTGGCTCGCCCCGGGGCAGGTGTTCATCGTCCGCTGGGCGTCTGGGGTGACGAGGATCAGGCAACGGCCGGTCGGTGGCCCGCCATCGAGCGGCGGGGTCTCAAACCGTACGCCGAGCGAAATCATGTCATGCTCGAAAATCGTTCCGAGTTGGTCGTCGGCGACCTGGCCGATGAACGCTGCATTCAATCCGAGGGCCGCGACCCCCGCCATGCTATTGGCAGCTGATCCGCCGCTGATCTCCCGCGCGGGGCCCATCGCCGCATACAGTTCGTCGGCTTGGCTGGCGGTCAGCAGCTGCATCGATCCTTTGGTGAGGCCGCGTTCGGCAATGAAGGAATCGTCGCAGGTGGCGATCACGTCGACGATCGCATCGCCGATCGCGACGACATCAAGAGCGGGAGAAGTCACGGGTCGCGTGGCTAGCCGCCGCCGCGGCGAACGGTCAACGGCGGTGCTTGCGCGCGCGAACAAAGGCGCTACCCCTCGGCCCATGACCTCCGAAGTCAAAGCCGCCGCGAAAGCGCCGCACTCCGCCAGCTACCCGCTCTCGCTTTTCGCCTTGGGCATTTTTTACGGCGGGATGGTCTGCATCGCCGGGGTTCTCGGCAACAAGCAGGTCGCGCCCTGGCCGCTGGACCTGCTCGGCTATCCGATTTTCGGCCGCCCGCTTGCAGTCGAGGCCGGAATCTTCGCTTTCCTCCTGCTGGTCGTCACGTCGAGCTCGGTCGCCGAGCTTCATGGGCGCTCGACAGCGAACCGCCTGGTGCTGATCGGCTTCGTCCCGCTGATCGTATCGCTCCTGCTAAGCCTGTTCGTCCTCGCCATACCGGCTTCTCCGGACATGCAGCCGGAACGGCTCTCGGCATTTGAAACGATCATGGGTGGAACGCCGCGCATCTGGATCGGCGGAATCATGGCCTATGGTGTCTCGACCTTCCTCAATGTCACCATTTTCAGCCGACTGAAGACGAGCGAGGGCGCCGGGCTTTTGTGGCTGCGATCGGCCGTTGCGAGCGCGCTCAGCCAGATCGTCGATACCCTGATCTTCATCACCGTAGCTTTCTACGGCGTATTCCCGATCCAGGAGCTGATTGTCGGGCAGATGATCGCGAAGGTCGTCCTGTCGGCCGTGCTCGTCCCGCCCTTCGTTTACGGCTTCGTGGCGCTCGGCCGGTCGCTCGACGCGCGCTGAGAAAGAATCTTCGCGCCCTCTTGATTGACTCGCGAAGTAGTGCTGCTTTCACGTCGAGTCGCGGGGGCGCCTTAACGGGGAAGCGTGTTCTAATAGCAACGGTTTAACGGATTCGCCGGAATCCGATTAACGGCTGTCACAGAACTGTCTTTTGACGGCTATAGCCGCCCCAGCAGTCTAGGTTTGTCCTGCTCAGCCGGGGGGTTGTTTCCGTGAAAAAAACTACGCTTTTCCTATGCTCGACCGCCGTCCTCATGCCGACGGCCGCCTACGCCCAATCGACCGGTACGGTCGAAGCCGAAAAACAGGCGATCGTTATTACCGGGAGCCGCGCCCAGAATGTCGGCGGCGTTCAAACGCCCGACACTCCCAAGGCCAAGATCGTCCTCAACCAGGAGCTCATCTCCCGATCCAATCCGGGCCAGACCATTCTCGACACGATCAACCTCGTCCCGGGCGTCAGTTTCCAGAACAACGACCCGTACGGATCGTCGGGCGGCACGCTCACCATCCGCGGTTTCGATTCGACCCGGATCAGCCTGACCTTCGACGGCATCCAGCTGAACGACAGCGGCAACTATGCGATCTTCTCGAACCAGCAGCTCGATCCGGAGCTGATCGAGCAGGTCAACGTCAACCTGGGTTCGACCGACGTCGACTCCCCGACCGCCTCGGCCGTTGGCGGCACCGTCAACTACCGCACGATGACTCCCACCAAAGACATGGGTTTCCGCGGCGTCGCCTCGATCGGCGATTGGGACTATTGGCGGCTGTTCGGCGTCGTGAACACGGGCGAATTCGGCCCGTTCCACACCCGCATGTTCCTCGCCGCCTCACGCACCAAGAACTTCGTGCCGTTCAACAATTACGGCCGGATCAGCAAGCAGCAGTATAACGGCAAGATCTGGCAACCGATCGGCTCGAACGGCGACTTCATCTCCATCTCCGGTCACTACAACCAGAACCGCAATAATTTCTTCGGCTCGCTGCCGCTTCGCACGGACCTCACGCAAAGCGCCACCAACAGCGCTCCGAGGAACGTGGGGCCGCTTTCAACGCAGCGCTACCCGCGCAACGCCGACGAGCGTTTCTACGGGATCAACTTTCCGTGCCAGGTCGACACGCCGCAGGCCGGTGTCGCCGACGCTCCGACGCCGTCGACAAATGATGTGGGCAGCTGCGGAACCGAGTTCGACCGCCGCTACAATCCGTCGAACACCGGCAACGTCCGAGTTGCGTCCAAATTCACGCTGACCGACGGGCTCGTCCTGACGGTCGATCCGAGCTACCAGTACGTAAAGGCGAATGGCGGCGGCACGGTCACCGCACAGGAAGGCCTGCGCGATATCAACCCCGGCGATCCGCCTGGCGCTGAGGGCGCGATCGCGACGCCAGCGCAATGCGCGTTGGGCAACAACGCAACGAGGACCTGCATTCCTGGCTTCTTTGGCGGCTCGCCCTTCTTCGGCCGCGACGTCAATGGAGACGGCGATACGCTTGACTCGGTTACGGTGCTCTCGCCCAGCCAGACGCACACGGATCGCTTCGGAGTGATCGCCGGTCTGCGATGGGATTTCGCACGTGGCCAGATGGTTCGCGTCAGCTATACGAACGACTCTGCGCGTCACCGCCAGACCGGCGAGGTCGGACTGCTCCATGTGAACGGCGAGCCGTTCGACGTCTTCCCGCGCAACGATCCCGAAGCGGACGTAACGGGCGTGACGCTGGAGAAGCGCGACCGCGTCTCGCACGCAATTCTAAATCAATTTTCGGGTGAATATCGGGGCGATTTCTTCGACAACAGATTGACCGTGAACGTCGGCGTGCGCGCACCCTTCTTCATTCGCAGGCTCCACAATTATTGCTTCACCTCGAGCGCGTCGGGCTTTGTGGAATGCTTTGGGCAGGATCCGGTGCGCGAGGCCCAAATCCTTACGAATCAACCCTATACTTTCGATCCCGTAACCGGTCGCGTGCTCACCGGCTGGTCGCCGCCGCAGAAGCGCAAGTTCAAATATGACAAGCTTCTTCCAAACGTCGGCTTGATTTTCGACATCATTCCTCGGCTGAGTGTGTTCGCGAACTATGCCAAGGGTCTGTCGGTGCCGAGCACGGACAACCTCTACAACAGTTTCTTCTTTGCTCCTGATACGGAGCAGGCGAAACCGAAGCCGGAGTTGACCGACAGCGTCGACGGCGGCCTGCGCTATCGCACCGGTAAGATCCAGGCGCAGATTTCAGGCTGGTACACGCACTTCACCAATCGCCAAGCTTCCGCCTTCGATCCGGAGCTCAACGTCTCTGTGTTCCGCAACCTCGGCACGGTGAACAAATGGGGCATTGACGGATCGGTGGCCTATGAGCCGATCCGCAACATCACGCTCTACGCCTTCGGATCGTGGAACAAGAGCAAGATCCAGGACAACATCCAGGTCGCCTCTCTTCCAGTCGGCGTCACGTGCGACACGATCGACCCGACCACGCCTCAAGCCTTCCGCAGCTGCGCTTTCACCAAGGGCAACCGCGAATCCGGCGCTCCCAAGTACACCTATGGCCTGTCGGCGACCGGTGAATATGGTCCTGTCCATCTCGGGATCGAAGCGAAGCGCACCGGCCCGCGGTTCATCTTCGACAACAACGCCGCAATGTTCCGCGGTGACGTCGATATTGCCGGAGTGGGCGGATCCGAGCAGATTTTCGGTCGGACGGCCCCGGCGTACTGGCTGATCAACCTCGATGCACGGGTGGATCTCGAGCCGCTCTCGCCGACGTTGAAGAAGACCTACCTGCAGCTCAACGTCTACAACCTGTTCGACAAATTCTACGTCGGCGGGTTTGGCGGCGGCCTCAGCCAATCGATCAGCGCCAGCACGGGCGTCTGGGGCGCTCCGCCGTTCGTTCAGATCGGCGCTCCGAGGACTGTGTCCGCGTCGATCAACCTGCAGTTCTAAGAACCAATTCAAAGAAAAATGGGCGGCGCCTCCTTCGTGGGAGGCGCCGCCCTTGCTTTGCGCGAGCACTTTGGCAAAGGCGCGCGCATGACCGAGAACTCCCAGCCTCCGCGCCGCAATCTCAAGCAAGTCAGAATCTTGTTGTGGGTGCTGGTCGCGCTGGCGGTGGCGGGCGCAGCGGCTATCTTGCTCTACCCGAGGGGCCAGGCGAACCCGCTGACCGAAACCGAGGTCGTATCGGCGAAGGCGGGTTTCGGCGGCCCGTTCAGCCTGGTGGGAGCGGACGGCAAGCCCTTCTCCAGCGCAAGCCTCGAGGGCAAACCTTACGCCATCTACTTCGGCTACACGCGCTGCGGCGACGTTTGCCCGATTACGCTCGGCCGGCTCGTCAAGCTGCGCAAGCAGGCGGGCGACGAGGGTAAGCTGAACATTGTTTTCGTGACGATCGATCCGGCCAACGACGGTCCGAAGGAAGTCGGCCAATATGCCGACCTGTTCGGCTCTCCGATCATCGGCCTGACCGGCAGCAAAATGCAGATCGACCAGATCAAGAAGCAGTATGGAATCTATGCGGAGCCCGAACCGATGACCGGCGGCGGAATGAAGATGAATCATACCGCAACCGTCCTTCTGTTCGACCGCGACGAGAAGCTGGCCGGCACAATCACGACCGACGAGCCCGACAGCGCGGCACTTGCAAAGGTCAAACGCCTGGCTACCTGACGGCCTCGTGGCCGATTATCGACCCGACCCCACGATCCTAAAGCTCGGTCCCGACTTCTACGATGCGGTCGAGCCCGCGGTATTTCCAAAGCGCATCCCGCGCTTTCTCAACCGCCGTCACGCTGAGCGGGTCGGGCTTGATCTCGATGACGAAAGTTGGGCGCGCCATTTCTGCCGGTTCGAGCCGCTCCCCGAAAACCTGACCGAGCCGTTGGCCCTGCGTTATCACGGGCACCAGTTCCGCGTTTACAATCCGGACATCGGCGATGGCCGCGGCTTTACCTTCGCTCAGCTACGTGACGAGGGCGGCCGCCTGCTGGACCTCGGTACGAAGGGATCGGGCCAGACCCCGTACAGCCGCCATGCCGACGGCCGGCTGACCCTGAAAGGCGGCGTCCGCGAGGTCCTCGCCACCGAGATGCTCGAGGCATTGGGGGTCAACACCTCGAAGAGCTTCGCCTTGTTCGAGACAGGCGAGGAGCTCGAGCGAGGCGACGAGCCGTCGCCGACCCGGTCGTCGGTGCTGACGCGGCTCGGCCACGGCCACATCCGGATCGGCACCTTCCAGCGCCTTGCCTTCTTCGGGCAGGACGAGAACATCAAAAAGCTGGTCCGATATTGCCTTCAGAATCTTTATTCGGAGGACTCCGCCAAGGACGACCGAGAGAACGCCCTTCGCCTTTTCGACCTGGTGAGTGATGCGACCGCCACCCTCGCCGCGTCCTACCTAGCGGCGGGGTTCGTCCACGGCGTCCTCAACAGCGACAATATCAATATCACCGGCGAGAGCTTCGATTACGGCCCCTGGCGATTCACTCCGGATTGGGAGCCCGACTTCACCGCGGCTTATTTTGACCATTACGGGCTCTACTCCTTCGGCCGCCAGCCCGAGGCGATCCACTGGGACCTCGCGCAATTCGCCAGCTGCCTCTCGCGGGTCACCGATGCCCCGCCGTTGTCCGAAACGTTCGGGGGCTGGGGCAGCCGGTTCGAGGACGCGCTGACCGCGCAGTTGCTGCGGCGGCTCGGCGCTGACAGCGGCAAGGACGATCGCGAGGTCGCGGCGGCGCTGATTTCGGCGCTTGCGACGCGCGAAGCGCCAATCGACCTTGTCTTCTTCGACTGGCGCGGCGGGCGCGATCCAGGCGCCGACAAATATCCGTCGGAACAGTTTCGAAACCTCTCGAAGGCATTGGAAGGCCGCGAACGGCCTGAGGCGCATCCTTATTGGTCCGATCCGGGACCCTGCTCGATGCCCATCGACGAGGTCGAAGCGATTTGGTCGGCAATATCGGAACGTGACGACTGGCGGCCCTTCGAGGACAAGGTTAGAGCCATCCGGCGGATGGGCGAGGCAATGAGGGGTGATGCACCGCAAGGTTGACGAGAAGAGCGTGAGCGTAAAGGCCGCGCCGATGGCGACGACACTCGTCTCGACAGATCCGGCGACCGGCGAAGACGTCTGGTCGGGACCGATCGGCGACGCGTCGGCCGAGGTTGCCGCGGCGCGCGCTGCATGGCGAGGCTGGGCTGCGCATTCGACCGCCTTCCGGATCGAAGCGCTGCGCCGTTTCGCCAATGTCGTGCGCAAGCGGGAGCAGGAATTCGCCGAGCTGATCTCGAAGGAGACCGGGAAGCCCTTCTGGGAAGCCCGGACCGAGGTCGCTTCGGTCGTCAACAAGGTCGAGATTTCAATCGACGCTTATGCCGAGCGTACTCCGCAGCGGAAACTCGAAGCGGCGCTCGGCAACCGCATCGCTGTGCGCCACAAGCCGCACGGAGTGCTCGCCGTGCTCGGGCCGTACAATTTCCCGGCACATCTTCCCAACGGCCACATCGTCCCGGCGCTGATTGCCGGCAATGCGGTGGTGTTCAAGCCGTCCGAAAAGACCCCGGCCGTCGGCGAAATGCTGGTCGACTGCTACCACAAGGCGGGAATTCCCGAAGGCGTGGTTCGGCTGCTCGTCGGCGGGCCGGAACAGGGCAGGGCACTCGCCTCCGAGCCGGGGATCGACGGTCTCTTGTTCACCGGATCGGCGCGCGCCGGAATGTCGCTTCACCGCCAATTTGCCGAAACCCCGCACAAGATCCTCGCGCTCGAGCTGGGCGGCAACAATCCGATCGTCGTTTGGCATGCCAAAGATATCGAGGTTGCGGCGACGATCGTCGTCCAGTCGGCCTATCTTTCGGCGGGCCAGCGCTGCACGGCCGCCCGGCGGCTGATCGTGGAGGAGGGTGCGGAAGAGGAGCTGCTTGCTGCCATCCAGGCCCTCATCGACCGGATCATCGTCGACCATCCCTTTGCCGACCCGCAGCCCTTCATGGGCCCGGTGATCGACCTCGCGTCGGCCGATCATGTGCAGGAACAATGGCTCGGGCTGATGATGAAAGGCGGCAAGCCTTTGCGGCGGCTCGACCGTCCCTTCGGGGAACTGCCCTACCTGACCCCGGCGCTGATCGACGTTACCCAAATCAGGGACCGCCCGGACGAAGAGATTTTCGGGCCCGTGCTTCAGCTGATCCGGGTCAAGGATTTTGACGCCGCGATCGACGAAGCCAACGCCACGCGCTTCGGTCTCGCCGCAAGCCTGATCGGGGGTAATCCCGAGCTCTACGACCGGTTCTGGGCCAACGTCCGCGCCGGGGTGATCAACTGGAACAAGCCGACCAACGGCGCTCCGTCCAGCGCTCCATTCGGAGGCATTGGATTATCGGGCAATCACCGGCCGAGCGCATTCTATGCCGCCGATTATTGCGCCTATCCGGTGACGAGCAGCGAGGCCGACAGGGCCCGCGCAGCGATCGGCGAGGGACTCCGCGACCCGAATGCCCAGGCGGAGGGTGAGGAATAGCCGTCGATGGATCGCTTTGCGCGATCCTCGCGTTCATGCACCCGTGACCCAGCGTAATTGGATCGGCGCGGCCGTCGGCCTCGCCCTGTGCAGCACCGCCCTCGGCTCCTGCTCGTCAGGAAACAAGTCGGATCAATCGAAATCACAGGAAGCGGCTTCGGCGCTCCAGTGGACCCATGCGGCCGAAAAGCAGATGCTTGACGCGATCGCCAACGCGCCGGCGAACGGGTTGAAGCCGGAACTGTTTCTGAAGGGTAACCTGCCCAAAGACGATGCGGAGCGGGCTAGCGCGCTCACCGGCGCGGCGCTGCGTTACGCCGAGGCGCTCGCCCATGGCTATGCCGACCCGACGAAGCTGACCAAGGATTATACGATCCCGCGGCCCAATATCGATGTTCGCCAAGGGCTCGCCCAGGCGATCCGGAACGGCAATGTCGGCGAGTGGCTCGCATCGCTGCCGCCCCAGACGGACGAGTATCGCGCTCTCTCCCAGGCGCAGATGAAATATCTCGCCCTGGCGGCCGCCGCGAAAGGCGCGCAGGTCCCGGGTGGCAAGTCGATCAGGCCGGGACAGCGTGACCCGCGAGTCCCTCAGCTCTCGGCTGCGCTCATCGCCAACGGCTATCTTCCTGCTTCCGGTGCGCCGAACGCACAGCAAAGCTACTCCGGCGCCATGGTCGGCGCTGTGCGCCGCATGCAGGGCGACTATGGCTTGAAGCCCGACGGCGTCATCAGCGCCGACACTCTGATGATTCTCAACGCGGGCGCGGGCTATCGTGCGCGCCAGATCGCGGTCGCGCTCGAACGGCTGCGCTGGCTCGAGCGAACGCCGCCGGCGACCCGAATCGACGTCAACACCGCAGCCAGTTTCCTCGACTATTGGCGCGGCGGAGCGCACGTGATTCAGTTGCGGGTGATCAACGGCCAACCCGATGAGTCGGCCACCCCGCAGATTCAGTCGCCGTTGTTCCAGCTGGTTGCCAATCCCAACTGGCGAGTCCCCGACCGAATCCTCGAGGACGAGCTCTCCAAAAAGAGCGCCGCTTATCTCGCCGCGAACGACTTTACCTGGCGTGACGGCCGGCTGGTCCAGCTGCCGGGAGACAAGAATTCGCTTGGCCAGGTCAAGTTCGACATGCGCGACCCGCAGCAAATCTATCTCCACGACACCCCGTTCAAATCCTGGTTCGCGACGGACAATCGCCATCGCAGCCATGGCTGCGTGCGGGTGCAGGACGCGGTCAATTTCGCGTTCCAGCTCGCTTCGGAGGACGGCGTGCAGGACAAGTTCCAGGAAGCGCTGGCGAGTGGCGAGGAGACTTACGTGAAGCTCAGGCGTGAGATCCCGGTGCGATTGTTCTACCACACGGCCTATTGGGACGGGACCAGGCTGGTGTTCGTGTCCGACATCTACGGATGGGACGACAATGTCGCGCGCGCGCTGGGCCTCGAGCCCGGGCCGCCGCGTGCCGCCTTCCACCGTCAGGAGGACGTGGGACCGTAGCGGTTGATGCTGCAGCGCGGCATCGCTAACCGCGCCTTGGCATGACCGAACTTTCCAAGACCTTCGACCCCAAGAGCATCGAGGAGCGCTGGTACGCGCATTGGGAGGACCGCGGCCTGTTCCGGCCCGACCGGCCTGACGAGCAACCGTGGACGATCGTCATGCCGCCGCCCAACGTCACCGGGTCGCTGCACATCGGCCACGCGCTCGACATCACGCTGCAGGACGTGCTCACACGGCGCGAGCGGATGCTCGGCAAGGACGCTTTGTGGGTCGTCGGCACCGACCACGCCGGAATCGCGACCCAGATGGTGGTCGAGCGCAACCTCGAGAGCCAGGGCCTGCACCGTGCCGAGATCGGCCGCGAGGCTTTCCTCGAGCATGTCTGGGAGTGGAAGGCGCAGTCGGGCGGCGCGATCACCCGGCAGCTCCGCCGCCTCGGGGCGTCGTGCGACTGGGCGCGCGAGCGTTTCACGATGGACGAGCGCTACCAGCGCGCCGTGACCCACGTCTTCGTCGAGCTACACAAGCGCGGCCTGATCTACCGCGATAAACGGCTCGTGAACTGGGACCCGAAGTTCCAGACCGCGATCTCCGACCTCGAAGTCGATAATCGCGAGGTCAATGGCCACATGTGGCACTTCAAATATCCCCTCGAGGGCGGGCGCACCTATACCTACGTCGAGCGCGACGAAGACGGGAAGGTCCTGTTCGAGGAAGAGCGGGACTATATCTCGATCGCCACGACCCGGCCCGAAACCATGCTCGGCGACGGCGCGGTCGCGGTCCACCCGGACGACGAGCGCTACCGGCCGATCGTCGGCAGCTTTTGCGAAATCCCGGTCGGGCCGAAGGCGCATCGGCGCTTGATCCCGATCATCACCGACACCTATCCCGACCCTCATTTCGGGTCGGGCGCGGTGAAGATCACCGGCGCGCACGACCTCAACGACTATGGCGTTGCCCAGCGCAACAACATCCCGATGTACCGGTTGATGGACGAACAAGCGCACATGCGGGACGACGGCCCCTCCTATGCGGAGTCTTCGGAGCGGGCGAAGGCCATTGCGCATGGCGAGCCGGCGAACGCTGCCGAGGTCGATGCGCTCAATTTGGTCCCGGAGGCCTATCGCGGCCTCGACCGATACGAAGCGCGGACCCGCGTGGTCGCCGACATCGACGCCGAAGGGCTGATGATCACGGTCGAAGACAAAAAGATCATGCAGCCGTTCGGCGACCGGTCGGGCGTCGTGATCGAACCGATGTTGACCGATCAATGGTATGTCGACGCAGCGACCCTGGCCAAGCCGGCGATCGCAGCGACGCGCAACGGCGACATCCGCGTCGTCCCTGAGACGTGGAAGAAGACCTGGTACAACTGGCTCGAGAATATCCAGCCCTGGTGCGTGTCGCGCCAGCTATGGTGGGGCCACCGCATCCCCGCCTGGTACGCGGAGGATGGAACGATCTTCGTGGCTGAAAGCGAGGACGAAGCGCGCAAGCAGGCGGGCGAACAGGCGCTTAGCCAGGACGAGGACGTTCTGGACACCTGGTTCAGCTCAGCCCTTTGGCCTTTCGCCACGCTCGGCTGGCCTGAGGAAACCGAGGACCTCAAGCGCCATTACCCCAACGACGTCCTCATCTCCGGCTTCGACATATTGTTCTTCTGGGATGCGCGAATGGCGATGCAGGGCATCGAGCTCACGGGGGAGGCGCCATGGAAGACGCTCTACCTCCACGGCCTGGTTCGCGACGCGCATGGCCAGAAGATGTCCAAGTCCAAGGGCAACACGGTCGATCCGCTCGGGCTGATAGACAAGTACGGAGCGGACGCATTGCGCTTCACCTTGGCGGCGATGGAAAGCCAGGGCCGCGACATCAAATTGGATGAGAAGCGCGTCGAAGGCTACCGCAACTTCGCGACCAAGCTGTGGAACGCCGCGCGATTCCTGCAGATGAACGGGGTGGGCGCGAGCGCCAGCATCGCCGCGCCCGAGGCAGAGTTGCCGGTCAACCGCTGGATCATCGGCGAAGTCGTCGAAACTCTCGCCAAGCTCGACCGGGCGTTCGACGAACTGCGCTACGACGACATGGCCGACGCCATCTATCACTTCGTCTGGGGGACCTTCTGCGACTGGTATGTCGAGCTGATCAAGCCGACCCTCGGCGAAGATGCCGTCACTCAGGTGGAGCACGCCGACGAAACGCGCCGCACGGCGGGCTGGGCATTCGACCAAATTCTCGTGATGCTCCACCCGTTGATGCCGTTCATCACCGAGGAGTTGTGGGCCGCAATGGGCGAACGGCCATACGAACTGATCCTTGCCAAATGGCCGGAGCCTCAGGCGCAGGTCGATCCTCATGCAAAGGCCGAGATGGAATGGCGCGTTTCGCTTGTGAGCCAGGTTCGTTCGGCAAAGAACGAACTCGGAATTGCACCGGGACAGCGTATGGGCGCCTTCGTCCGGGGCGCAAATGCCCACACAATCGAATGGATGAATCGTTTTTGGAGCGGCGCGCAGCGACTGGCTCGGATCGATTTCGTCGCAGACTCCAGTCCTCCGCAGGGTGCGTCACTGCAGCTGGTGGTCAATGAGGCCACCTTCGTCCTGCCGCTGGAAGGCGTAATTGATGTGGGTGCGGAGAAAGCTCGTCTCTCGAAAGGCGCCGAAGCGGCGGAAAAGGAACGCGACAGCCTCGCGCAGCGCCTCGCCAACCCTAACTTCACCGAGCGCGCCAAGCCCGAGGCGGTCGAGAAGGCCCGCTCCGACCACGAAGCCAAGTCTGCCGAGGCCGAGCGGTTGCGGGCAGCGTTGGAGCGGCTGGGGTCGTAGTTCCCCGGCGAAGGCCGGGGTCCAGGGCAGCGGGAACCGCTGCTTTGCAGCGGCCTGGACTCCGGCCTTCGCCGGAGCACGATAAGGAGAGAGCATGGCGGGCGCAGCAAAACCCATGCACGGCCGCGACCTCACGCAAGGCCCGATCGCCCGAACCCTGCTCGTCTTCGCCCTCCCGACGCTCGTCAGCTCGATCCTCCAGTCGCTGAACGGTTCGATCAACTCGATCTGGATCGGCCGCTTCCTCGGCGAGAAGGCGCTGGCCTCCACCTTCAACGCCAACTTCATCATGTTCCTGCTGATGTCCTTCGTGTTCGGCTTCGGAATGGCCTCGACCGTGCTGATCGGCCAGGCGTTCGGAGCGAAGAACATCGACCAGGCGCGGCGTGTCGTCGGGACCGCGATCGGCAGCTTCCTGCCCGTCGCGGTGCTGATCGGGATCATCGGCTGGCTCGCCTCGCCCGCGCTCCTCCGGCTGCTTGCAATGCCGCCCGATGCGATGCCGTTCGCGCTTGCCTATCTGCGGGTGATCTTCACCGCCATGCCCGCGATCCTGATCCTCGTCATGCTGATGATGGCTTTGCGCGGTGCTGGCGACGCGCTGACCCCTCTGTGGTTCATGATCCTCGCCGTCGTGCTCGATGCGGGCTTGAATCCGGTGTTCATCCTCGGGCTCGGGCCGGCGCCGAGGCTCGGCATTTCCGGCAGCGCGCTCGCCACGGTGATCGCCAATTATGTCGCGGTCATCGCGCTGGTCGTGACCATCTATTGGCGCGACCTGCCGCTGAGGCTTCGCGGCGCGGAGCTGCGCTACCTGAAGCCCGAGCGGACCCTGCTGAGGGTTATCGTCCGCAAGGGCTTCCCGATGGGCCTTCAGATGATCGTCATTTCCTCCTCCGCGCTGGCGACGATCGGCCTCGTCAACCGCGAGGGGGTCAACACCACCGCGGCGTTCGGCGTGGCGATGCAGCTGTGGACCTATCTGCAGATGCCCGCGATGGCGCTCGCCGCCGCGGCCAGTGCAATGGCGGCGCAAAATATCGGCGCAAACCGGTGGGACCGGGTCAGCCGCATCAGCCGTGTCGGCATCATCCAGAACCTCATCATTACCGGCGTGCTCGTGGTTCTTCTCGCGGTCGCGGATCGGCCGGCCCTCGCCTTGTTCCTGG